>Ga0316187_10002937_pt1 | contig 14851 bp, 11 predicted proteins | sample CroRivburrow1_MG_FD_204927 | JGI IMG/M metagenome (GOLD analysis project Ga0316187, IMG submission 204927) | Coastal sediment microbial communities from Maine, United States - Cross River worm burrow 1 | ecosystem: Environmental > Aquatic > Marine > Coastal > Sediment | place: USA: Maine... | reverse complement strand
TGCCATCCCCTTCACTAGATATATTGAGGTCATGCTCACTACTTAGCGCCCATCCCTCTACGTTGCCAGGGTTATGTGAACATGGCACCGGTAATACAGCAAGCGCATTAGTATTAGCATGTGGCGAACACATGCGCAGTAGCAACTCTTCATCTGTTACAGCTCTTGCCACACAGATGTCTACATGCAGGGAAGGAAGATCATTAATATCTGCATCATACACCTCTGCATTCAACTTCAGTTTTCGAACCACATGCCGGAGAAACTCAGCCCGCTTCTTTCTTCGTTCCACAAGCACACCAACAATGCCAGGCCTTGCGATTAACAGTGGGATACCAGGAACCCCCATACCACTTCCGATATCCAGCATGCGCCCCTCTTCAGGAACCCACTCGGCCAGCGCAAGTGAGGGTTCAATAAAGCGCGCATGAAAAAGGTTCGGATCCGAAACAGAGGTAAGATTAAGTGCCCTTCGGAACTTCATTACCTCTTGAACATAAGCATCACAGATCACTGCTTTTTCCTCAAATATAGCATCAGGGAGGTGATTGCAGCAGGAGTAATGCCTGTCATTCTCGATGCGTGGCCCAGTGTTGCAGGCTGGCCAGCAACAAGTCGTTGGCAGCACTCAATGCTAAGGCCTTTTACGGCAGCATAATCAAGACCATCCGGAATTTCAGTTGCTTCCATCTGCTTGAAACGCGCCACTTCCAGGAACTGCTTGTCCAGGTAACCCTCATAGTGAACCAGTGCGGTGAGACTCTTCAAATCCTTCACATCCAGATCAGGGTAGATATCGAGCAGCTTTAGCGCCTCAATGGTTGGCACATCATCCCTGTGGCTATAAGCCGCTAGAGCCATCGACTGCCCTGGAATTGGCAGCCCCAATGAAGAGAGGCGATGGCGCCACGCTGCTCCAGTTCCAATCACAGTCTCACGGGCAAAAGCCATACCGCGCTCCACCCTCTCCCTTCTAGCCTCAAACAGTTGCCGGCGCTGTTCACCATAAAGGCCAAGGTGGATTGCCGCATCACCCAATCTCAGGTCTGCATTATCTTCACGCAACTGAAGACGGAACTCAGCACGCGATGTAAACATACGATAGGGCTCTGACACACCCTTAATAACCAAATCATCCGCCATTACACCAAGATATGCCTCAGAACGGTCTGGCACCCATGATTCAATATCCATGGCTCTTGCTGCAGCATTAACACCGGCTAGCAGGCCTTGTGCAGCAGCCTCTTCATAACCTGTCGTACCATTAATTTGCCCTGCATGAAACAGACCCGCCACCTTCTTGCTCTCAAGAGAAGGCTTCAGCTCCGTAGGATCGACATAATCATACTCTATGGCATATCCCGGACGAATAATAATTGCCTTCTCCAACCCTGGAATAGACCGAATAAAACTCCACTGCACATCAATAGGAAGAGAGGTAGATATCCCATTTGGATAGACCTCATTGTGATCTGCACCTTCAGGCTCAAGAAATATTTGATGGCTGGTTTTATCGGCAAAACGAATGACTTTATCTTCAATACTGGGACAATATCGTGGCCCAGTTCCTTCGATTTGACCAGAATACATAGGAGAACGGTCAATATTCTCCCGTATAATCTCATGTGACCTTTCTGTTGTTCTGGTAATCGCACATGGAATCTGATGCTCTGTAACCCGGTCATGCAGCAATGAAAACGGCATGACATCGGTCTCACCTGGCTGCGATTCCAATGACGCCCAATCAATAGTTGCCTTATCAAGACGTGGTGGCGTACCTGTTTTCAATCGACCCAGATTGAAGTCCCTGCGATACAGCTCATCGGTAAGGCCATGAATGGCCGCATCCCCAGCTCGGCCTGCAGGCATGGTTTTATCCCCTACATGAATCAAACCACCTAGAAAGGTTCCAGTTGTCAACACGACCGCACTGGCTAGGTGCTGAATCCCCAGCTCATCAACAGCACCACACACCTGGTCACCGGAAAAAAGGAGTTCGGATACCGACCCCTGGTGAAGATGAATGCGAGGGTGTGAGTCTAAGATCTCTCTAACCACCATATGGTAAATACGACGATCACATTGAGCGCGCGTAGCCTGAACCGCAGGACCTTTGCGGCGATTCAGTACTCGGTACTGCAGCGCAGAGCGATCTGCGGCTAAGCCCATCAATCCACCTAGCGCATCCACCTCGTGCACCAGATGCCCCTTTCCAATGCCTCCAATGGCAGGGTTGCACGACATCTTAGCGATCGTATCGAGGTTCTGCGTAAGCAAACGAACCCGTGCGCCGCGATTCGCTGCAGACCATGCGGCCTCACAGCCAGCATGGCCAGCACCTATAACAAGCACATCAATTTTTTGCGGATGTTTCACGTGAAACCATTCTCCATACCTTAAAATCAGAAGGATCGAGAAGCGTAGGGGTATCTCTGTTCAAAGCAATAAAAAAGGGGGCCAAAAGGCCCCCTTTTATAAAACAGCGTTAATTAACCCTTACGCTTTTTCTCCATCATATCATGGATAATTGGCGAAAGGATTAGCTCCATAGCAAACATCATCTTACCAGCCGGAACAACAATTGTATTACGACGGGACATATGTGAACCATCAAGCATGGCCGATAGCGCCGGGAAATCGATTCCCCACTGCTCTGGCTTACGGATACGGATCACGACAACGCTTTCATCTGGCGTTGGAACATCACGAGCAATGAATGGATTGGATGTATCTACCAGAGGCACACGCTGGAAGTTGATATCGGTATTGCTGAACTGTGGTGTAATAAAGTGAACGTAGTCGTGCATACGACTAAGAATGTTTTCTACCACAGCCTCTGGGGAGTAACCGCGCATTGCAGTGTCCCGGTGGATTTTCTGAATCCACTCCAGATTTACAACAGGAACGATTCCCAGCAGAAGATCGGTATAAGGAAGAACTTCTTCTACGCCACCATGAAGACCCTCATAAAACAGAAGATCAGATCCCTCACCAACATCACGCCAGTCGGTAAACTTACCTGGCTCAACACCATAGAGCTTAGCCTCTTCATCATCATGAATGTAGGTGCGCGCAAGACCCTTGCCAGTCTCACCGTAGGATTTGAACAGATCTGCTATATTATCAAACAGATTAGCTTCATCTGAGAAGTGACTCAGACGCTTACCTTTGGCTTCAAACTCTGCAGATTTCTCACGGAACGTAAGACGATCAAAGCGGTGGAAGCAATCTCCTTCTACAACAGCAGGCGTTACTTTCTCACGCCTGAAAATGTGCTCGAGTGCAACCTTGGCTGTACTGGTACCTGCTCCTGATGAACCCGTTACGGAAATCACTGGATGTTTTACTGACATGACATCTCCCAAATAAACTCTTTTAAATCAAGGGCTTACAGAGTCCCTCCCCTGATTTTGCCCCTGTCGTTATGCTATACTATCCTCGAAAAGGGTGGCCATTATGCCGCAAAGCACCCCTAACATTCAAGGAAAAGCCACAAACAACCAAAAATGACTGATTTTAAACGGATGATTGTTCTATTTGCCGATACAAAATTCTGAGAAGACCCGGTCAAGAATATACTCGACATCTCCGATACCCAAAATCCCGCCCAGTGCCGCCCATGCGCGCCGCCACTGCATAGCGGTGATCTCCAGCTGCTCTTCAACATGCAACGTATTCATCCCGGTTTCGATACAGAGGAGCGCCTCGGCAAGGCTCTGACGATGGCGCTCACGGGTTACCAGCATGGACTCATCCGCCATCTCAATGTCCCCAAGACAAGCTGCTAGTCGATCCTTCAAACCCTGCAATCCTTCGCCGCTGACTGCACTAACTGTGATAAAATGGTCAGGAGATCCATTATGCTGCAGATCAACCTTATTCATCAGGTATATATCTGCGTTAATCCGGCAGTTCCATGTGTCTGTATTTGTGGCATCAGCGACAAAAAGCGTGGCATCAGCCTGTGCAGCTGTCTGCTCAGCACGCCGAACCCCTTCCTGCTCAATCACATCCTCACTGGCCCTTAAACCAGCTGTATCGGCCAGGCGAACAGGAATTCCATGCACTTCGAAATCAACCTCGAGCACATCGCGCGTGGTTCCGGGAATATCGCTGACAATCGCCCGATCACGGCCTGAAAGTGCATTCAGAAGGCTGGATTTACCAACATTGGGTGCGCCGATAATGGCAACCGTCGCCCCATCAAACAGGCGCTCGCCAAGCGGTGCTGAATCAAGCATTGCTCGAATCGGCAATATCAACTGTTGCTGCATATCTTTTTCCAAGCGCTCAAAAAAGAGCGAGGGGATCTCCTCTTCAGGAAAGTCGAGACTTGCTTCAACGTGTGCCACCAATGATGTCAGCCGCTGCATCAGCTGTTCAATATGTTCTCCGAAAGCCCCCTGCAGCTGACGCTGTGCCTGTTTTCCGGCACGAACCGTAGCAGCATCTATACAGGCAGCAACGGCTTCAGCCTGAGCCAGATCCATCTTGCCGTTCTCAACCGCTCTACGGGTGAACTCGCCCGGCTCAGCAGGCCTGCATCCCAACTCAAAGAGCCGCTCAAGAAGAGCGCGCAACAATACTGGACCACCATGACCTTGAAGCTCAACCGTGTGTTCGCCGGTATAGGAGTTAGGGGCAGGAAAATAGAGCGATAACCCCTGATCAAGGGTATCCCCATCACTATCAAACCATGAGGTCAAGATTGCCATTCTAGGTGAATAAGTTTTTTCAGAACGGGAAAGTTGCTGAAGTATATTCAGGGCATCCTCACCTGAAATACGGATCACCCCTACGCCACCCCGACCAGGCGGGGTGGCAATAGCGGCTATAGTTGGCTTATTAATCGACGTTCATCCTCTTCATAACCCATCGCTGCTGAATAATAGAAAGTATGTTATTCACCACCCAGTAGAGCACCAGGCCCGCTGGGAAGAAAAGGAACATCGCTGTGAAAAGAAACGGCAGAAACTGCATTACTTTAGCCTGAACAGGATCCGGCGGCTGTGGGTTGAGTCGCTGCTGAATAAACATGGATATACCCATCACAACCGGCAGAACAAAGAATGGATCCTGAACCGACATATCCTCAATCCAGCCGATAAATGGCGCCTGGCGCATCTCGATCGACATCAGAAGCACTTTATAAAGGGCAAAGAAAACAGGGATCTGGATAATGATCGGAAGGCATCCACCCAGAGGGTTCACCTTATGTTTCTTATAGAGCTGCATGACCTCCTGGCCCATACGCTGCCTGTCATCACCATACTGCTCTTTCATACGGGTCATTTCAGGCTGCAGCTTGCGCATCGCTGCCATCGACTCATACGACTTCTGAGTTGGGTAGAAGAATATGATCTTAATACAGATCACAAGCACAATAATACACCAACCAAAGTTACCCAGATAAATGTACAGCCATTCAAGGAAGCTGTGCATGGGCTTGGAGATAGGGGAGAACCAGCCAAAATCAACTGAGCGCTCCAACTCAGCATTTACACTCTCCAGTATCGGTAGTGATTTAGGGCCAACATAAAGACGGGATTTAAAAACAGCATCCCGACCCTCAACCAAACCATCATCAATAAGACCTGCCTGATAGGAGCGCCCATCTCCTTTGTAATAAAAAGGGTAGTCCTGTTCTGGATTGGCAATCAGTGCGGCAATAAAGTAGCGATTCATGATCGCAGTCCAGCCGCCCATGGAGGCCATGCGGACTGCACCGCTCTCATCAAGATCCTCGTAATCGGGTTCCTGCAGTTTGCCATTGAGCAAGCCCGTTGGGCCCATATGCTCATAAAAAGTATTCGCATCCTTATCTGGATGGCGCTCAACAACCTGTCGATAGAGCTTCAGTCCGCCACCTTCAATAATTCTGTCATTCACACTGATGACATACGAACCCTGGCTCAGAGTAACCTGACGCTCCCATACACGGCCATCATCAAGTACGCCGCGCAAGGTAACCGAGTCGGCTCCCTGCTTTACTGCAGTAAATGACTGCACCAGTCGTTTGCCCATTACGCCGGTATTCACGTAAACAGAGTGGCCATCATCCATATTCAGAACCGCTACAGGACCTGAATCGGCCTCCAGTGACTCTCTATAGTCGGTCAGCACGGCACGCGTGAACCACCCCTTTTCATTAATTGAAAGCTTCAACAGATCATTGCTGACCTCAAAAGCTGCAGGTGTAATAACTGTAACTGGTGCTGATGTGGCCATGGGCTCAGAAACAGTTGGGGCCATTTCACTTGCCAAGACAGGGGCCTCTGCTGCGGGAATTGCTTCAGGGATCTTTGCTGAATCTTCAGCAGGAGGGGTCAATGTGCCAACAGCCTCTGTCTGAACCTGCTGTGTGGCTACTGGATCCTGTTCCGGAAACAGTACGCCCCAGCCAAGTAAAACCGCCATCGACAGTGCAAACGCCAGAATCATATTCCGTTGTTCCATGATTACTTCTCCCTCAAACTTTTAAAACCCCTGATGGCCTCTGCTTCAGGCACCGGGTCGAACCCACCTTTTGAAAACGGGTGGCAACGTAACAGACGTTTCATGCCAAGCCAAATACCGCGCAAAACTCCATGGTACTGCACTGCCTCTATCATGTAATGTGAACAAGTGGGGTAATGCCTGCAATGCGAAGGCATGACTGGCGAAATACAGAGCTGATAAAAACGGATAGGAAGTAGAATGAGCTTACGCATCAGGAGAATTGCTCCTGATGTTGCTGACGAATTCTGGCCAATGCTTCAGAAAATGCATGTGCAGCGCCTACCATTCTACCTACATTCACAACCGGTATCACCAGCACATCAATACCCAGTGAATCACAATCGCTGCAACGAAACTTCTCGCGCAACTGGCGCTTCAAACGGTTTCTCTCAACAGCGTTGCCATATTTTCTTGAAACGGCAAGGCCTAAACGGGAACACCCGGAGCCGTTGAAACGATAAACCAGCCGTATTCCCCCAACACTGATTCGCCTGCCTTTTCGCATGGAGGCGAAATCAGCTTTCGAGCGTAAACGCTCTGTTTTGGGGAAACGCTGGTTCAGACCGAATTATACGGTGAGGTCTTTACGACCTTTAGCGCGGCGACGGTTGATAATTGCGCGTCCCGCTTTGGTTGCCATACGTGCACGAAAACCATGACGGCGTGCGCGGCGGATTCGGCTTGGCTTATAAGTAAAGCTCATGGTTAAATCTCCTGATACCTTATCACACTTGATAAGCAGTCGCTTAAAAAGGGTCGCGCATGATAAATACCACTGCAATGGTGTCAAGGAATCATCGCGAATCATCTATGGGCTGGATGAAGCCGGGTAAGCATGTACTATTCTGACAATGACAACAACCGACACGGAATCTTACTGGGATAAAATCAAAGATGCGCTGATGGATGAGATCCCGGCATCGCGCTTTGATGCATGGATTCGTCCGTTAACCGCCCATTGCGATGATAGTGGATTAACCATAAAGGTACCCAACCGTTTTTTTCTTGATGGACTCAAAGCAAGCTACGGCAAACGTCTGACAGAGCTGACCGTTTCCCTATTGGGAAAGGACACAACCATTATCTATGACGTGGATGCCAATCTCCCGGCTGCTGAAGAAACCAGCCAGAAAGATACGGAAGTTGTAAAAAAAGAATCCAATGTAGATGGATATATCGATCCACGTTTCACCTTTGAAAATTTTGTCGTCGGTTCAGGTAATGAATTTTGCCATGCAGCCAGTCGTGCTGTCGCTGATAAACCAGGTGAGAGCTATAACCCGCTTTACCTCTATGGTGGTGTCGGCTTAGGTAAAACACACCTGATCAATGCAGTCGCTAATGAGCTCCTCAGTAAAAACAATACCCGCATTGCCTACCGTACCGGCGAGCGCTTCACCAATGAGCTGATCCAGGCTATTCGCAACGGTTCAACCGATGCCTTCCGTAATCAGTATCGCAAGGTTGATGTGCTGATTATCGATGATATCCAGTTTATTGCTGGCAAAGATCGTACACAGGAAGAGTTTTTTCACACCTTTAATGCACTTTATGAGGTAAAAAAACAGATCATTCTCACCTCTGATCGAAGCCCTCGCGACCTGACCAATCTGATGGAGAGGTTGCGTTCCCGCTTTAACTGGGGGTTGGTCGCCGATATTCAGCCGCCTGATCTTGAGACGCGCCTGGCGATTCTATCCAGTAAAGCAGAATTGGCTGGTATCCAGCTCGATAAGGATGTCGCCCATCTGCTGGCTTCACGCATTACCAATAACGTGCGCGAACTTGAAGGTGCTCTGACCCGCCTAACCGCGCACTCCACACTGACTGGTCGCACAATCGATATCGCTTTTGCTCGTCATGTGCTTCGTGATCTTTTACACGAAGAGGTTCGCGCGATTTCCGTAGAGGATATACAGAAGAAGGTAGCTTCCTATTTCAATATCAATATACGTGAAATGTCCTCAAGTAAACGCAGTAGAACTATTGCATTCCCGCGGCAAATCGCGATGTATGCCACAAAAGAACTGACTTCCCTCTCCTTGCCGGAGATTGGTAGCCGTTTCGGTGGTAAAGATCATACAACTGTTCTCTATGCTGTACGTAAGATTGATGCCAAACGTAAAGATTCGGATGATTTTGATGAAGAGATGGGCCGAATCATGGCCCTTCTCAAGCAGTAACTGAGTGGCTCTTTTACAGGAGCCACCCTTCTTTTATATATATACCCACAACTTTTTATTTCCTTCACCCGCTACTACACACATTCAAGCGCAGGATGGTATTAAATATTCGCTCTATTCCCCTAATGGGGCTTCAGGGTGGGTTAGCGCCACATTTTACCGCAACCATCATCTCTAAGTTTATTAACTCAAACCAGATCCACTAATTAAACCTGCTTTCAGGGCAAATAAATACTCCTTATACATTGAAAAATATTTCACCTAAGAAGGTGTTAGTCTACCCCCTCAGAGCCTGTGGATGGTTTGAGTATAAAGTGATTACTCAACAATATTTAACTACATCTGGTGACTTATCCACATCCTGCTCACATACTCTACTGAATCCACACACAGCTTTGAGAGTAGATAAGATCAAGTGAATAGAGGGTAATCATAGTTTATGCACAATACTCACAGCACCTATGATGACTATGAACTCTTATATATATAAAAGGGTATTAAGTAGTATGTAAGACATGCAACTTTAAAATCAGCTTGGATCTGGCCCTCTCCAATAAACATCTTTTCAATTGTAACCATCCTCAAAATAAAAACTGCATTAACCAATGTAATTGGTAATTTTTATTAAAGATTAATCACCATCTATAAAATTGATTGGTGCTAGTAGTAAATACAAATAAATTTAATTCAGGAACTCTCAGGTTTAGATGTATTTCAACGTGTAATAAAACAACACTTCTCTTTTGTCTAAGAAGATGTGAGTTTATCCCCTCAGAGCCTGTGGATCATTTGAGTATAAAGTGATTGACCGGTAACATTCGACTGTCCATGATTTATTATCCACATCCTGTTCATACTCTATCCTGAATTAACACACAGCTCAGAGGGGATGAATAACAAAGTGAATAGAGGATAATCGGGGTTTATACACAATACTCACAGCGCCTATGATGACTATGAGTTTTTATAAATATAAAGGGGATTAGGTAGTAGATATGAACATTACATTGTCCAGAGCATCTTTGTTGCAGGCAGTGCAGCGTTGTCAGAGTATTGTTGAGAAGCGCCATACCATCCCAATTCTTGCTAATATTCTGCTTCATGCAGAAAACGATACATTGCACATTACAGCTACAGATCTCGAGGTTGGCATTCGCTCTCAAGCACCTGCCACCGTTTCATCGGCAGGATCAATTACAGTCTCTGCAAAAAAACTATTCGATATCATCAAGGAGTTGGATCCTGATCAGGATGTAACACTGGAAACTGGTGAAACATTCGTATCTATTCGTAGTGGTCGTTCCCGTTTTCGTCTGGCCTGCCTGGCTGCAGGTGAGTATCCAGCTCTGACAGAAGAAGAGGGCGGAAGCTCAATTACACTCTCAGGTTCAACGCTTTCCGATATGGTTTCAGCTACTTCTTTTGCCATGTCCAGTGATGAGACCCGAAAATATCTGACCGGTAGCCTGTTTGAGGTGGATGATGAGCATATGCTCAGAGTAGTGACCACCGATGGTCACAGATTAGCCCTTTCTGAGGTTCGTCTGCAGCAGGCGACTGAGGCAGTGAAATCTATTGTTCCGAGAAAGGCTGTGATGGAGATCAAAAAGCTGTGCGATGAGTGTCAGGGGCAGATTGAACTATTTCTGGGAGAGCGCCAGATACGCCTTGTGGCGGACTCCAATATCCTTACTTCAAAATTGATAGATGCCCGTTTCCCTGTTTATCAGGATGTGATTCCTGCCAATAACCCATCGCAGGTGGTCATTGCCAGAGGTGAATTCGATCAGGTACTGCGTCGCAGTATGATTGTAGCCAATGAGTTTACTCACGATGTACGGCTCACCTTCAAAGAGAACGGGATCGATATTTCTGCGCACAATACCGAACAGGAAGAAGCAGAAGAGCATATCGCAGCAGATTACAACGGTCAGGAAGTCGCTATCGGTTTTAACGGTCGTTATCTCAGGGATACGCTGGGAGCAATCCGCTCAGCAGCTGTATACATCGAACTTAAAGATGAGTTATCACCGGTACTGGTACGTGGTGAAGACACAGATGGATCGCGCTATGTCATTATGCCGATGAGGATTTAAGCGAGAGTTGTCTGCAACGCCACTTTCTATACGCGAAGTTAAAGTCAGGCAGCTGCGCTGTCATGATGAGATAACTTGGCACTGTGATCCTGGCCTCAACCTGATCATCGGTGCCAACGGCAGTGGTAAAACCACCCTGCTGGAAGCGGTATATCTGATGGCTTTTGGCCGTTCCTTTCGCCAGGCCAGAGATCCGGTTCTGGTGAAAAGGGATGCCGATCGATTTTTCATTCATGGTCAGTGGCATCGTTACGGGCCAATGAATCTATCTGTTGCCGGGCGCCGTGGTCAGACCACACTTCGACTACAGGGGCGTGATGTTCAGCGACGTAAGGATGTCAGTGAAAGTTTCCCGGTTCTGGTGGATGCGCCACAGGGAAGAAAGATTATTGATGGTGCACCGGGTGAGAGAAGGCGCTGGTTTGATGGCCTTATCATCACCTGTTTCCAGAATATGGGTATCTATTATGAGCGTTATCTGCGGGCAGTGATGCAGCGCGGTCGGCTTTTAAGGCGCAGGGCCTCATCGGATGAACTTGATGTCTGGGAAGAGCAGATTGTGAAATACGGGCAACCGATTGTGCAGGCCAGAGAGAAAATGGTTACGATGTTGAATGAACTTCTTGATCAGGAATGCGCACTCACCGAACACCCGCTGATCATCTCTGTTACCATGCCCAATTATGATCAGCAGGTCTGGTTATCGCGCTTGAAAGAGAAGCGAAGTGATGACCTGCGTAGTGGTGGCCTGCGTTTTGGCCCACACTGTGATGTGGTAAATATCCACTTTCAGCAGCGTGAAATCCGTAGTGCCGGCTCTCGGGGCCAGCAAAAACTGGCGGCCATCGCTATAAAGATGGCAGAATGCGGACTCTGGACTCGATATCGTAAATTGATCCCGGTTTTATTGCTGGATGACTGCCTGGAGGCTCTGGATAGCACACGGCAACTGCGTCTGCTTAAACGTCTGCAAGAGAGTTCAGCTCAGGTATTGATGACTGCTCCTGAGGGTGTGACTATCACATCTGATCTGGATATTAGAATTCAGCTGTTGGATGCGCATGGATTGTGTGACAGTGCTACTAGTTCGATGCTTGATGATACAATAGAAGTAATGGAGGAAGCTGCATGACTGCTTCTCAAGAACAGGAAGATTATGGTGCGGGTAGTATTAAGGTCCTTAAAGGTCTTGATGCGGTGCGTAAACGTCCGGGCATGTATATCGGTGATACCGATGATGGTACCGGCCTGCATCATATGGTGTTTGAGGCAGTGGATAACTCCATTGATGAGGCTCTTGCAGGTCACTGTGACAAAATCGAAGTCATTATTCACTCCGATGATTCAGTAACTGTACGTGATAACGGACGTGGTATTCCTGTTGATTTGCATGAGGAGGAGAACTGCTCAGCTGCAGAAGTGATTATGACTGTGCTGCATGCCGGTGGTAAATTCGATAGTAACTCCTACAAGGTTTCCGGTGGTCTGCATGGCGTGGGCATCTCGGTGGTGAATGCACTCTCTGAAACACTGGAGTTGGTGATTCGCCGCGAAGGTCATGTACATTATCAGAAGTATGAGATGGGTGTACCGGTAGAGCCGCTAAAAGTGATTGGTGATGCCAAGGGCACCGGCACAGAAGTTCGCTTCCTGCCCAGCCTTGATATCTTCTCTCATCGCAATATGTCCTTTGATATCCTCTCTTCCCGTTTGCGTGAACTCTCCTTCCTCAATAGTGGCGTGCATATCGAAGTTATTGATGAACGCACCGATAACAGAGTGGTGTTTGAGTATGAGGGTGGCATCTCCGCATTTGTTGATCATCTCAATCGTACCCGTGCGCCGCTACATAGCGATTGCGTGGGTATGTGTATAGAGAAGGATGATGTGACTGTTGAACTAGCGATGCAGTGGACCGACTCCTATCAGGAGCATGTCTTCTGCTTTACCAATAATATTCCGCAGCGTGATGGTGGTTCCCACCTGGCTGGTCTACGCGGTGCATTGACCCGAACCATCAACAACTATGCAACCGCTAGTGGTTTGGCTAAAAAGCTTAAAGTGAGCCTTACAGGTGAAGATTGCCGTGAAGGTCTGACTGCTGTGCTCTCCGTGAAGGTTCCCGATCCAAAGTTCTCATCCCAGACCAAAGACAAACTGGTCTCCTCGGAAGTTAAGCCGATTGTTGAGAGTGTTGTGAATGAGAAGCTGGCTGAGTGGTTCGAAGAGAACCCGAAAGAGGCCAAGCGTATTGTTGGAAAGGTGACAGAGGCGGCAACTGCACGCGATGCAGCACGCAAGGCCCGTGACCTGACCCGTCGTAAAGGCGCGCTCGATATCTCAAGCTTGCCGGGCAAACTGGCTGACTGCCAGGAAAAGGATCCGGCACTCTCCGAACTCTACCTGGTGGAGGGAGACTCTGCGGGAGGTTCTGCCAAACAGGGCCGTGACCGTAAGGCGCAGGCGATCCTGCCGCTTAAAGGTAAAATCCTGAATGTGGAGAAGGCTCGTTTCGATAAGATGCTCTCTTCTCAGGAGATCGGTACCATGATCACTGCACTCGGTACCGGTATCGGCAAGGATGATTTCGATATCTCCAAGCTGCGCTATCACAAGGTTGTTATCATGACCGATGCGGACGTGGATGGTGCACACATTCTTACCCTGCTGCTCACCTTCTTCTATCGTCAGATGCCGGAAGTGATTGAGCGCGGTTACCTCTATATTGCGCAGCCACCACTTTATCGTGTTACACGCGGTAAAAAGGCGCGTTATATCGCCAATGATGATGAGCTGTTTGAATTCCTGCTTGAGCATGGCTGTGAGGGCAAAGAGTACTTTAACAGCAGCAAGGCTAAGGTGATGAGTGGAGAGCGCCTGCAAACATCAATCCGCAGTATTAATCGTCTGCAGCGTTTGCAGAACCGGTTATCACAGCGTATCGATGCTAAGGTGCTTAAGTTCCTGATCGAAACCGGTAAGACCACGGTGAAGATGATGCGTCACCGCGAACTTCTGGAAGAGCGCATGGACGCACTGGATTTTGCATTTAAGCAGGCCTCCCGTATTGATGAGGTTCTCTCATGGAAAATTATAGAAGATGCCGAGGACGGCAGCTTCTGGGTACAGTTCCAGCGTCGCGATCATGGCCGGTTAATGATCTCCAGACTCGATAAGGACCTGATTGGCACTGCCGAGTTTGCCGAGGCGCAGAAGTTGTGCGAATCGCTGCAGAATCTGGTTGATGAAGGCGCACACCTTAAACATGGTGATAAAAACTGGGCTATCGATCATTTCGATGAACTGGCAGCAACGATTGAGTCAGAGGGACGTAAGGGTTTGAACATCCAGCGCTATAAAGGATTGGGAGAGATGGATCCTGAGCAGCTCTGGGAGACTACGATGGATCCAGCCAACCGCATCTTCAAGAAGGTAACACTGGAAGATGTTGTCAATGCTGATGAAACATTCTCTACCCTGATGGGTGATGCAGTTGAACCGCGCCGTAAATTTATTCAGGACAATGCGCTGAAAGTGAAAAATCTGGACGTTTAAGGGAAGCTGAAAGTGAGTGCTACAGACAAGAGTAAACTTAGCTATGCCGATTGCGGTGTGGATATTGATGCCGGAAACGCCTTCGTTGGCCGCATCAAAAAGGCGGTAAACAGCACCATGCGTCCGGAAGTACTTTCCGGTCTTGGTGGTTTTGGTGGTCTGTTTAAACCGGATTTTTCTGATATGGAAGAGCCGGTACTGGTATCGGGAACTGATGGTGTAGGTACCAAACTGTTGCTGCTGCAGGAGTATGACAGGCCGCATGTTGCCGGTATTGATGCCGTAGCAATGTGTGTGAATGACCTGGCTGCATTGGGTGCTACCCCGCTCTTCTTCCTTGATTATCTGGCAACCGGAAAACTGGCTGGCGAAACACTGGCTGGTGTGGTTGAAGGCATTGCTGATGCATGTAATACCTGTGACTGCTCACTGGTGGGTGGCGAAACTGCCGAGATGCCGGGCATGTATGCGCCGGGTCACTACGATATCGGTGGCTTCTGTGTGGGTGGGGTGGATCGG
>Ga0316187_10002935_pt1 | contig 14855 bp, 17 predicted proteins | sample CroRivburrow1_MG_FD_204927 | JGI IMG/M metagenome (GOLD analysis project Ga0316187, IMG submission 204927) | Coastal sediment microbial communities from Maine, United States - Cross River worm burrow 1 | ecosystem: Environmental > Aquatic > Marine > Coastal > Sediment | place: USA: Maine... | reverse complement strand
TCGCTGAGTGGCAAAAGTTTGCCCGGGCGTATACCCCGGTCGAGCAAACGGCGGATGCGTTGCAGGCGCCGCAACTGTATTTCAGGGTAGACACGCTCGCCCTTTGCATTGCGCACGGGCTCGGGAAAGCCGTAGCGACGTTCCCAGACACGGAGCGTATCCCGTCCGATTCCGGTGTCTCTCTCGATCATGCCGATGGAATAAACCTGATTATTTTCAAGCATATGTGATACCTGGGGTGACTGTAATAAATAAGTCAAAATGTCCTAGACAAACTGTACAAGATGTGTACAATTTAAGTCGTGGTCTAGTACAGAAGTGATACACACTTAACGAAACTAAGGAGTTAATGACATGAGCAACTATGAAATGCAGATACGCGCTACAGAGCAGTACTACGACGATGCCATCCGTGCTGCCGAGCAGGAGAACATTGAAGTGTTGTCATCCGTGGTACCTGGTAGCCGGTTGCACCAGATCATCCATAACCCGATCGATAGCGGAATCGATGAGGGCTAGTCAGATGTTCTTGCGTTCACACAAATCTCGTTGATTTGCGTGCTCAACACAGTTTATGGCACATGGGTGCAACGCTAATTCAAGACCGATAGACCCGGAAATAAGCATGCAGTATCGAGATTACCAATCTCATCTGTTTAAAATACAGGGTGATTAAAATGATTCACGAAACTCTAGGACTACAAACAAAAACATTGAAAACACGTTTATTTCACTCGATCCTGATAACCATTACAGGTTTCCTTGCTACGCTAACTCTTACCGGTTGTGGTGGTAGCAGCAGTAATGACAATACTGTTACGTCACAAGGATCGATCCGCGTCCTGCACGCTTCACCCGATGCGCCACCGGTTAACGTAAAGCTGGATGGAAACGTTTCCATCAGCGACCTTGATTATGCACAGAGCAGCGGCTTCGTTAATGTCAGGGCAAAAGATTACGACGTAACGGTAGAGGGAATTATTCCAGGTGACAATGTGGATGTGATCGATGTAGTCGGTTTCACTGTCGCAAAAAATGATCGCACGACGGTAATCGCGACCGACGTCGTTGCCAGTATTACGCCAATCGTGCTGTCAGACTCTGATGCTACCCCAGCCAGCGACGAAGTGGCATTGCGTGTTGTTCATGCCTCACCGGCAGCCGCAGGGTTGGTTGCGGCGGTAGATGTATATGTAACGGCCCCGGGTGACAATATCAATGCCGCTTCTCCGGCGCTGACCTTTGCATTCCAGGAGGATGTCGATGTCGGCGCATTACCAGCAGATCTGGTTCAGATACGGGCCACGGGTGCGGGCTCTAAAGACGTGGTATTTGACTCTGGCTCCGTCGATCTGACGCAATTTGCTGGTAGCAAACTATTGGTTGTGGCCATCGATTCCGCCAATTCAACTGAGCAATCAGGTTCTCCCATCAAGTTACTGGTTGCCACAGATTCCGATCATGTCATTCTGCTGGATGCCGAGACACTTAGTGGCGCCAGGGTGGTGCATGCCTCACCAGACGTGGATGCCATAGCGGGTCCGGTTGAAGTCTATGCCTCCAGTGGCGCCTTACCCGCATCACCTGTGGAGTTGATCGATGCATTTAGCTACCTGGAAGTGGTGCCGGGCGTGGACAGCTTCGTCGGTTTACCCGCCGGTGATTATGTCTTCGATGTAGCACCGGATACAGACATGATCGGAGACAGTGTGTTTACCTCTGATAACGTTCAATTGGCTCAGGGTAGTGAATACACCGTCGTTGCGGCAGGTCGTGTGACGAGCGACCCTGCTTTCGGCTTGTTGCTGACTGCAGATAATTTACGCCCTGTAGCTACTCAAGCAAGCGTAAAGGTCATTCATGCCGCACCCGCTGCTGGCATCGTGCAGGTATATGTGTCTGCAGCAGGTGACTTTTCAGTGGCTGATGTAGAGGCCGGCATCGCGGGTGCCCCCTTGTTACCTGACTTTTCTTTTGGTGATATCACGGGCAATGTTGCAGTGGCCCCGGGAGGCTATGATATACGTGTAGTTTCCGGGGGTGTCGTTGCCATCAATGTCGAGAACTTCAATCTGGAGGGCGGCTCAGTTAGCACAATAATCGCCCGTGGGCCAAATGAACCGGCGGGTGTACCAAGTGACTTTGGTGTGGTGGTGCTTACCAACTAGGCTGTCTCTGGCTTGCAGGCCTCACTCTAGCGGAGGCCTGCAAGCATTTATATTTACAATTTTTCTCGGTCCCAGGCTACAGAGCTGATGTACCTAGTGTACCTAGCAACCGAGAAGCCACTAGCGCTTTGTGGTTTTGTACACTCGACTGCCCTACAGGATCATTGAAGCGATCACAGCGTTGAATGAAAACCCATGAGAAAGCAGCCGGTATAGCAGCCCAAACCACAAGGTCAGCATCAAGGATGCAGTTCTGCTTGGGTCGCTAGCATCCGGTTATTGGTTTGCGGATTCTATCCGTGCAGTGTGCGCCGTAGCAAGGTGGCCTTATCGGCTATCTGAGCCTCGCCGCCCCAAGTCAAAAAGACCCCCGGAATTCACGTTCCATGCGGTGTCTCGGTCGCGCAGGAAAATCCCCTAATGCCCCACACCAAGGGACTTTCGATCCCTTGATCCCGGCGCCATAACTATATGAAATTTATGCAGATGGTGGGCCCGCCAGGACTCGAACCTGGGACCAAGGGATTCTGAGAGTCCCCTGATCCAAATCTGCTATTAATCAGAAAGTTGAAGAATCCTAAGGGGCTTTCCGACCGACCCATCAGACGAATGACCGAAACCGAACGGCGATACCGAGCTCGGACCGAACCGACCGGGCCGAACTCCGAATCAGAACACCCGCCATCGGTTCAGAAAGAATGATCTTCAGAGGAGCTTTCTTTGAGGCACTTCCGATCATGCGATTGCACATCAAGTTTGTCGTGAGCTGTCGGACGGTCAATGCTGAAAATTGTCCATATTCAATCGAAAGCTGATCGAGAACATCGACTTTACGATAGACGTGAACGCTGTCCCTGCGAAGTTGCGATACAGGCGGCCTGTGTGGAGGCGCGTTTCACGTCGGGGCTGGTGCATGCCCATGCCGGGAACGGCTGAGAGGGGCTAAGTATGGGCGGCAGATGGGCGGTTTTGCCACGGACGCAGAGTCACCGGGGCCGGGGGAGGGCGCAATTCCGAACAGCGAGTTTCGGGGGCGAAGAGGACGTTCAGTAGATGGCCTTCATCACTCTGGTGATAATTACTGTACTACCGGGAACGGCGACAATGAGACATTCTCCGGATTTCGGTAAAGGTCGAAATGCCGCAACTACGGACGTTCCCGTCAGGTAATATGTACTACTAAAAAATGGATATGAAGACCACCGCTGTAATGGTAATAATAAACTGGTTTATAGCACGTACATTTAGAGTGAATATTTTCCGTATGACTCTAGTCTGACGGAATGGCTGGCACGTATTGACTCCTTCGTGGTATGTAGATTTCCATGATGCCGTTCATCGTGCTCATCGTCATACGAGTTCCGTCGGCATCGTAGGGGAGTCGTATTTGTCTGCGGAAACGCATCTGCCATTGAGAGGCTCTACGAGCATCGGGGTTATACGGACGATACTGGTCACCTTGAGCGATTTGTAGCACCAGGCGGTTACGTTGCAGATAAACCTGGATGTCCTCGGGGCGTAATCCTTGAATATTGGCGCGGACGTAATAACCTTCCTCGGTCATGCCTGTTTGCAGGCGTAAGGAGCCCGAATAGTGATGACCTCCCTCTGAACCTGCATAAGGAAGGTAACGCCTGTCACCGTTGTAATCATTTATGCCATAACCCCACACAGTAACAGGCAACAAAGCTGCAAAAAGGACGCTTACAAACAACAACTGGGTTCTCTTCTGCATGGTTTCTGCCCTCAGGTTCATTTTGAATTAATTGCAGTGATGCCTGCATGTCATACACTCAAGTATAGCCTTTCCTGAATTTCGTGAGACAGCGGAGCAAAACATCCGAGTTCGGCCAGAATGCGACATTCCCCGGACTCAGGTATATGTATAAGTTACAGCAGCTTCTCATTCATAACGCCTAGCTAAGGGGCCGCAGGGGCGCGCAGCGACCCGGAGGTTCCTCTTAAGTGCCATGTTTAGGCCGCTGCCCAATTGGCGATAGAGACCACAACAGAAACCCTCCGAAGCCCACACCTAGCAAACACCATAATCGGATGGCAAGTTGCCGCCAAGATGCGACCCAATCGAGGAGCTTGAGAATTCGTTGGGCCCCTATTATCGGCAGGGCCATGGCTGCTACGAGTGCGATTACCGCCAGAACCTGAAACGTGACCGGCGTGTGGGACAAGGGCGCAGAGAACCACAACAAAAGAGCAAGAATTAGCCGAGCAACGACTGCTACCCAAAGACCAAGATCTGCCATGAAACCGCGAACGAACGAGGTGAGGTTTGAGGGATAAAATACCCCGTACGCCGATAACAGGACAATGACCAATGAGAATATTGCCAATGCGATTGCCATTGTTAATACCTATCTCTGCGGCCTAACTACCATTCGGCGAACGAATGGTCGATTTGAAAAAGATATTGGTTCACCATAATATTCGCCGGTTTCAATAAAACCAATATATTACACGTCTTCTTGGCATGTTAAGGAGATTTAACAGAATCAGCTAATGGTCAATCAAAAACACGCAGCGAATGCCTTGTTTGGGTCTATTGTTTGCCGTTCCTCCTCTGGCCCCTGAAGTTCCGATTACAGTAAGTTTCCATATATGACCTTTAAGCGAAAATCCTGTACTTCTGCTTAGGGTCGTCTCCTGCCAATTAGAGAAATCTTACTTAGAATCAGTCCCTTCGTGTGAGTTTGGGCCACAAGTTGCCCTTCCCGAGCGATCAGCGAACGGAGACTGTGCAGCAGAACCAATGGGATGGACTCCTCCTCCCCTAAACGGCATCTAGGTGCCAGACTGGAAGCGTTATCTACCAGTCAACAGAGAAAAGGAGTCCACCATGAACAAGCTTAGTCGCGTGGGTATTGATTTGGCAAAGAACGTCTTTCAATTACATGGCGCTGATCGGCATGGCAAGGTGCTGTGGAAACGGCGTCTGTCGCGGAACAAATGGCTTAAGGCCTTGTTGGAGGTGGCCGCCCCCGACTGCGAGATCGGCATGGAGGCCTGTGGGGGCGCACATCACTGGGCTCGGATCCTTCAATCCTACGGATACACGGTCAAGCTGATCCCGCCCCAGTTCGTCAAACCCTATGTTAAGAGCAACAAAAATGATGCCAAGGATGCCGAGGCCATCTGTGAGGCCATGAGTCGCCCCGGCATGCGTTTTGTCTCGGTCAAGACGGTTGAGCAGCAAGATATACAGGCAGTACACCGGGTCCGCTCGGGGTTAATGACTGAGCGCACCGCACTCGCAAACCGGATCCGGGGATTGGTGGCCGAGTACGGTCTGGTGACGCCACAGGCATTGTCTGCCTTAAAACGTGCGGTTCCGGATTGGCTGGAGGATGCCGACAACGGCTTAAGTGATCGCTTCCGTTCAATGTTGCACGGACTCTGGGAAGACCTTCAACGGTTGAGTCAACGGATTGGTGAATTGGATAAAGAGATTATCTTGATTGCGCAAAGCAATTCAGTGACCCAACGACTGCAACAACTGCGTGGCGTAGGTCCTCTGGTGGCCACTGCATTAGTTGCCACCGTCGGCACGGGGCAACAGTATGCCAAGGGCAAACAGATGGCAGCCTCCATCGGGCTCACGCCCAGGCAACACAGCTCTGGCAACAAAGACCGTTATTGGGCATTAGCAAACGGGGTGATGCCTATCTGCGGACCCTCTTGATCCACGGGGCAAGAGCTGTGGTCTCCCAGGCCAAACACCGGGACGATCGTTTAAGTCGCTGGTGCACCGATCTTGCCCGGCGAAGCCACCCCAATGTAGCAGCGGTGGCGCTGGCTAACAAGACCGTCCGCATGGCTTGGGCGATGATGCAAAATGAGTCAGATTACGATCCCGGGTTCTCGTCACCTTGATGAAATCCCAGGATCATCACCCCTTAACCGACAACAACGATTGCGAAGCAAATTGATAGATGGTTAACAGGTCGAACCGGCGTTGATCAACCCCGTGAATGTCCAGGTGCATCAAGCACGGAGAACCGATTGGGAGTCAACGCGCGAATAGCCCATTATGGCCCGGCATCAACGCATGCCAACTTAACGAGGCCGAATATACGTGCGCAGTCGATCCTAAAAAACCAAAAGACAGTTTGCTTGCAAATGAGGAGGAGTCCATATACGGACGTTCCCGTCAGGTAGTCAGTAGTTCCGAGAGCGTCGCATTTTGAGCGCAGGTTAGTCTTTGATGCTTGCCACAGCGGAAACAGTTGCTTCATCAATGTCGGCAAACAGGATTTTATTTATTCTTGCCAGCTAACGGCTCTGGCCCTGCCCATACTGATGCTGATTCTGATGACGGTACTGCTTTTGCCCACCGTTACCAGCACCCTTGCCCTGCCCTTGACCCTTGCCCTGCCCCTGCCCTTGCCCGGAGCTCTGGTCTTGCCCCCGGCCCTGTCCGTAGCTCTGACCTTGATTCATACCAGAGCCCTGGCCGCCACCGCCCTGCATACTCTGACCCTGGCCACCACCTCTGCCACCACCCGCTCCCGGGCCGGCCGCCGCCGCTACACTGGCAAATACAACCAAAGTTACTGCTGCTAAACAATTTCTCAAGTTACGTGATTTCATCATGCATATCCCCTAGGCTAAGATTACCGTAAAGCAAATCGTCACATATGGGCATCAAATATGTATTGATGCTAATCAAAATGTTGGCACGGGAGAGTGCGGCATTATGTCGCGCAGTCTAGAAAACTGCCGTCAGGATAAAACCCGTGAACGTCGCATTTGGGTAGGCTTCCGCCGATTAGTGAAATCTTATATAAGAACCTTATGTAGTACCGGATTCGGCCAGAATGCGACATTCCCCAGATTCAGGGGGACGTCTTAAATGCCGCAACTCCGGTCATTCGTAACGTCTCGCCTCAAGCGCGTGGTGGAGTCACGTCGTCTTGGAGGCGTTTGTTACACGGGGCGCAGCAGGCATTGTATTCATGGCAAGTGCTTATCAATGAAGGCCCGAACTCCGATCACCCTAGTCAATACTTCCGCGTAAGAGATTTCTCCAAACTTCCCATGGTCGGCCTTGTTGCGTGCGTCCCCCCATGCCGTGATTTGCTTATTTTCGGACGAGGAGATTACCTCTATCGATTTAGAGGGCTGACCTCTGCATCTTTCAGTTTTTGTTAGTTCATACGACGCTTCCGTTAACCCGGGGGCAAGCTGTGGGTGCGATGCGTGAAACATCAGGCAGCCTATCCCGGGGAGCAGTGCCTTGCCAGCCGATTGATTGGCAGTGATAATTCAAATGTTGGGGGCTCTCATTTGTGGGTCTCGCGGAGAGGAGAACGGCCACGCCATGTCATGTTCTGGACCACCACTGAAAGGCCCCGTCGCCCTATCAACCCTATTGGCCAGAGGCCTTTCAGAACATCCTGATCACTTTGCCCTCGTTTCGCTGCAGGCAAACTGGACCTGGCGCCAACTGGATCGTGATGCCGATTTTCTGGCCAGAAATCTTCTTTCCCTGGGACTTCAGCCCGGCGATCGGATCGCATCTCTAATGCCTAACCGGTGCATAATCGCGGTCTTCTATATCGCATGTATCAGGGCTGGGTTGGTAATAGTGCCCCTTAATTACCGCTATAAAGCGCCGGAAATCGACCACGCTCTGGAGGTGAGCCAGGCCGTGGCCCTCCTCGCTCATGCTGAGCGCGAAGAAGATCTCTCGCTAAGCCACATCGTTCCGCGCCTTCCACTGGGCAGAATAAGCTACGGCGCTGACACCAGCCGGAATCCCCGTTTGGAAGCAATGACTGCACACGAAGGACCGGCTATAAGCCTGCCGGCAATCGATCCAACAGCGCCGGCCTTCATTTTTTTTACCTCAGGCAGTACCGGTTCGCCCAAGGGCGTCACCCAAAGCGTCGAGACGATAGGCTGGATGGTAGCGAGTACGGCAGCGGCCCTGGCATTCACCCCGGGCGACACTTTTATGACTGCCTCATCTCTGTCTCACGAAGGCGCCTTAGGTTTTTCTTTCGCAGCGCTTTCTGCCGGCGCCGGCGTCGCTATCGCACGCCATTTCGATCCCGATGAATATCTGCCGTTGCTCCGCCAGGCGCACCCGACGGTGATGTGGATTCTGCCAGCCATGTTGGTTCGATTGATTGAAGACCAGGGCGCATCACGTGAGGATTTCGCCTCTTTACGATTCTGCGCGGCCGGTGGCGATAAGTTGCCAGCTGAGGTGGAGCGAGAGTTTGAGAAGAAGGCGGGATTTCAGATCCACGAGAACTACGGCATGACCGAAAATGGCTGCGTCACTAGCAATCCACCGACCGGTCCCAATAAGATTGGATCCATCGGCTCGCCTGCACCCGGTTATGAAGTTCAAATCCGGGATGACGATGGCAGGCCGCTGCCACGAAATAGTGCTGGATGCCTTTGGGTCCGCTCCCCGGCCACCATGATCGGTTACTGGGGCCGAGCCGATGCCACTTCAGAGGTTCTGGTCGATGGTTGGCTCGATACAGGTGATGTGATGTCACTCGACGACGACGGCTACCTGTGGTTTGCCGGACGCAGGAAGCAGATCATCGTGCACGATGGATCCAATATATCGCCGCAGGACGTCGAAGGCGCATTGCTCGAACACCCCGCGGTAGTGGCTGCCGGTGTAGTCGGTATCCGCACTCTCTCCCACGGAGAAAACGTACGCGCGTACGTCACCCTGCACCGGGGCGCCCCGCCGCCAAGGGCGAGTGACCTCATTGCCTTCGCCCGTGAGCGCATCGGTTATAAGGCACCCGAAGAGCTTATTTTTCTCGACGAAATGCCATTGAGCCCAGACGGCAAGACAGACCGTACGACCCTTAAGAAAATGGCGGAGGCCAATCTGGAGTTGGTAAGCGAATAAGCGCAACGGTACTGACAACTTAACTCCTGAAAATTGATAATCCGGTGATGAATACCTACAAACACCGCCGGTTACCTCTGGGCAAACGGACCTATTGCCGGAAAGCCGGGCGCCGCCTGCCGATCTATTGCAAGCGCTTATAGAACGACAGGCTTGCTCAGCATGAGCTGATCAGATCCTTGCTCATATTTCCATGCAGCAGTGCTTCGATGGCTTCAACGGTTTCCGCCTTTGGCAGTTCCGTGAACAAATATCGCAGATACGCATAGGGCTCCAGCCGGTTGGATTGGTAGTTCAATCAGCGTGTACAGATTGGCACTGGCCTTCACGCCCTTGACCGAGGCACTGAACAGTCAAATGGTATGACCTTTTTGTGACATAACCGACATACTGTCGGTTCCGACGCACAGGAGGGTTCATCATGAACGAAATTGCAGAAATTTACGTTGGATTGGATGTCCACAAAGAGACCACTGCCGCCGCTATTGCTGAAGCAGGTCGACAAGGCGAAGTGCGGTTCTGGGGTGAATTCGAAAGTAATCCGGCTGCGCTGACCAGGCTGTTCAACAAGCTGGGGAATCGTTATACACAGGTCGCGGTTTGTTACGAAGCTGGCCCCTGCGCATACTGGATTTATCGATGGTGTGTCCAGCACCAGATACATTTGAGGAAATGCCCGTGAAGTGCATTGTGTGTCTGTTCTCGACGCAGGTCGACCGTGACATGATCACAACCGACAGGTGTTTCGGGGCAAAGGTTGATTACCACCTGAGTCTATATGACAGAATTCACTACTAACCAGACCTTTCAGTAAACAGAAGACCACGCAAGTGCAGTGTTCCTCTTAGGCAGCTGTCGGCGAGAACACGACATTTAGTGCAATTAGAAACCACCCCGATGGGTTGTCTCTGAGAGAAGTTATTAAACTGCTTTCTTGCGTAGGCAGATCATTCTGGCTCCGGTTCTTTCGGATGACGTGCGACCTATAAACCAGCCAACTCGGCATGCAGGCCATGCTTATTTGCTGCATTCACAAACTCGATGGAATTGATGACATCTGGGTTGTATTCAATCAGCATTAAATGCGGTGTTTTGTCATTACAGCCTGCAGCCATTACACCATCCATTGCCAACAGGACATCACGGAATTTTTCGCGTTCATCATGTGACGTACTTTCATCGATATGTAAAATAACCTCTGCGAGAGTGGCATCCATACTAGGGTCTCCTACTTCAGGGTTGATCAAAAGATACTTAACAGTCTAGCGACAAAGTCGTGCATATGCATTGATGTGGATTAGCACATATAGTTCAGCCTTCGGTATCGAGGCTCAGCCCAAATTCAAACCTATCTATTTTTACTCCTTCAGGAAACACTTTTTTCAGGCGTTGTTCAAACTCCTGGTATACCTCCGCCTTATGTTGCTGGACGTTATAATCACGACTTCCAGAATCGATTCCTTCCACCTCCAGGTCCATCTTGAACTCTACATCCGGAGCAATTTGTAATCGTATCTTTCCCATAATGTCCACTCCTTTTCTTTCTGGTTCAATTCGATATGGAGCACTGAGACATCTTCGTGCCACGTATAGTAAGTATAGCCCCTCTTGTATTGTGTGCGGCAGCGAGACTGAATGCCCGAGTACGGGGCAGAGTTGCCGTTCTCCGTACACAGAAAACCCGCTGATGCGGAGCCTCTGATCGGCGAATGTGGCCACAATGAGACGTTCCCCGGGATCTGGGGTACGTCTCAGATGCCGCAACTGCTGCCGTTCCTGCCCGGTAACCTATACTCACACTTTCGGCCATAGTCGGATGTAGGCTACTTTAGACTGTGCGGTACATGGGTTACCAAATGGAGGGGTCAACTTGGCGAACGAAAAGTATCTAGCAATGCTTCGCAGAGGTGTCGACGCGTGGAACCAATGGCGGAAATACTACCCGAAGCGGTTACCAGACCTAATCGGGGCGGACCTAATCGGGGCGGACCTAATTGGGGTGGACCTCGGGTACGGGGCCCTCAACGAGGCGAACCTTAGAGGGGCGCATCTCAGGCATGCGGACCTCAGACGGGCGAACCTAAGCGAGGCGAATCTCATCGAAGCGAACCTCAGCGACGTGGATCTCAGGTACGCGGACCTCAGAGGGGCGGACCTAAGCAATGCCATCGTATTGGGGAATCATGTTGTCTATGTTGAACAGCGGCAACCCCGGTTATAATAACAACAACACACACACATGACTCCGCAATGCGAAATAGACTGATATCCCTCATTCTTGGTGTGGCCCTTGCCAGTGGCTGCGCCACATCACCCACCGGCCGCTCGCAATTGGTGCTCATGCCGGACAGCCAGATGGACCAGATGGGGCTGCAGGCATTCACTAATATCAAGAATAAGACACCGATAGATAAGAAACACACCACCAATCGTTACGTGCAATGTGTGGGTAATGCCATCACTCAGGTGGTCGGAGGCAACTGGGAAATTGTGGTGTTCCAGGACGATGCCGCCAACGCATTTGCATTGCCCGGTCGAAAGATCGGTGTGAACACCGGTCTGCTCAAGATTGCTGAAAACCAGCACCAGTTGGCAACGGTGCTGGGCCACGAGGTGGCGCATGTCATGTCGCAACATTCCAATGAACGTGTTTCCCAGAAGTTTGCAGTCGATCAGGGACTGGGTCTGATTAGTGCCATCGCGTACCCCCAGACAGGCACCGGACAGACATTGATGGGACTGCTGGGCGTGGGGGCAGAATACGGTATTCTGCTGCCATACAGCCGTGTCCAAGAGAGCGAAGCCGATATCCTGGGTTTGGATCTGATGGCGAAAGCCGGGTTCGATCCGCGTGAGAGCGTCAAATTGTGGGTCAATATGGGTGGTGCCGATAGCAACCAGCCGCCAGAATTCCTGTCCACCCACCCGTCACACAGCACGCGCATCAGCGACCTTAACGCACATATGCCGGTGGCGTTGAAATTTCAGGAACGTGCCATACAAAAGGGCAAGCGGCCGGAGTGCCGCTGAGGGAAGGTGCCGTGGCGGATAACCCTCTGACTATGCCGTCCACGCACCCCGCCAAGGCACTCACACCAGGGGATTCCAATCCCTTGGCCTCAACGACATAACCCAATGATTTCTATGTGGATGGAGGCCCGCCAGGACTCGAACCTGGGGACGTCGGATGAGTCGGTCCTGTATATGTTCTAATATTACAAACACACAGTCCATGCTGGCATTCTGCGACCAATTAAATAGGGCAGGGAAGTTTAGAATGAGTACTCGTTAAAACAAGCCTGTTTTTCGACCATATACATGGTAATTCATTAATGAAAAAATCAACGAAAGCATCCCTGTTATCAGCTTTTGTGTTTCCTGGTGCAGGACATCTTTACTTAAAAAACTATATTCCAGGTGTTGCTTTAATTGGCACTTCGCTAGCAGGTGTCTACTATTTGATTACAAAGTCGGTAGAGAGTGCTTTAGAAATAGCAGAAAAAATACAAAGTGGCGAGGTTCAACTAGATGCCTCAACGATTACAGAATTAGTATCAAAACAAACTACAGGCACTGAATCTCAACTAATTAATGTTGCTACGCTAGCAATAATCATTTGTTGGGTTATCGGTATTATTGATTCATATAGAGTTGGTAGGGTACGAGACAAGAACGAACAAGCTTTATCTGAATAGTTTGAAGTCAAAATTATCACTTTGTTGTCCTGGGATGATAAGGGGCAAGTAAACAAATCGTAAAATGTTCGGTAATGTAACTATGAACAAGTTGCAGATAGTCAGTCTGTTTCGAATAAAAAGTTTTACTGCCATCCTTGTATTGGCGGGTTGCATCTGCAGCATGAATGTGGCGCAGTCCTCCGATGATTTGCTTGAACATGGCAGGTATGTCTTTTATGCCGCAGGCTGTATTTCATGTCACACACATGATCAACTGATGGCCGGAGGGCGGCCGGTTGTCACACCGTTTGGGACATTCTATCCCCCTAATGCTACACCACAGAGGGAGTACGGTATCGGTGCATGGAGCGAGGAAGATTTTGTGCGCGCCCTGCGTGAAGGCCTGAATCCGCAAGGTGAACATTATTACCCTGCGTTTCCCTATACCTCATACACCAGGATGACGCACCAGGATATGCAGGCCTTGTACGTCTATCTGATGACGCTACCAGAATCCTCCAGGACAATTCAGCCACATAATCTTCACTGGCCATTCTCCATCCGGCCAATGATGTCGTTTTGGAAGGCGCGCCGTTTTACGCCGGGAGAGTTTTCGGCTGACCCGGAAAAGTCTTCGCAATGGAATCGGGGGGCATATCTTGCCGATGCTCTTGGACATTGCAGTGAATGCCATACGCCGCGTGACTATCTGGGCGCCCCCCGCCATGATCGCTACCTGGCCGGCACCTGTACAGGACCGGACGGGAGGCGGGTTCCCAATATCACACCGGACAGAGAGGTTGGCATCGGTAACTGGACATACGAGCAACTGGTGACATTTCTGAGAACAGGGAAAAGACCCGATGGCGCCTTCACCGGCAGCATTATGGCCGAGGTTCTGGGTACCAGTAGTATGCGGCTGACCGGGGACGATCTGCATTCACTGGTGATCTACTTGCAGTCATTGCCACCGGTTCATAATGATTTGGATACCCTGTGTGCACCGTTTGACGATTCTTTCATATATGAATAATGCAATTGGCGCATGGTGTTCGCCGATGCCCCCACAATGTGACACACCAAGGGACTATGGATCCCTCCCTTGATCCTGGCGTCATAACTATAAGAAATTTATGGAGATGGTGGGCCCACCAGGACTCGAACCTGATGACGCCGGATAAGCCGTCCTGCTCGGGCAACTGATTCGTGCCTCCCTGAGTTGGACGGTCCCCGGATTTCATGTGCCATCAGGTAGTCGCTACTTGGTTGCCGATAATTGTGGTCGTACGCCCAGAACATTTGGAATGGTCCAAGATACCGAAATATCATCATTCTCACCGAATGATGTACCGTGGCTGCCGGATATTTCGAACTCTATCTCACCGGCGTGTATATAGAGTTGGGCCTGCGGTCCATCTTCCATGTGCTTGGCAGCTATCCGTGCTGCTCATGAATGCCCACTGCTGGCCAATACGAAAAAAGGGACGGAGAGATTAACACTTAATCCCTCCATCCCCTGTTCTTTCAACTACTGTAGCTGTACAGCCTATTCAACCAGTTCCGGGTCACCTGGCTTCCAGGTCTTGTCGTAGAAGGCTTCCAACGGGCCATAGAGGCGCAGGATGGTGTTCCACCCTTTGCCGGGGACGGTTTGGATCCAGTTATTTTCCCATCCTTCAGGCGGCTTGGGACCAAAGTAGATGTCGTGAGAACCATCTTCGTTCCGTTTCAGGCCTTCCTTATTGCTGTCGACCCCCGGGAACTGCTGGTCAGTCTGCAGCATGCCGCGGGTCTGATTGTCGTAGAGTGTGAACGAGGCGAAATCCTTGGCCGGCACATTCGGAGGCAAATTGATCTTGTAGGTCTTGCTGCCGTCGAGGGCATTCCCGTCCTTGTCGAGGTAGGCGATGGCATACTGGGACCCTTTGCCGACATTCTTGACCGCCATGGCAGGGGTGATACCGGTGGCGTAGAAGTGCATGTAGATGCGGGAATCCAGCAGGCGCTCCCCATCCAGGAGAAAGTCGTAACGCCCCTGAATGAAGGGGTTCGTCCAGACGCGCTCGCCGGGATAGAGGTAGTGGCGCTGGTCAACCGGACGGGCAGTCAGCGCCCGGG
>Ga0316187_10002932_pt1 | contig 14876 bp, 14 predicted proteins | sample CroRivburrow1_MG_FD_204927 | JGI IMG/M metagenome (GOLD analysis project Ga0316187, IMG submission 204927) | Coastal sediment microbial communities from Maine, United States - Cross River worm burrow 1 | ecosystem: Environmental > Aquatic > Marine > Coastal > Sediment | place: USA: Maine... | reverse complement strand
CAGCCCAAAATAATGATTTGGCGGAGGTAGCCGATGCTTTAGGCGATATGCTTTATATTCTTTGTGGAACTATCCTTGAACACGGTATGCAATATAAAATTGAGGAAGTGTTTGAAGAGATACAGCGCAGCAATATGAGTAAATTGGGAAAAGATGGTAAGCCTATTTACAGGGAAGATGGTAAAGTCCTTAAAGGGCCAAAATATTTTAAACCAAATATTCAGGCTATTCTTGATAAATAAAATGGACACTAATTTTTAGTGCCCATTTCTTTTTGTTTTATTGGATTATTGTACTTTATACCTCCAGCCGAATTTATCCTCAATCTTATTGTATTGTATATCCAATAATTGTTGCTTGAGTATTGATGCGTACGAATTTTCAACTTTTGGTAATTCATAGCGTTCATCTTTATAACCAAAGCCCAGAATTGGATTAATCACCGCCGCTGTTCCACTGCCAAACATTTCTTTTAGTGTATTATTCTTTATGCCATCAACCAGCTCAGATACTTTTATAGGTCTTACTTCTACTTCAATTCCCCTGTCTTTTGCTAATTCAATGATACTTTTTCTGGTTATACCATCCAAAATTCTATCGCCGGTAGGACAGGTAATTAGTTTGTTATCCAGTCGAATAAAAATATTCATTGTGCCGGCCTCTTCAATGTACTCATGCGTGCTGGCATCTGTCCAAACCACTTGTTGAAACCCTTCTTCCTTTGCCAGGTTGGTTGGATAAAATTGGCCTGCATAGTTACCCGCTGCTTTGGTAAAACCAAATCCACCATCCGCGGCCCTGCTAAATTTTTCGGCAATCTTAACTCTTACTTCACCTCCGTAGTAGGATTGTGCAGGAGAGCAAATAATAATAAATTTATATTCCTCAGAGGGAGAAGCAATAATGCCCGCTTGCGTAGCTATAACAAAAGGACGGATATACAAAGAATTACCTACACCTGGTTTAATCCACTTTTCATCTATTTGTAAAAGCTTTTTAAGACCATCAAAAAAATACTCTTCAGGAAATTCAGGCATTGCAAGCCGGACACTTGATTTATTTATGCGCCTGTAATTTTCATCCGGTCTGAATAACCAAACACCACCTTCATCATCCCTGTAGGCTTTCATCCCTTCAAAAACTGCCTGACCGTAGTGAAATACCCTGGAGGAAGGTTCCATTTGCAAGGGCTGATAAGGAATTATTTTGGGCGTTTCCCATGCACCATTCCTATAATCACAGACGAACATATGATCTGTGAAATATGCGCCAAAAGGAAGATGATCAAAATTAACCTTACTAATCTTAGATGTTTCAGCCTTCTGAACTATCAGGTTTTTTGCTACTGTATCCATTGAAATCTTGTTTTCTAAGATTAAAATTAAACAATTATCACCTTTCATGTCTTCTTTTTTCTAGGAAAAATCACCAGTTTTGTAGAAGGATCATAAATATTATTAATAATGAAAAGTTTTAACATATTACTTGTGTTTTTAGTACTCTTAGTGGGTTGTAAGAATAAGCACAAGCCATCTGAAGTAAGCGAAAATGGCCAAAGTGAAAGGAATTTTGCTTCATTTGGTAAATTAATTGACTACAATGGTGCTATTGGCAGCGAAGATATGTTAGATCAATTCCAGTCGCTTAGGGAAACAGATACTCTGGAAACAAAGTTTTCAGCCACAGTTACTGATGTCTGTAAATCTAAAGGATGCTGGATGAAACTGAATTTGAAAAATGGAGAGGAGGTAATGGTGAAATTTAAAGATTATGGCTTTTTTGTTCCAATGGATATAGAGGGCCGGGAAGTTGTTGTAAATGGAATTGCTTTTGTTGATAACATGAGTGTTGAAGACCAAAGGCATTATGCTAAAGATGCCGGGGAATCACAGGAAGATATTGAGCGGATTAAAGAACCTAAAAGAACCTTTGAGTTTGAGGCAGATGGAGTGCTAATAGGGCAATAAGTTGATAAGAAAGATAATTACCACCGGAGATGGTTCTAAAACCATCCAAATAGAGGACTGGAACGAGCAATATCATTCCATTCATGGAGCCGTTAATGAGGCATATCACGTTTTTATTGATAAAGGCTTTTCATATTTGACCAATGAGGGCATAAGTATTTTGGAGATTGGTTTTGGTACAGGTCTAAATGCACTCATTACTTTGATTGAGGCTGAAAAGAGTAACAGACAAGTTGATTATACGGGCATTGAGGCATATCCCATAACTAATGAGGAAATATCACAATTAGATTATATTGAAACTTTAAAAGCTCATGCTTTTAGAGAGGCCTTTTTTGAAATGCATAAAAGTGCCTGGGAGGGCAAAATAAGGCTTACTCCATATTTTTCTTTTAACAAACAAAAAAAGGACTTCCAGGAAATTTCTGACCGTAATCTTTACGACCTTATTTATTTCGATGCCTTTGGAGCAAGGGTACAACCGGAACTTTGGACAGAAATAATTTTTGATAAGATGTACAATGCGCTTACTGAAAATGGAATTTTAGTAACCTATTCGGCCAAAGGAAGTGTGAGAAGAGCCATGCAAGCCGTTGGCTTTGTCGTTGAAAGGTTACCCGGACCACCCGGTAAAAGGGAAATGCTGAGAGCCTTAAAAGTATCTGGATAAACCCATTTCAACAATAATTCATAAACGATACTGTTAAATCCAAATTAAACCTGATTGTCACAGGTGTAAAAACCAATATCTTTAGCCAAAATTATGCGATGAAAGTTTTAATCACTGGGGCCACTGGATTAATAGGGGGTGCGATAACCGATTTATGTCGTGAAAAAGGGTATTCAGTAAATTATCTTACTACTGATAAGTCCAAAATAAAAAACGAACTAAATTATAAGGGATTTTATTGGGAACCAAAGACAAACGAGATTGATGTAAATTGTTTTGAAGGAGTCACGGCAATCATCAATTTGGCAGGTGCTAGTATTGCCAAAAGATGGTCTAAATCTTATAAAAAGGAAATTCTGTCGAGCAGAGTAGATAGCTTAAAGACACTTTATATTGCTCTTAAAAGTCTTAATCTGGAAGAAAGTATATCATTTATTTCGGCATCTGCCATAGGTATCTACCCAAATTCCTTATCTAATTTTTATACAGAGGAATCAACAAACCTGGATGCTAGTTTTTTAGGGGAAGTAACTGAGATTTGGGAAAAAGAAATTGATAAATTTCAGGCACTTAAATGTACTGTCACCAAAATACGGATAGGCCTTGTTCTGTCATCGGAAGGTGGGGCTTTGCCAAATATGGCCAATGCGGTAAGAAGATATTTAGGAGCCTCATTTGGTTCAGGTGAACAATGGCAATCGTGGATCCATGTAAACGATCTTGCCCGAATGTTCTTATATACAGTCGAAAACAGATTGTCTGGTGTTTTTAACGGGGTTGCACCAAACCCAGTTACCAATGCAAAAATGGTTAAAGAACTGGCCAAGGTCCTTGAGAGACCCTTGTTTTTGCCTAATATTCCTCAATTTGCAATGAGACTTATTCTAGGAGAGATGTCTTATCTGTTATTTGTTAGTCAGCGTGTAAGCAGTAAAAAAATAGAAAAAAAAGGCTTTATTTTTAAATTTAATAATATTTGCAGAGCGCTGGAAAATATATACTTAGAGGAAGTTAATGAGGATAATACGGATGATGTATTAGCCAAAGAATATATATAGATTTTAACAAAGATAAAGGTAGCTGCCTTTTAAACATCCTTCAATCAGGGTGTTTTTTTTTGTGACATTTTGACATTTTTGAAGAATTGGCAGTACTTTTGCCATCCTAAATTGAGTTTTATATAAAGCTATATCCAATGAATACAGAAGATCAGTCAGAAGAGATAAATGAAATGATTCCCGAAGAGCAGGCAGAGCTGGATTTGGAATCAGATGATAATACGCACCAAGAGGAGATAAAATCCATTGAAGAGCAATTACAGGAAGATCTGAATAAAGAAAAAGATAAGTTTTTAAGGCTTTTTGCCGAGTTTGAAAATTACAAAAAACGTACTTCGAAAGAACGTATGGACCTTTTTAAAACTGCAGGTCAGGAGGTCATAGTAGCCCTCTTGCCTATTATGGATGATTTTGACCGGGCTTTAAAGGAGATATCCAAGTCTACGGATAAAGAATTGTTTAAAGGGGTTGATCTTATTAGCAACAAATTTAAAGAAACACTTAAATCCAAGGGCTTGCAGGAGATAACAACCAAAGAAGGCGATGCTTTTGACGCTGAAGTGCACGATGCAATTACTCAGATTCCTGCCCCTAGCAAAAAGCTAAAAGGTAAAATAATAGATGTTGTTGAGAAGGGATTTAAACTTGGAGATAAAATAATCCGACATCCAAAAGTAGTTGTTGGCAATTAAATTTACAAAAGACTTATGAAGCAGGATTTCTACGAAATATTGGGTATTTCCAAAAATGCCACAGCAGCCGAGATCAAAAAAGCATATCGCAAAAAAGCCATAGAATTTCACCCGGATAAAAACCCCGGAGATGACAAGGCAGAAGAAATGTTTAAAAAGGCAGCTGAGGCTTATGAAGTTTTGAGTGATCCTGATAAGAAAGCCAGGTATGATCAATATGGGCATGCTGCATTTGAAGGAGGCGGTTTTGGCGGTGGCGGTATGAATATGGAGGATATCTTTAGCCAATTTGGCGATATTTTTGGCAGTGCATTTGGGGGTGGATTTGGTGGATTTGGAGGCTTTAGTGGCGGTCAGCGAAGGATGAAAGGCAGTAATTTGAGAATTCATGTCAGCTTAACCCTTGAAGAGATTGCTCACGGTGTAGAGAAAAAGGTTAAAGTAAAGCGCAAAAAGCAGGCGGCCGGTGTGACCTATAAAACGTGCGCTGCATGCAATGGTGCAGGGCAGGTGACAAAAATAACCAATACAATTCTGGGAAGGATGCAAACGGCAGCTACCTGCAGCAGTTGTGGCGGAAGTGGTCAAATAATAGATAATAGACCAAATGATGCTGACGCTCAGGGCTTGAAAATAGTTGAAGAGACAGTTTCTATAAAAATACCTCCAGGTGTGGAGCAGGGCATGCAGTTAAAGGTATCCGGAAAGGGTAACGAAGCTCCTGGTGATGGAATATCGGGAGATTTGCTGGTTGCAATAGAGACCTTGGAACATGGAACCTTAAAAAGGGAAGGTGATAATTTGCATTATGATTTATACATAAGTATTTCGGATGCCGTTTTGGGTACAACAAAGGAGATTGATACCGTAACCGGTCAGGTTCGTATTAAATTAGAATCCGGGATTCAATCGGGCAAGATTTTAAGATTAAGGGGAAAAGGTATTACCAGTATTAATGGTTATGGAACAGGGGATCTATTAGTACATGTGAATGTCTGGACCCCAAAAGAACTAAATAAGGAACAACGCGAATTTTTTGAGAAGATGCAGAATAATGAGAACTTTGAACCTAAACCTGAAAAATCGGATAAATCCTTTTTTGAAAAAGTAAAAGATATGTTCTCTTAACGAATTAAAGTTTTCTTTTTAAATAAAAAACGTATATTTGAATCAATATTGGGAAACCAATATTAATTTTCTTTTTCATAGCAATTTTTTTCCCATCCTTAATCCTTTTAAGGGTGGGTTTTGTTATTTATGGGGTTAGACGACATAAAACACTGCTCTTTTTTTTAATATAAAATTAATTTTGAGTCGATTAATTCTCCGGATGAAATATTGATGATCTTTAATCTTATCAGAAATTTTAGATCTATTATCATTACTCATGTGCACTATTGGATGGCATAATAGGAATGATTGCTATAAGCTTTTATCCGCTCTTCAATGGCGCTAAAAACAAAATACTATGAATTTCAAAACCATTTTAATGCATTTCTATATCTTTGAATCCTATTAAGAGCCAATAATAGTATATGATAAATTCAAAGCTTAGAAATATCGTATAAACTGTAATTGTAATTTGTTCTATTTTATCTTTCTTAATTCAATACTCATTTTGAACAATTTACAGATACAATCAAAATGTAAAAAAAATTGCCTGAATGAATGATATCCTTGTTGCTAATAATGTTACTAAAAAATTTGGCAACCAAATCGCGCTAAATAATGTTTCTCTGGCAATACCAAAGAATAGTATTTACGGGCTCTTAGGTCCAAATGGCGCTGGTAAGACTACCTTAATAAGGATAATAAATCAAATTACCTTTCCAGATTCCGGTGAAGTTATTTTTGATGGAGAATTACTGCAACCCCATCATATTGCAAGTATTGGTTATCTTCCGGAAGAGAGGGGTCTTTATAAAAGCATGAAAGTTGGCGAGCAGGCGCTATATCTTGCACAGCTTAAGGGATTGAGCAAATCCGATGCAAAACAGAAGCTCAAGTATTGGTTTGATAAGTTCGAGATAGGTGACTGGTGGAATAGAAAAATTCAGGAACTTTCAAAAGGTATGGCGCAAAAAATTCAGTTTATTGTAACAGTTTTGCATGAGCCTAAACTCCTTATTTTTGATGAACCTTTTAGCGGCTTCGATCCAATAAATGCCAATATTATAAAGGATGAGATTATTAAGCTAAAGGAAAAAGGGACATCTATAATTTTTTCAACTCACAGAATGGAATCTGTTGAAGAATTATGCGAATATATTGCCCTGTTGCACAATGCGGAAAAGATTTTGGACGGGAGGCTTGTTGATATCAAAAAACAGTACAAAAACAATATGTTTAGAGTTGGGCTGGAATTGGAAAATGGAGAAAATTTTTTAAAACTGATTTCAGATAAATTTGATATTTCCTCTTCACACTATGATGTAAACAGTAAACAATTAGATTTTACGGTTCAGCTGCCCACAGATGATACCAGATCTTTTTTGGCATTGCTGTCTTCAAAGTCGAGCATAAATAATTTTGTAGAGACGATCCCTACGGCTAATGATATTTTTATTCAAACCGTACAACGCAAAACTGACAATGAATAAATTATTTCTTATCATTAGGCGCGAATATCTTGCCAAAGTTCGAAACAAATCATTTGTGATCATGACTTTTCTAAGTCCTATTCTGATGGTGGGAATGATCGTACTTATTGCTTATCTCACCAAGATAAACGATAGTCAGAAAAGGATAATTGCGGTATTTAATGAAAGTAATTATTTCTCTACTGACTTCAATACTACTGAAAGAACTTCCTATATTTTTTTTAAAGATATATCATTGCAAGCCGCTAAGGATTCTACATTAAGTCTTGGTTTTTCCGGTCTACTGCATATTCCTAAACGGAGCGACCTCGAAGAGGTAGCCCAAAATTCCTACTTTTATTCAAAAGATGCGCCAAGTAATATCGTTCTGGATCCTTTAGAAGATATATTTGAGGAACGCTTAAGACAAAGAAAACTTATAGATATTGGAGTTTCTACAGAGGAATTTACTACAATAAATGACAGATTCGAAATTAATATAGCCACCTTTACCGGGGAGCAGAATATAAAGGGAATAAATGAAATGAAAGCCTTTATAGGCGGCGGTTTTGGTTATTTGATAATGATGTTCATTATAATTTATGGTGGTTTTGTGATGCGCAGTGTTATTGAAGAGAAAACGAGTCGTATTATTGAAGTAATAATCTCATCAGTAAAACCATTTCAATTAATGTTAGGTAAAATTATCGGGACTTCCCTGGCGGGAATAACGCAATTTGCTATCTGGATAATATCTGCATCCTTATTACTGTTTGGGGTATTTTTGGTTTTTGGAATAGATCTGACTGGGCTTAGTGATCCGTCAGCCATAACCACGAATCCTATGAGCAGTATGTCTCCCATGCCAACGACAACAAATGCGATGCAATTGTATGCACTTGAATTTCTGCAGATACCTTGGTTTATGCTTATTTCTCTGTTTTTGGTGTATTTTATTCTCGGTTATTTAATTTATAGCTCTATTTATGCGGCTATAGGGGCTGCAGTGGATAACGAGACTGATACTCAGCAATTTATTTTTCCAATTATACTGCCTTTAATGTTAGCCATATATGTTGGATTCTTTTCTGTATTTAGTAACCCCAATGGTCCTATTGCTGTTGGGTTTTCTCTATTTCCATTAACCTCACCAATTGTTATGCTCATGCGCTTACCCGGGGGGATTGGAGAAGGTGGAGTTCCATTGTGGCAGGTAATTTTATCCATTGTATTTTTAATTGTAACTTTTATTGGTATCGTATGGCTTGCAGCTAAAATCTACCGGGTGGGAATTTTAATGTATGGTAAAAAACCTACCTATAAAGAGCTATATAAATGGCTGAAATACTAAACATGCAAGATCCCTTGCCCGCTCAATATGTTCATTTACTTAAACATTAAACACTTTAAATTAAATGATAAATTTATATAGTAAGTCTGGAATAATAAAATGGTAAAACGTATTGGTTTATTCTGGTGTTTACTTTTAGTAAGTGGAATTTGTTTTGCGCAAAGTACAGATATTTTGAGGGTGGAATATACTTCGCTCCCGAGAGAAGAAACGGGTAATACCGCATCCCGTTACCGATTTTTACTAAATGTTCCAGTTAAAGTTGGTTTCGATAAGTATCTGGTGCTTGGTGGTGAGTTTAACCTTATTGATTTTGAAATTACTAAGGATTATCCATTCGACTCCAGTGAGTTGAATACCCTTTATGTCATTGATCTCAATGTCGGTTATATTTTTAAGCTGAATGAAGACTGGCGATTTGTGGGTATTGTAACTCCAAGAATAGCATCTAATTTGGTTAATGGCCTTCAGGGAGATGACTTTTTATTAAATCTTACTGCAACTATATGGAAGGAAGAGAAGGATATTGATAAACCCTATAGATTAATTTTGGGACTTACTTATAATAGTACTACCGGTCTTCCTTTTCCTCTGCCACTTATAAATTATCACAGACGTTTTCACAGGTCCTGGTCGTACTCCCTCGGAATTCCCAGGACAGATTTCAGATATCACTTCAAAGATAGACACACCTTACAAATGGCATTATTTTTGGACGGTTACTTTGTAAATGTCCAAAATGACATTCTTTTACCTGACGGTGAATTCGGATCCTCTGTTTCGCTTTCGGCCATAGTTAGTGCCATAGGCTACCAGTATAACATTAATAAACGAATGTCTTTTTATGGGATTGCCGGGGTTACGCTAAACCAGCAAGGGCTGCTGAGAAATGAGAAGAGGAAAAAAGTTTATACTTTAAATGAAAAAAACGCTGGAGGTTTTTACTGGAAAGCAGGATTTAAAATTTCAATTTTTTAATAATAAAAACATGTCAAAAATACTGGTTATAGAAGATGAAGCAGCTATCCGAAGGGTTTTAGTTAAGATTTTATCTGAAGAAAGCGAAATGTATGAAGTGGATGAGGCAGAAGATGGTTCAATTGGTCTGGAGATGATTAAAAAAACAGACTATGACCTTGCCCTTTGTGATATAAAAATGCCTAAAATGGATGGTGTTGAAGTCTTGCAGGCTGCTAAAAAAATAAGACCGGAGATACCATTTATTATGATTTCAGGACATGGGGATTTGGATACTGCTGTAAATACAATGAGGTTAGGGGCTTTTGACTACATTTCCAAACCACCTGATTTAAACAGACTTCTAACAACTGTGCGGAATGCGCTGGATAAGAAAGAACTTGTTCAGGAAAACAAGAGCTTAAAGAAAAGAGTTAGTAAAGGTTATGAAATGATTGGGCAAAGTAAGGAGATTACCACGATCAAGGATATGATAGATAAGGTTGCTCCAACAGATGCAAGAGTTTTAATCACCGGATCAAATGGTACCGGTAAGGAACTTGTTGCCCATTGGCTGCATGAAAAAAGTGAGCGTAGTGGAGGGCCATTTATTGAAGTAAATTGTGCGGCAATCCCTTCAGAATTGATTGAAAGTGAATTATTTGGTCACGTAAAAGGGGCCTTTACTTCGGCAGTCAGGGATAGAGCCGGTAAATTTGAGGCCGCTAACAAAGGCACCATCTTTTTGGATGAGATAGGAGATATGAGCCTTTCAGCTCAGGCTAAAGTACTTAGGGCTTTACAAGAGAGTAAAATCTCTAGGGTTGGCACGGACAAAGATATTAAGGTCGATGTTCGCGTAATTGCGGCGACCAACAAGGATCTTCAGCATGAAATTGCCGAAGGAAAATTTAGGGAAGATCTATATCATCGTCTGGCTGTTATACTCATCAATGTACCATCATTGAATGATAGGAGGGAAGATATTCCACTCCTAATAGATCATTTTGCCGCCAAAATTGCCTCTGAGCAAGGGGTAGTGACCAAAAAGTTTACCAAAAAAGCGCTTGAGCTTTTAAAAAGTTATGATTGGACTGGTAATATTCGCGAATTAAGAAACGTGGTGGAACGCTTAATCATACTTGGTAGTACAGAAATTACTGAAGAAGACGTTAACCTGTTTGCAAGTAAATAGTTGATTTAGGACTAGGTAAATAAAGTACTCTCAGGAAACCCTTCAGCATTATTTATTGCAATCCTTTAATTTATCAAGTGCAAGTGCTGTAATTTGTTTTGTTCTTAAGTTGTAATACTTTTTGGCTTCGGTAAGTTTCGGTTTTAGAAGTTCCTGTTCACAATGAGCGTAAATTTTACTGGCAAACTCATAGGCCTCTTTGCATTCTACGCTGTTGACGACTTCGTTAAGAGAATTTTGGTAATTTACAAGCGACAGATCAATTTTTCTTTCCAATTCCTTGCCCACAGGCATAACCATATTTAATTTTTCTTTTTCTGCAGTTTTTGTGTTCATTGCCAGCATATCATTGTCATAAAGACTTTCCCGGTGTTCATCGTGTTCTCTAATGGCCTCAAGGCTTCCTAAAGAGTTATCCAAAGCTCGTGTTAAAAGTATTTTAGCGCTGTTTAAAGAAGAAACTCTTGTAGCTTTCTTTAGGTTATCCAAGCCTTCATAAATACTCTCTTTAGCATAATCGCAACCGCAAGCTTCAATTTGCTCTTTCGATTTTTCAATGGCATTAAGGGCTTTGTAAGCAAAGAAACGCGAAGAATTAAGGTCTTCTGCAGCAAGAGCTCGTTCTGTCTGGGATTTGATGTATCCAATATTTGATCCCGCATATTCACATGCCTTGGTCATATCAAAAGAAGACATGCTGAAAAGCACAAGGAACATCAGAATGGCACACAGTACCTTCATAGCTTAAAGTATTGGTTATGTAAGATTTAGGCATTGTAAAGATAAAGAGAGTCATCCCCGGCACCTTATTTATTCGTTTAATTAACCGGTCTTTCCTGATTAAAGGTCGAATGGCACATTATTGAGGATAAAAGGTTATTTTTAAATTTGGGCCTTTATTAGGACCACAAAATATTATATATTCAACCCATGAAGAAAATCAAAATAGCCTCCTATAAAGTAGTTTCTGATATTAAATTGGAAGATCTCAGTACTTCGGAGAATCTTGACAGCACAGACAGGGAACTCAAAAAAAACCTGGAAAAATTACGTGAAGATTTAGGCGATTTTCAAAATACATTATACGCCCATGGCAAATACGCGGTCCTGATTTGTTTTCAGGGGATGGATACTTCTGGTAAGGACAGCCTGATTCGTGAAGTGTTTAAAGATTGCAATGTTAGAGGAGTGGTTGTACATAGCTTTAAAGTACCAACAGAACTTGAGCTGGATCATGATTATATTTGGAGACACTATATTGCGCTCCCGCCAAAAGGAAAATTTGGGGTATTTAACAGAACCCATTATGAAAATGTATTGGTAACCAAGGTCCATCCGGAGTATATTTTAAGCGAGAATATTCCAAATATAAATACGGTGGCAGATATTAATGAATCATTCTGGGATAAACGGTATAAGCAGATTAATGATTTTGAACGCCATATCACAGAAAATGGCACCCTTGTTTTTAAATTCTTTTTAAACATTTCTAAAGAAGAACAAAGACAGCGATTATTGAGGAGATTACGTCTGCAAGAAAAAAATTGGAAATTCTCGCCCGGTGATCTTAAAGAGCGCAATCTTTGGGATAAATATCAGCAGTGCTATGAGGAAGCGATTAACAGAACGTCTAAAACCAATGCACCGTGGTTTGTGATTCCTGCAGATAATAAGAGTGCCTCGAGATTAATTGTAGCCACTATTTTGCTGGAATCGTTAAAAAAATACAAAGATATTAAGGAACCAGAGCTTGATGATAAAATAAAGGCTAATATTGAAACTTATAAATCCCAATTAGAAAAAGAAAAATGAAAAATTTAGGCCTACTACTTCTATTAATGGTTGGACCTATTTGGTCGCAAACGGATGACAAAGAACAGTTAAAAGCACTTTATAATGCATCACTTACTCAAGGAAAGGCCTATGATTGGCTGAATTATTTATCCAATCAGATTGGGGGTCGACTTACAGGTTCGGTGCAGGCAGAACAAGCTGTTGAGTATACCAAACAAAAATTGGATTCCCTTGGACTGGATCGGGTATGGTTACAACCCGTAATGGTTCCTAAATGGGTAAGAGGAGTGCCAGAATTCGCCTATATTGAAAGTAAACCGGGAATTACGAATAACGTACCTATTTGTGCGTTGGGCGGGTCTGTTGCCACCCCTGCCGGCGGAATAAAGGCGAATGTTATTGAAGTAAGAGGTATTGAAGAATTAGAAGAGCTCGGTCGCAGTAAAATTGAAGGTAAAATTGTCTTTTTCAATCGACCTATGGATCCAACGAATATTGATACACATAAATCCTATTCAGCTGCTGTGGATCAAAGGTCTTCCGGAGCCAAAGAAGCTTCAAAATATGGAGCTGTAGGAGTTATTGTTCGTTCTATGAGCCTTCGCCTGGATGATTATCCGCATACGGGAGCGATGCGTTATGGAGAAATCCCTTTAAATAATAGAATTCCTGCAGCTGCCATAAGTACAAATGGTGCTGAATTGCTAAGCACTACATTGAAACTTAATCCGGATATAAAATTTTATTTTAAACAAAATTGCAGGCAACTTCAGGATGTTCAATCTTACAATGTTATTGGGGAGATAAAGGGTAGTACATATCCTGAAGAAATAATAGTAGTTGGCGGCCATCTTGATTCCTGGGATCTTGGAGATGGTTCCCATGATGATGGCGCAGGCTGTGTTCAGAGTATGGAAGTTCTTCGGTTACTAAGAATAACCGGATATATCCCTAAGCGAACAATCCGTGTTGTACTTTTTATGAATGAAGAAAACGGCTTAAGAGGCGGAAATACCTATGCAGAGATTGCATTAAATAAAAAAGAGAAACATGTATTTGCTTTAGAAAGTGATTCTGGCGGCTTTACCCCTAGAGGTTTTTCTTTTGACTGCCAGGAAACCGATTTTGCCAAAATTTTACAGTGGAAACCTCTTTTTGAGCCATATCTAATTCATTTGTTTGAGAAAGGAGAAAGTGGTGCTGATATTGGTCCTTTAAAAAATGACCAAATTGTACTTGCGGGATTAAGTCCGGATCCGCAGCGGTATTTTGACCTTCACCATACGGAGATTGATACCTTTGAACATGTTAATAGACGTGAACTGGAACTTGGTGCAGCCGCAATGGCCAGTTTAGTATATCTATTTGATAAATATGGAACAAGTACATCAAATCTGGAAGGCGGCAAATAATACCTCCCCACTAATTCTATGTTACTTTAAATTACGGGTTGTAAGAAGGATAAAATACACACCTGTCTATTAAAATTTATTACCTTTGCAGCTTATTAAAAAAATGAGATATGCAAGACGGAATTTACGCAAAATTCAATACTTCAAAAGGAGAAATTACAGTAAAATTAGCCTACGATAAGACCCCTGGTACTGTGGGTAATTTTGTAGCACTGGCGGAAGGAAAACTGGAAAATAGTGCCAAACCAAAAAACACACCTTATTATGACGGACTTAGCTTTCACAGGGTAATCCCGGATTTTATGATTCAAGGTGGATGTCCTCAGGGGACCGGGACAGGAGATCCCGGTTATAAATTTGATGACGAGTTTCACCCGGACCTGAAACATTCAGGACCTGGAGTACTTTCTATGGCAAATGCAGGGCCTGGCACCAATGGAAGTCAGTTCTTTATTACACATGTGGCTACTCCATGGTTAGATAATAAGCACACAGTTTTTGGTAATGTTATTGAGGGACAGAAGATTGTTGATGAAATTGCTCAGGGAGATTCAATTGAAAGCCTTGAGATTGTTCGAATTGGAACTGAAGCAGAATCCTGGAATGCGGTTGAAGCCTTTAAATCCTTTGAAAGTTCACGGGAACTAAGACTTCAGGAAGAAAAGAGTAAAGCAGAGGCTGAATTAGACAAAGTTGCTTCTGGATTTGATAAAACAAACAGTGGACTTCGTTACAAGATTCTTAAAAAGGGAGATGGTAATAAAGCAGCTAAAGGAAATACGGTTTCTGTACATTATGAAGGTTCATTGACTAACGGGCAAGTATTTGATTCGTCATACCAGCGAAATCAGCCTATTGATTTTCAATTGGGGATAGGACAAGTAATACCCGGATGGGATGAAGGAATTAGTTTATTAAAAGTAGGTGATAAGGCACGTTTTGTAATCCCATCTGAACTTGGTTACGGGAGTGCTGGTGCTGGTGGTGTGATACCTCCAAACGCTACGCTGGTTTTTGATGTTGAACTTATGGAAGTTAAATAAACGGACATATCCAATAAAAAATAATAGAGCAGGGGAGACCTTAAAAGCTACCTGTTAAATACTGTAAACTTCTTTCATTTATTTGGAAGAAGTTTTTTGTTTAGACCTATTAACACTAAAAACAATAAGAATTAAATTGATAGCCAACAAAAAGAAGA
>Ga0316187_10002931_pt1 | contig 14884 bp, 11 predicted proteins | sample CroRivburrow1_MG_FD_204927 | JGI IMG/M metagenome (GOLD analysis project Ga0316187, IMG submission 204927) | Coastal sediment microbial communities from Maine, United States - Cross River worm burrow 1 | ecosystem: Environmental > Aquatic > Marine > Coastal > Sediment | place: USA: Maine... | reverse complement strand
CCTTATAAGCCTGATGAGTTGCTGGCTGGTCTGCTGCCTTACCTGGATGACCCGGTGCTCGATATTCCCGGGTTTCACCTGTTCAGTTTCAACAACGTGGAAAAAACCGAGCGCTGGCGCGTGGAAACCATGAAGAAGTACTCGGAGTCATGACATGAGCCGGCCGAGAAGACGGGGCAGACAGGCGCGACAGGCGGCGCCGCCGGCAGCCCCGGCCGTTCGCGCTGGTTTCGAGGGCGGCCGCTATCGTCCCCTGAGCGGTCCGGACGAACAGCAGGTTCACCAGACGATTCTCGATGTCCTGGAAAATATCGGAATGGGAGACCCCATTCCTATCGTGAAGGAGCATGCCCTTAAAAGAGGTTGTTTCATGAACGAGCACGACCGGCTGTGCTTTCCGCGGGCGCTGGTTGAGGATGTGATCGCCAACACCCCCAAAGACATCCAGTTCCTGGGCCGTGACCCCGCACACGACCTGGAGATCGGGGGTCAGCGGGTTCACACCTATGGCGGGGGGGAAGCCGTCAACATGCTGGACCCGGGAGCTTCGAGCTACCGGCCTTCCACGCTTGCTGATCTCTACGACGCTGCGCGCCTGGTGGACTGCATGGACAATATTCATGCGTTCTCGCGGCTGGTCGTTCCCACTGAGATCGTCGATCAGAAGGCCTGCGATATCAGCGTGGCCTATACGAACGTTGCGGGAACCAGTAAGCATTCGGCGCTGACCTTCAATGACGCGTCTCATGTCCAGCCCACGCTGGAAATGCTGCATATCATCGCCGGTGGAGAAAAAAAATGGCGTGAACGTCCGTTTGCGCATGGTGGCGGATGTTGCGTCATCTCGCCTTTGCGCTTTGCCCGTGACAACAGCGAGGTTTGCATCGAATCGATCAAGTTTGGCGCACCTGTGTGGATCGTCATGGCTCCGCAGGCGGGCGCGACGGCTCCCGCCGCCCTGGCCGGGTCTGTTGTGCAATGCGTGGCCGAAGCGCTGGCCAGCCTGTTGATGATCGATTTGGTTGAGCCAGGGTTCCCCGTGATTGTCGGCGCCTGGCCGTTCGTTTCGGACCTGCGCACCGGGGCCTTCACCGGCGGCAGTGGTGAAGAGGCAGTCGTGACGGCTGCGGCCGCCCAGATGCTGAATTTCTACGGCGTGCCCAGCTCCGTGGGCGCCGGCATGAGCGATTCCAAGACCGTCGATTACCAGGCCGGTTATGAAAAAGCACTGGCAGTGACGTTGGCGGCGCAGGCAGGCTGCAACAATGTCTCCGAATCGGCCGGCATGCTGGGCAGCCTGATGGCACTGTCGCTGGAATCGATGGTCATCGACAACGACATGCTGGGAGCGGTGCTTCGGACCGTTCGGGGTATCGAGGTCAACGAGGAAACGTTGTCTTACCAGGTGATGGAACAGGTCGTGCATGGTGAAGGGCATTTCCTGCGAACGGAACAGACACTGGGACTGATGCGAACGGAATATGAGTATCCATCCCTGGCTGATCGAAGAACACCCGGCGAGTGGGAGGCGGCCGGCTCACCGGATATCCGGGAACTGGCCGGTGAACGCGTAAGGTCTTTGCTCTCCACCCACTACCCGGACTATATCGATCCGGAAGTGGACAGGAAAATTCGCGATCACTTCCCAATTCTGCTGCCGAAGCAAGTCATGACCGCGTCCAGTGGTCGATGGTGAACAATGACTGACCCGGGCAGGAAATCGAAGAAAGTGAAGCGGGCAGGCGGCAGGGATGCCCGACGCGCCCTGCGGGCGGCCGGCGTCCGTGGGCAAGCGGTTCAGCCCGGCATGACTGGTGGCGCTTACAAGCCCCTGAGCGCGCATGATGTCCAGCGCATCCATGACACCGCGCTGGATATTCTAGAGAACATCGGCATCGGCGAGCCGATTCCGGAAATTCTGCACTATGCGCTTCCGGCAGGGTGTATCCAGGGTGAAGACGGGCGCCTGCGATTCCCGCGGTCGCTGGTTGAAGACCTCGTTGATGTTTCGGCAAAGGAGTACATGGCTTACGCGCCGGATTCGCGATACGACCTCGAAGTCAGCGGCGAGAGAGTCTACTTCAGCACCTCGGGGGAATCGGTCAGCATCCTGGATTACCGGCAGCAGTCATACCGTCCGACGGTGCTGGCGGACCTGTACGATGCGGCCAGGCTGGCGGACACGCTGGAGCATATACATATGTTCGGCCAGCCTTTTATCGCGGCCGAGTACAGCCAGGACGTTTATCTCCACGACATGAATATCGCCTATGCCGAATTGGCGGGAACCTGCAAGCCCTTTGCCCTGGGCATCGCCGAAGTGGCTCATATCGAGCCGCTTATTGCATTGTTCGATTTGTACCTGGGTAAGGAAGGCGGCTTTCTGGAGCGTCCTTTCTGTACGTTTGGTGGTTGCCCGATCGTTTCACCACTGCGTTTTGGCAAAGACAATGCGGAGGTGCTGGTCAAGGTCGCCGAACTGGGCCTGACCGGCGATGTGGCGGTTGCCCCCCAGGCAGGCGCGACCTCTCCAGCCGCGCTGGCCGGAACGCTCGCCCAGACGTTTGCAGAAACCCTGGCCTGCATGGCCGTGATGAACATCGTAAAGCCGGGTTCAGCCATCAATTTTGGTATGTGGCCGTTTATTTCCGACCTGCGAACCGGCGCTTTCAGCGGGGGTAGCGGTGAAGAAGCCCTGGTCATGGCGGCATGCGCCCAGCTGTGCAATCACTACGGTTTCATCACCAGCATGGCCAGCGGAATGACCGACTCGAAAACGATGGATGCGCAGGCCGGTTATGAAAAGGCCATTACGACCACTGCACTGGCGCTGTCCGGCGCAAACCTCGTGGCCGCTTATCCGGGTATTGTCGGCAGCCTGCTGGGACAGTCTTTTGAAGGCATGGTTATCGACAACGACATGCTGGGTAATGTACAAAGGCTTTTGCGCGGCATCGAAGTGACCGATGAGACCCTTTCATACGAGGTGATCGAAAGCACTGTTTTTGGCATCGGGCATTACCTGAATCAGCCCCAGACCCTGGAGCTGATGCAGAAAGAATACCTGTACCCGGAAGTAGCAGACCGCCGCACGCCGGGTGAATGGGAAGTGACCGGGAAAGAGGATATTTATGAGCTGGCGCACGTGAAAGCCAGGCAGACCCTGTCCAACTATTACCCGGACTATATCTCCCCGCAGGCGGATGCGAGGATTCGGGAGCATTTCCCGATCCGCCTATCGCCGGAGGACATGCGGCCCGGTAACGGCCGGTGGGATTAGGCCAGATACGAGAGAAGAGGCAATAAAGCATATGACTGACCAATACGACGACGAAGAAGACATCATCCTGTCGGAACTGCCGGACGACGAACTCGTTGAGCAGATGCATGATGATTTGTATGACGGACTCGCCGAAGAAATCGACGAAGCCACCCGGATTCTGCTGGACCGGGGCTGGGAAGCCACGCGCGTGCTGGAAGAGGCGCTGGTGGCCGGGATGACCATCGTCGGAATCGATTTTCGTGACGGTATCCTGTTTGTGCCCGAGGTGTTGATGGCGGCCAATGCGATGAAAGCCGGGATGGCCATCCTCAAGCCGATCCTCTCCGATACCGGCGCCAAGCCGGTCGGCAAGATGGTCATCGGCACGGTCAAGGGGGATATTCACGACATAGGCAAGAACCTGGTCGGCATGATGATGGAAGGGGCTGGATTTGAAGTCATTGACCTGGGCATCAATGTCGAGGCAGACACCTATATCGACGCCATCGAAGAACACGAGGCGAATATCCTTGGTATGTCGGCGCTGCTCACCACCACCATGCCGTACATGAAGGTGGTGATCGATACGATGAAAGAAAGAGGCATCCGCGAAGACTACATCGTGCTGGTGGGTGGTGCGCCATTGAACGAGGAGTTCGGCGAGGCGATCGGCGCAGATGCCTACTGCCGGGATGCGGCGACAGCCGTGGAAACGGCGAAGCAACTGGTCGCCGCGGTTAGCTGAGGCAGGTTGGGTCAGGGCTTGAAAGCTCCGGTGCTCGTGATAGCTTGCGGCGCAATTGCCCGCGAACTGGTGAGAATCCGGGACCTGAATGGCTGGCAGCACGTCGAGTTCCAGTGCCTGCCCGCCGAGTTGCACAATACACCGGACAAAATACCGGCCGCTGTTACTGCAATGATCGAGCGGGAGCGGGAGCAGTTTGAACGGATTTTCGTAGCCTATGCCGATTGCGGAACGGGCGGGTTGCTGGACAAGGCGCTGGAAGGTACCGGAATAGAGCGAATCCCGGGTGCTCATTGCTACGAGTTCTTCGCAGGCAGCCAGGTATTCCATGAACTGGCAGAAGAAGAACCTGGCAGCTTTTATCTGACGGACTTTTTGGTGCATCATTTCGACCGGCTGGTCGTTCGCGGACTGGGACTGGACCGCCAGCCGCAACTGATGCCGGTGTATTTCGGAAACTACAAACGGGTCGTGTACCTGGCGCAAACCGATTCGGAGGAATTGCAGGCCAGGGCGCGTAAACATGCCGATTATCTCGGCCTGGATTACTGCTATCGCTACAGCGGCGACAGGCCTCTGTCCCTTTTATTGAAACCGGAGTTGGCTGGATGAGTAAACTGACCATCATTTTCTGGCGGGATATCCCGGCCCAGGTGATCGGCCAGCGGGGCCGAAAGCGCTTCAAACAGGTGCTGCCCGAACGATTCGCCGTGGCCATCGACCGTGCAGCGATGCGCGCGGGCAAGGGCTCAAGCGATGCATACCTTGAAGAGTGGCGGCGCGAGAGCCGCGCCTGCGATGGGGATGTCGAATCTGCAATGAACGAGGAAGTGGCGCGTCTCGAGGCGCTGTTTCCCGATGATGTACTGGAGACCACGGTCAAGGCCGGTGGCTTGATGAACAAGGAATGATGAAATGACAGAAACCGTAATCGGCTCCGCAACGAAGGAAGTGGTGATTGGCTTTGACCGGCCCTTTGTTGTGATTGGCGAGCGCATCAACCCGACCGGCCGAAAGTTGCTGGCACAGGAAATGAAAGAGGGTGATTTCAGCCGGGTGGAAGCGGATGCCCTCACCCAGGTGGCTGCTGGCGCCCAGGTGCTGGATGTGAATGCCGGCATACCGCTGGCGGACGAGCCGGCTCTGCTCGCCCAGGCCATCAGGCTGGTCCAGTCACTGACGGATGTACCGCTGTCCATCGACTCATCGGTTCTTGAGGCCCTGGAGTCGGGACTGGAGGCTTACCAGGGCAAAGCGTTGTTGAATTCAGTGACCGGCGAAGAAGACCGGCTTGAAAAGGTCCTGCCTCTGGTCAAAAAACACGGGGCGGCCGTGGTCGCCATTTGCAACGACGATACCGGGATTTCAACCGATATCGATGTTCGCTTCGAGGTGGCTAAAAAGATCGTTGAGCGGGCTGCGGACTATGGCATCCCTGCCAGTGACGTGGTGGTTGATCCGCTCGTCATGCCGGTCGGTGCGATGGCGGATGCCGGGGTGCAGGTATTCCGGCTGATCCGGCGCCTGCGTGATGAGCTCAAGGTCAACACCACTTGCGGCGCGTCGAATGTAAGCTTCGGTCTGCCGAATCGCCACGGCCTGAACCCGACTTTCCTGGCCATGGCCATCGGTGCAGGGATGACGTCCGCGATCACCAATCCCCTGGAGGTGCCGTTGATGCAGGCCGTGAGGGGAGCGGATGTCCTGATGGACCACGATCCGCAGTGTGGCAACTGGATTTCAGCGTATCGCGAACCCGCCGCAGAGGGTACGCGGCAACGACGCAGCAGCCGGCGGCGCCGTGCCCGATAAGGCAATGGCTCTTTGTGTTTTCAGCCCCTCCGGAAAGCGGGGGCGGTTTCCAGTCGGCACGCCGGTTTTGCAGGCGGCCAGGGAACTGGGGGTCGATATTGACTCCATCTGTGGCGGCAGAGCCCGTTGCGGCCGCTGCCAGGTAGAGGCGGTGGAAGGCAGTTTTGCGAAAGAAAATATAGTCTCCAGCCCGCGTCACCTGACCGAAATGGGTGAAGCCGAGCAGTATTGCCTGCAGCGCGGCCGGCTGGATACGGGCAACCGGCTGAGCTGCCAGGCAAAGATCCTGGGCGATGTACGAATTGATGTACCGGCCGGCAGCCAGGTCCATCACCAGGTCGTTCGCAAAGACTATGAAGCACGCGATATTGAGCTGGACCCGGTCGTTCACCTGTATTTCGTGGAAGTGGAACAACCCGACATGAATACGCCGGAAGGAGACCTGCAAAGGCTGCTTCGGGCGCTGGAGGCGGAATGGGGGCTGACGGGGTTGAGTTGGGATCTTGCCATGTTGCAGGAACTTCAGCATGCCCTTCGTGAAGGTAAGTGGCAGGTGACCGTGGCTGTTCGATACGGCAGCCAGATCGTTTCTGTCTGGCCCGGTTTTCGAGACCTGATCTACGGTGCTGCCATCGATGTGGGATCCACCACGATTGCCGTTAACCTGTGCGATCTCACCAGCGGTGAGGTACTGGCCAGTTCCGGGGCAATGAACCCCCAGATCCGCTTCGGCGAGGACCTGATGAGCCGGGTTTCATATGCCATGCTCAACCCCGAGGGTGCCGGCCAGATGACAACGGTGGTTCGTCAATCCATCAGCGAACTGATTGCCAATACGGCCGGACAGGCGGGGATTTCCATCGGGGACATTCTGGAAATCACGCTGGTCGGTAACCCGGTCATGCATCATTTGCTGCTGGGGCTCGATCCCACACCCCTGGGTACAGCTCCTTTTGCCCTGGCGACCGACAATGCCGTGGACATCCGGGCGTCAGAGATCGACATTCAATTACACCCCAATGCCAGGGCTTACCTGTTGCCCTGCATCGCCGGTCATGTAGGAGCTGATACGGCTGCTGTGATGCTGGCCGAAACGCCCTGGGAACGTGAGGAAATCAGCCTGGTGATCGATGTCGGCACCAATGCGGAAATAGTGCTGGGCAACTGCGAACGACTGCTGGCGGCGTCCAGCCCAACCGGTCCGGCTTTCGAAGGCGCGCAGATCAGCGGAGGGCAGCGCGCGGCGCCCGGCGCCATCGAGCGGGTGAGAATCGATCCGGAAACACTGGAACCCCGGTTCCGGGTGATCGGCTGTGAACTGTGGTCTGATGAATCGGGCTTTGATGAAGCCATTGGCGAACAGGGTGTCACCGGGATTTGCGGATCCGGGATCATCGAGGTTGTCGCCTGCATGTATCTCACCGGAATCATTCGGCCGGACGGTTCAATCAGTGGCGATGCGGGTAAGAGAAGCGACCGCATACAGGCCAGTGACCGAACTTTTTCCTACCTGTTGCATGACGGCGAACCCCGAATTGTCATCGAGCAGGGTGATGTCCGGGCGATACAGCTTGCCAAGGCGGCGCTTTATGCGGGGGCTCGATTACTGATGGACCGCATGGGCGTGGAACGGGTCGACCGGATTCGCCTGGCTGGCGCCTTTGGCAGTCATATCGACGTGAAGTACGCGATGGTGCTTGGCATGATTCCGGACTGCGACCTGGGGCAGGTATCCTCCGCCAATAATGCGGCCGGGACCGGCGCACGGATCGCCCTGTTAAACCGTGCTTCGCGAATCGAAATTGAAAGCCGGGCGCGAACCATCGAGAAAATAGAAACGGCGGTAGACGCGGGTTTCCAACAGCACTTTGTCGATGCCATGGGCATACCGCACACGACGCAGGCCAACCCCGAACTCTCCAAAGTGGTGGATTTACCCCGGCGGGCGCAACCCGGTTCTCAGCCGGCATCCGGCCGGCGCCGCCGGCGCCGAAGGGGCTGAGGACGGCGATGGCGACCAGCGACGGGCAGCTTTCAGTTCGCGGTTGGAAGCTGGGAATCGATACCGGCGGCACCTATACGGACGCCGTTCTGGTGGATGCCGACAATCGCATCCTGGCGGCGTCAAAGAGCCTCACCACCCGCCATGACCTGACGCAGGGCATCAGTGACGCCCTGGCAGGCCTTTCACAGGCGGATTTTTCCGGCATCTCCCTGGTCGCCCTGTCAACGACGCTCTCGACCAATTCGGTCGTCGAAGGTAAAGGGGCGCCGGTCGGTGTTTTGTTGCCCGGTTACAAGGAGCAGCAGGTCATGAAGAGTGGCTTGCTGGACATTTTTGACAAGGAACTGGTCACGGTATTGCCGGGTGGTCACGATGCCGTCGGGAAAGAGCGGCAGCCCCTGGATGAATCCCGTGTCCGCAAGGCCATCGAAAGTCAGAAGTCACGGGTTGCAGCTTTTGCGGTCTCTTCGATGTTTGGCGTTCGGAACCCGGTTCATGAAATCCGGGTCCGCGAACTGGTTGCCGAGCTCAGTTCAAAACCGGTTACCTGCGGCCACGAACTGGCCAGTGACCTGGATGCGCCGCGCCGGGCTCTGACGGTCGCCCTCAATGCCAGGATGATCCCGATCATTCACGAACTGATCCTGGCCGTTAAGCAAATTCTTGCCGAGATGAAGATCGATGCCCCGCTGATGATGGTCAAGGGAAATGGATCACTGATCAACACCGAGACAGCGATGAAACAACCGGTTGGCACGGTCCTGTCCGGCCCGGCCGCCAGTGTCGTCGGCGCCTGTGCACTGAGCGGTGTCAGCAATGCCATCATTGCGGACATGGGAGGGACGACGACCGACATCGCCATTGTCACCGGGGGTCAGCCCAAACTGGGCAGTGATGGCGTCATGATCGGCGACTGGAAGCCCATGGTGGAGGCTGTGCGCGTGATCTCCATCGGGCTCGGTGGTGACAGCGAAGTGCGATTCAACGCCCGGGATGGCATAGGCATTGGTCCGCGGCGGGTCGTGCCGCTGAGTTTGCTGGCCCATCTTTACCCCGAAGTGCCTGGTCGGCTGCGACGACAACTGGCCTCCAGTCCGGGCAGGAGAAACAATCGCTTTGCGATGCGCCTGGAATTCAACGAAGTGCTGATGGCCGGGTGCTCCCGGGAGGAATGGCGTGCCTGGGAGATGCTGTCCGACCACCCCGTTGAACTGGATGAAATCGTCGAACGCGATCGCGAGGCGGCCCGCGCCATTGCACGTCTGCAGCGCAAGGGTATGGCAATCTACAGCGGGTTTACGCCAAGCGATGCGGCACACGTGTTGCAACTGAGCGATCACTGGTGTGCAGAAGCAGCGGAACTGGCCGCGTTGATCTGGGCGCGGCAGATGCGCCATGTTTACGGCCTGGGCCGCTGGCAGGAGGGCGATGCGGAAACACCCAGCCGGCATGTCTTCGAGAAAGTCAGTCAACAGATCAGCAGGGCCCTGATCGAGGCCGGTCTGCACCAGCACCGGTCACTGGACGCAGCGCAGTCGCGTGACCTGACCGGATTACTGGCTGACCTGGTTTTTGAGTCGGTAAGCGCCCCGGGGCAGCCCAAAAACCCTGGTTCGCTTTTTCACCTGAAATTTGCCGCGGACTATCCGGTGGTCGGAGCGGGAGCGCCTGCCTCGACCTTTTTCCCCGATGCTGCGGACCACCTGGGTGTGGAACTGATCCTGCCGTCAAACGCAGAAGTCGCTAATGCCTATGGAGCGGTCATGGGCAGCGTGGTACAGCGCGTGAATGTACTCGTGACCCAGCCCCTGCATGGCCAGTTCGTGGTGCACAGCGACCACGAACCCCTGCATTTCAACAACCTGGAAGATGCCGTATCAAAGGCCGAGGTACTCGCTTGTGACAAAGCCCGGGTCCTGGCGCGCCAGGCGGGCGCAGAATCAGCCGAAATTCGTCTCAGCAGTGAAGACAATCACGTTCGCCATGACGTGGATGGCGACCTGTTCCTCGAAACCCGGATAACCGCAACGGCTAGCGGGCGCCCCGATGTCCGGCAGATCAATCACAATGACTGATAGATCAGATATTGAGGCCCTGGTGAAACCGCTGTGCCTGCTTGTTCTCGGGGTCATTCACGATTTCGATGGGAAAGAGGATTCCAGCCTGGTGCTGGTAGGAAATGCAGGCTCAGCCATGTGGTCCAGGTTCACCAAATCGCCGGAATTTGCGGACGGTGCTCCCGACCCGCTCGACCGGTGGAGCCAACGGATCGGTGAAGCGGTTGCCGCCGAACTGGGCGCTAGAGTCGTTTTTCCTTTTGATGGCCCGCCTTACCCCCCCATCCTGGACTGGGCGCAAAAGGCCGGGCAGGCCTTTCCGTCACCTCTTTCGATGTTCATTCACCGAAATCATGGCCTGTGGCATGCCTACCGTTTTGCTTTATACCTGGATTCCCCCGTTACCGGGTTTGAAGCCCGGTCAATAAGTGATTCGCCGTGCACGTCGTGCGAGGGACAACCCTGCCTGGACGCATGTCCGGTGGATGCATTCTCCACCGGAGCCTATCGCGTTGACGATTGCATGACTTATCTTACGGAGAGCCTGGCTTCAGGGTGCCGTGAGCATGGGTGCCGCGCGCGCAGAGCCTGCCCGGTAGCTAACCAGAATCAGTATCAGCCAGAACATGCACATTTTCACATGGAAGCCTTTGTTCGTTCTGAACGATAATGCTTTTAGACGCGTAAATAACCGGCTTTTGTCTATAGTATTGTCAATAAGTTCAGTTTCCAAAACCAATTCATGATCTAAATCATGGTTTGACCTTGCCTCAAATGTTCTCCTATGTCCTGAAGCACTCCGGGAATAGGTTATTCCGGCGGTATCTTTTCAGTACAGATGGAGCAGCAATAATGAAAAAACAATTTAACTTGTGGCTTGCCTCATGTCTCGTCCTCTTGCTGGGTATCAGTGTATCGGTCCCCGCCATGAGCGCAGACACAGGTAATACGGCCGCTACCGAGGCGGACCAGGCCGGAAATCTTACCGAGCAGTTGATCGTGTTGCTCAATCCGGGTATTGATTTCATGCTGATCGACTTTGTGATACCCGCCGACCTGCAGCCTGAAGTGACTTTTTCTCTGACCGATCCCCTCGGCGATCCGATCGACCTTTTTGGTGATCCTGCCCTGGGAACAGTGGATATTCGCTTCATGCTGTCTTACATCCCGGTGGGCGAAGAGAACAAGATCAACTACCACGAAAGGTCACGTGATCGCGACGGTGAATACACCGTGCTGGAAGTCGGAACGTACATTTACAAGTTCTCCACTGTACTGCCGGCAGACTACGAAACGGACGCCACCCATACGCTGGCTTCTGTCGCGACGCAGGATTTTCGCCGGACAGAATTCGCTGATTTTGGCTTGAGCCGCTATTACGACAACGATATTTACAACTTCATACCTTCCGGTGATGGCGACCCCATGCCGCGTGACATTGCGACTACCGAAACCTGCAACAACTGCCACGACCCGCTGGGCGAGCACGGTGGCCGTTACCAGGAAGTCCAGACCTGCACACAGTGCCACAATCCCGAAAATCTGGGAGCTGAGTCAGCAGACGAACTGAGCTATGATTTCGGTCCTATGGTGCATCGTCTTCACTCCAGCAACGAGCCGGAGATTGGAACGGTTCATTACCCGACGGCACTCAATGACTGCCAGGTCTGCCACACCGGTGGCACGCCCACGGCTGACATGCCGATGGTCGCCAATCCCAATCCCATACCGACCTGCGATGGTCACCCTCGCGGCATGACCAACATCGTCTGGGGTGATGCAGGTCCTGTCAGGATTAACGTTGGCTCAGCTGACGGCACGCTCTTTGGCACGGCAAACGGCGCCGGCTCCGCTGAGACGGGTAATTGGGTGAGCAACGGCATGGACTTCTTCCTGAGCGACGCTGAAACCGGTGATTTGCTGCAGGCGATGAATGTCGACCTGACCGTTTATGGTTGCGCAGGTAATGCGCCCTACACTTACGGCAATCCCGACGGTGTAGTGGGTGCGTTGCACACCAACTGGATGACGCGCCCGTCGCGGGACGACTGCGGTGGCTGCCATGCGAACATCAACTGGGAGACCGGTGAAGGCCATGCCGCAGGTCCCCAGGACAGTGATGATCTCTGCAGCATTTGCCACCAGGCGGACAGCGGCGAAGAGTTTGACGCTTCGGTTGCCGGTGCGCACACGGTGCCTTTGGCATCTACTGTATTGGCCGGCACGTTGGTGGAGATAATGGAAGTCACCGATACCGGCCCGGGCCAGCGCCCGACGGTTATATTCTCGCTTAACAGCAAGAATGGCCCCGTAGACCCGGCCACACTGGACCGCTTGCTGTTCGTATTGAGTGGCCCGAACGAGGACTTCGAGTTCTATGCCCAGGAAAATGTTATCGGTGGTTTGACAGCAGTCGAAGGTGGCTGGAGCTATACCTTTAACACCAAGCTCCCGATGGACGCCGAAGGTTCCTACTCGGTATCTTTCGAAGGTCGCATCACCACCGAGGTGAACGGCAGTGACGAGCGTGATTCCGCTGAAAATGCGATGGTTGCGGTTGCGGTCACCGATTCCGAGCCTGAGGCGCGGCGCATGGTGGTAGACGATGCCAAGTGCGAAGCCTGCCACTCAAACCTGAGCCTGCACGGCGACAATCGTAAGAATGCAACCGAATACTGCCAGACCTGCCATATGCCTAACGCTACTGACGAGGAAGTCCGGCTGGAAGGCGAGGCCGAGAGTATCCACTTCAAGTACATGATCCACAAGATTCACCGTGGAGCAGAGTTGGAGAACCTCCCATACATCGTCTATGGCTATCGCAGCAGCGTGCACGATTACAGTGAAGTGCACTATCCTGGCGACCTGCGTAATTGCGAAACCTGCCATGTCGAAGACAGCTACGGTGTTCCGCTGCCAGATGGAACGCTGCCGACGCATAGCCCGGCCGCAGCCATTCAGGATATGGAGCCGATTACGGCCACCTGCCTGTCCTGCCACGATGGTGACGCTGCTGTTTCTCACGCACTCACCAATACGAGTGATTTTGGTGAGTCATGCGAAACCTGTCATGGCGACGGCAAAACCTACTCGGTTGACCGCGTACACGCTCGTTAGGGCGTAAACAGACTGGGCTGAAAAGCCCGAAGCAAACCCCTGGGGCAGGATGTTTCGACATCCTGCCCCTTTCTTATGCGGGAGTTTCTGATTTGCGCCGGGCTACATAATCCGCCAGTTCTTCATCGATTGCCGGGTCCAGCGGCGGTTGCTGGTATTCCTGCAGTAACTGCTTCCAGATACTGTTCGCGCGGGTCTGCGCGTCAACCGATCCGGATTCCTCCCAGGTCTCAAAATTCCGCTGATCCGTCAGGAATGGATGGTAAAAAGCAGTTTCATAGTGGGACATGGTGTGTTCCACTCCAAAGAAATGCCCGCCAACACCAGCCTCAGCGATCGCATCCAGGGCGATCGTTTCCTCGCTGACCTCGATGGGTTGCAGGTATTCAGCCATCATCTGCAGCATTTCTGCATCGACAATGAGTTTCTCGAAGGACGCAGTCAGACCGCCTTCCAGCCAGCCGGCAGCATGCACGATGATGTTGGCGTGACCGGTGATCGCCCCCCACAACGACATTGCGCTCTCATAGGTGGATTGCGCATCCACCACGCTGGACGAGGTGACATTGCTGGAACGCATCGGCAGGCCGTAGCGTCGTGCCAGTTGGCCACTGGCCTGTGCCGCTTTCGAATACTCCGGTGTCCCAAACGCCGGTGAACCGGTTCGCATGTCCACGTTGGAGGTGAAAGCCCCGTATACCACCGGCGCCCCGGGCCTGACGATTTGGGTAAGCGTGACGCCCATCAGTGCCTCGGCGTTCTGCTGGGTCAGCGTGCCGGCCAGCGTCACTGGCGCCATCGCGCCAGCCAGGGTGAACGGCGTGATGCAGACCGCCTGGCCGGCAGAGGACATTTCGATCAGGCCCTCGGCCATCGGAATATCCAGCTGCAGAGGCGAATTGGTGTTGATGATCGCGAACAGCGCTGGTTTCTCGGCAAACTCTTCCTCGCTGAAGCCGAGGCCGATCCGCGCCATGTTGATGGCGTCGCGAGCGCGTTCCCGCCCAAGGGCAATCGGTTGCCAGTTCTTGTCCAGCAGCCGGATCTGGGCATGGTATAAATCAAGGTGCCGGGTTTCTGACGGCAGCTCAATAGGCTCGAACGGCCCGCCGCCTTCCTGGTGGATGATATCCAGGCTTTGCACCAGGCGGATGTAGTCGCAGGCTTCCTCGAAGGTTCCGCGCCGGCGCCCGCGGTCCAGGTCGTTGCAGTAAGCCGGACCGCCTACGGAGGTGAATGCCAGGTGGTTTCCGCCCAGTTTGAAATTTTTCGCGGGGTTGCGGGCATGCAGAGTGAATTCTGATGGCGCCAGGGAGATTTTTCCCATCACCAGGTTACGATCGAGACGGACCATTTCGGTGTCGTGATTGACATCCGCGCCGGCTTCCGCGAGCAACTGCCGCGCGCCTTCGTGCATGACACGCATGCCATGGTTTTCCAACAGGCTTAGCGAGGCAAGATGTATCTGCTCCAACTGATCTGCGCTCAGTACTTCCAGCGGAGGGTAGGTGTTGACCGGTTGACGCCAGGGTAACTGATCAATGCCTCCGGTGCTGCGTCTGCTTCGGGTTCTCCTGCTTCGTCTCGCCATTTATCTCCGCACTCAAAGCATGTCTTTGAGGCGGAAATATAGCATGCCCAGCGCGATGATCTGGTTGCCCATCCATTGGGAGCCCGGAATCCGAAAATGATGCATGTTGGCAAACAGGTCAAATTTCTCCATGGTGCCGCCTACGGCATCCGCGGTCAGTTCACCCATAATGTGCGTCGCGTTCACGCCGTGTCCGGAATAGCCCTGGCAATAGTAGACATTGCCATTGATGCGCCCGAGGGCCGGAATCCGGTTGAGCACAATACCAATCATCCCGCCCCACTCGTAATCGATC
>Ga0316187_10002928_pt1 | contig 14891 bp, 16 predicted proteins | sample CroRivburrow1_MG_FD_204927 | JGI IMG/M metagenome (GOLD analysis project Ga0316187, IMG submission 204927) | Coastal sediment microbial communities from Maine, United States - Cross River worm burrow 1 | ecosystem: Environmental > Aquatic > Marine > Coastal > Sediment | place: USA: Maine... | reverse complement strand
TCCAGTTTGTCAAAACTGATAGGGGGCTCCGTGTCTGAAAAGGTTATCCGGCAAAGTCCTGTTCCTGTCACTATCATCCATTCGAACGGGGCGGTCTTGGAACGCAGTAGAAATGACGTGCGCCAAGCTGACGGAGCGGAATCATCCCAGGTCAGTGTAGGGCTGGGTTAGGCGATGTGCTTTTCCTGCAGAATTTCAAGGTCATATTCCGGGAACAAATAGTCGCCAAATCGCTGGTCCTCGGTAGTTAACACCCATTGCTCGGAATAAGGTGTATCGTCATCATCAATAAACTTGTGGTAACAAAACACGGCCTCCGTACCGACAAGATGGACTAGCTCCGAATCCAGATCATCTGTATTCGTCGGACTAAAGCGCGCCAATACTCTGAGATTTTTGCGTTGTTCCATTCGATGTTATCCCTTGGAAAGTACGATGGTGGATAGCGGTCTATGTGAACGAATCATAGCGCAGGTTTGTTACAAAATTATTATCAGGCGTAGTAGTGATGAAGGCGTATGCCTGGCGCGCTTGAATTCAACCAGTAAACAGTCAGTTACGTTTTCTATGCACTACACGGTTCATCGATAGATTGCTGATCTTATGGGTAAGGAAAGCGAATCACGTACCGTTGCCGCTGTGGATCTTGGCTCCAACAGTTTTCATATGATCGTTGCCCGCCTCGAAGAGACGGGCACGCTGTCGATTATCGACAGGTTGCGTGAGCCCGTTCGTCTGGGTGGTGGTTTGAAGCGCAACGGTAAACTGAGCAGGAAAGCACGCAATCGCGCACTGGACTGTCTTGAACAGTTCGGTCAACGGATTCGAAATCTGCCCCAGGGGGATGTACGTATCGTTGGTACCAATACATTGCGTATTGCAACCAACGCCGAAGAATTTTCGCAGGAAGCGCAGCAGCTACTAGGCCATCCCATAGAAATCGTATCAGGCCGTGAAGAAGCACGCCTGATTTACCTGGGTGTTGCGCACGGCCGTGCAACGCGTGATGGTAAACGTCTTGTTGTAGATATTGGTGGTGGTAGTACCGAGCTTATTATTGGTGAGGGCATGGATTCCATGTTGCGTGAAAGCATGTACACCGGTTGTGTTAGCACCAGTAGACAATATTTCGACGACGGCGGGATATCCGAGAAGCGGATGACCAGCGCAATTATTAATGCCGAGCTGAAACTCTACCCGGTCGCCAAGGATTACAGGGCGGGTAATGGCAAATGGAAAGAAGCCGTCGGGTGCTCGGGTACGATCAAGTCCATCAGAAATATCGCACAGGCAGAAGGCTGGTGTGATAGCGGCATAACCCTTAAATCGCTTTATCGAATGCGCAGCAAGCTGATCAAGCAGGGGCATGTCGACAAGCTCAAGCTGGAAAGCCTCAAGGAAAACAGGGCGCCGGTCCTGCCGGGTGGTCTTGCAGTACTGATAGCCGTATTTTAAACCCTGGGCATTGAACAGATGCGCGTATCAGGGCAGGCGTTGAGGGAAGGGCTGTTGTACGACCTGGTAGGGCGTATTCAACACAAGGACACGCGTGAAGCGACAGTGCAATCGGGGCTCAAACGCTGGAACCTGGATGCCAGTCACATTGAAAATGTGATGCGAACAGCCATGTCATTATTTGAACAGGTCGAGGTTGGCTGGAAGCTGGCCGGAGAGAATAAACTGATTCTCAAGTGGGCGGCACAGTTGCATGAGATCGGTTTGCAAATTTCACACGGCGCATATCACAAGCATGGTGCGTATATCCTGAGGCATGCTGACCTGCCTGGCTTTTCACGTACCGAACAATCTTTGCTGGCGATACTGATCCTCAATCACCGGCAGAAATTTCGTATGAACAGTTTTGAAAGCCTGATCACACGGGCACAAAAGCCGGGTTTAAAACTATGCGTTTTATTGCGTCTTGCTGTGTTGCTGCACCGCGGCAGGACCGATGAGCAGGTGCCGGATATATCGATCCAGGTGGACAAGTCGGACATCATGCTCAGGTTTCCTGAATACTGGCTGGAGCAGCATTCGCTTACCCATACAGACCTGAAGAAGGAATGTCAGTTCCTCAAAGCTGCAGGCTTTTCGCTGAGTCATATATAGCTGGCCATCTCTGAGGCTGCGGATTTCCGCGCATGGTGACCAAGGATCAAGAAATAATGCCCGGTTAACCAGTGGCTAACAATGTGGCATTAGCATTGCTGGTAGTTAAATGATATTCATACAGGAGGGCTGTATGCGTGTAGTGATAAAGGAATGGCCGAACCGGATGGCGACGCTAATGACCGAAATCTGGCAGGTGGTCTGGACGTTTAGCAACGCTGAACATGCGCGTGCCGCCTGCAGGGAATGGTTCCGTTATACGGGTGAGGGCGGTGGCCACCATGAGCTTGTTGCAGAGGACTTGCTAGCTGATAGCCACGTAGTCTGAGCAAGGCGGCAGGCAGGGCAATTCAGCTGGATGCCGTGTCGCTGTTGTCGAAAAATCAGGCATCTAATCGGCTGCTATTAGAGGTTGTCTGTCTGCCGGTAAACATATATATCACTAAAGTGGCAGGATATTTCCGTCAAATATTACGTTTTTGTTAAGGTGCTACCCCGTTGCCGAAAGAATGTGGCACCATTGCGCCATGTCAAAAAATACAGTTCTGATCGTAGAAGACGAAGAAGATATCCGGACATTGCTGGTCTACAATCTCGGCAAAGAGGGGTTTTCTGTAACAGCTGTCGAGTCCGGTGAACTAGGCTTGCAGCATGCGATTGCGAACCATCCCGATCTGATCATCCTCGACCTGATGTTGCCGGGAATGGACGGACTTTCCGTCTGTCGGGCGCTGAAGAACAGTGACAAGACCCGGGATATTCCGATAATCATTGCGTCTGCAAAGGGCGAGGAGGCCGATATTATTGTCGGTCTGGAAATGGGTGCCGATGACTATGTCGCAAAACCGTTCAGCCCGAAAGTCCTCATCGCCCGCATCCGTGCTCTGATGCGCCGTACCGGGCAACAACCGGCTGACCAGAGTGTTGCAGTCAGGATCCATGAGCTCGAAATCGATCCGGTCAAATTCAAGGCCAGGCTGGCAGGAGAAAAAATCGAGCTTACGACTAATGAATTCCGGATGCTGCATTTTCTGGTCAGGCATACAGGCTGGGTGTTCACCCGCTACCAGATAGTCAATGCGGTGCGCGGGGAAGATTACGTTGTTACCGAACGTGCCATTGACGTACAGATCGCAGGTCTGCGCAAGAAACTCGGCAAGCATGCCGACTACATTGAAACCGTCCGCGGGATTGGCTACCGTTTCAAGGAATGATGGCCCTACGTTGTAACCGCAAACACTCGATCTGGCTGTATTATGGCGTCTCTGTCGCGATCATCCTGGTCACGCTGCTGCTGGTGACGCTGTATGCAGCTGACAGGTTCAGGGAATTTTTTATCGATCACCTCGAGACCGTGCTCGAGTCCCGCGCACGTAGTGTCGCCCTGAATATCCGCGCCGAACGGCCGCTGCCGGATAATTTCGATGTCTATTGCCTGGTGCTCAAACCGACGGATCCTGATATCAGGGTAACGGTTGTCGACTTCGCAGGCACCGTGCTGTGTGATTCCGAGGCTGATCCCGCGCAGATGGAAAACCACCGCCAGCGACCGGAAATCATAGAGGCCTTCAATGGCCATACCGGCTCGGTAATCCGTTTCAGTAATACAGTGCGCACGCAACTGCTGTACGTTGCGGTGTTGCAGAACCGCCCCGGCAAGCCCTGGGTGGTGCGCACGGCATTGCCGCTGTCCTCGATCGAGCAGTTGCTGGACGAGGTGTTCCACAAGCTTCTAGGGGTCCTGCTGGTTTTGGTGGCGGCAGTAATTCTGGTCAGTATCTACCTGTACCGCAAGATCAACCCTCCGCTGGTCGAGATCCGCCATGGTGCAGAGCGGTTTGCGAGCGGCCGGTTCGAGATTCAGCTGCCGGAATACCCGGTCCGGGAAATTGATGAGCTGGCCAGGGACCTGAACCGCATGGCGACCCAGCTCGACCGGCTGGAAAACCTGCGGCTGGACTTTGTTGCCAACGTTTCGCACGAACTGAAGACCCCGGTCACCACGATTGTCGGTTTTGTCGAGACCCTGCTCGAAGGCGCCAAGGACAACCCGGAAGAACTCAGTCAGTTTCTCGAAATCATCTCGCGGCAGGCGGACCGCCTGGCCGCTATCATCGATGACCTGTTGACGCTCTCGAGGCTGGAGAGTGCGCCACTGGACGAGATACTGGATCTGAGTGAACAGAACCTGGAGGAGATCCTTGAATCCTGCTACCAGATTTGCCGCACGAGGGCTGATGAAAAACATATCTCGCTCAAGTTCGAGTGTCCTGCATCGTTACGTGTCTATGCGGATCGTTCGTTGCTGACTCAGGCTGTGGTCAACCTGGTGGATAATGCCATCAAGTACAGCCTCGCCAATACCAGTGTGGTGATGCGCGGGTCCGGGACCGGCACCGGTGTACAGATAGCGGTCGAAGATAACGGTCCCGGTATCGATGAGCGTCACCACGCGAGGTTGTTCGAGCGATTCTATCGTGTCGACAAGGCACGCAGCCGGAAACTTGGCGGCACTGGCCTTGGACTGGCAATCGTGAAGCATATTGTCAGTGTGCACGGCGGACAGGTGAAGGTAGAGACCCGTATCGGCAAGGGCAGCACCTTCATTATCCTGTTGCCGCGTTATCAGGAGAGTGACAGACAATTGCCGGCAAATCTTGTGAAAATCTGAAGCCAGCCTAACGAACCGCAAACAATTGTCCTCCATCATTCGCACCAGTGAATGATTAATCAAGACTACTTGGAGGCACTATGCTTAACAAACGGTTCAAGAAGATTACGTTATATTTTTCTGCTGCAGTAGCACTCGCGGCCCTGCACAGTGGTATGGCTGTTGCCCGCGACCAGGTTCAAATCGTCGGTTCCTCGACGGTTTATCCGTTTTCAACTATTGTGGCCGAGCGTTTTGGCAACCGAGGCAAATTCAAGACGCCGGTCATAGAGAGTACCGGCACTGGCGGCGGTATGAAGTTGTTCTGCCAGGGTATAGGCAGCGGCCATCCGGATATCTCCAATGCGTCCCGCGCTATGAAATCCTCAGAGTGGGAGAACTGCAGGAAAAACGGTGTTACGGACATTATCGAGGTGGCTTTTGGCAATGACGGAATCGCCTTCGCCAACAGCGTCAACTCTCCCGGGCTGAACCTGACGCGTAAACAGCTGTGGCTGGCCCTGGCCGAGCATGGACCCAGGCCGCAGAAGTGGAGTGAAATCGATCCCGGATTACCGAACAAAAAAATTACCGTGCTGGTGCCACCACCGACTTCCGGTACCCGTGATGCCTGGAACTCACTGGTAATGAAGAAGGGTTGTCCGGGAGAAGTCTTGAAAAAAGACAAGAAGGCCTGTGAGATGCTGCGTGAGGACGGAGCTGCAGTCGAGGCAGGGGAGAACGATACCCTGATCGTGCAGAAACTCGAAGCCAACCCCGACGCCTTCGGCATATTTGGCTTCAGCTACCTGGAAAACAACCGTGACAAGATCCAGGCGGCCAGCATCGAGGGCGTAGAGATCAGCCTTGATTCCATTCAGGATTACAGCTACCCGGTCGCACGCCCGTTGTACTTCTACGTCAAGAAAGCACACATCGGTGTTATTCCAGGCCTGCAGGAATACCTTGCTGAATTCGCCAGTGACAATGCCATTGGCGAAGAAGGCTACCTGATTGACACCGGCTTGGTGCCGCTGGAATCCGGGCAGCTCTCGAAGTTGAAAACTGATGCCAGAAACCTGGTCACGATGCGCAAATAGCAACCAGCCAGGCTGACTATCCGCACCCTGTCAGTCCATTCGCGACTGGCAGGGTCTGTCTGCTGAAATCTGATGACCTTTATTCAACTTGCCCTCGCTTTTGTGATCCTGGTACTGGCCTCGGGCGTGCTCGGCTGGAGAAGGATCCGGGTCCCGCAGCTGGCCGATGGCATTCGACCACGCTCGCGGGCCGTCTATCACGGGCTCTACAATGCCCTGTGGTGTGCGCTTCCCATGCTGGTGGTAGTGGCCGCCTGGCTGGCTGTGGAACCCGGGATAATCAGACCCGCGGTACTGGGCGAACTTGCTGCGAACAGCGCGCTGATTGAAGAGAGCAGCGCCTTCAAATATGTTGAAATAAAGAACATCGCTGAGGGCGTGCTGCCTTCCGCGCTTGCCGATAAATCTGTACAGCAGGCAGTCGATCATTACCGGACATTGCAGCAACGATCCGACATTGTCCTGACAATCCTGTTCATTACGGCTGGACTGGCAGGCTTGTATCTTGGCTACAGACAGCTCTGTCATCTGTTTCCTGCGCGTGAAAAAGTCGAGGGTTTTGTCCGTGTGTTCCTGTTTGTCAGCGCCTCGGTCGCAATTCTTACCACCATCAGTATCGTGCTCGCACTGGCGTTCGAAACACTGCGCTTCTTTCAACACGTGCCGGTGATGGACTTCCTGCTGGGCACCAAGTGGAGCCCACAGGTTGCCATTCGTGCGGACCAGGTTGGCAGTTCCGGTGCCTTTGGTATGGTGCCGTTGTTTGCAGGCACCTTGTTGATTGCCTTTATTGCGATGCTGGTTGCAGTGCCAGTCGGCCTGTTCTCCGCGATCTATCTGGCTGAGTATGCGCACCCGGCAGCGCGTAGTGTCCTCAAGCCGATGCTGGAGGTTTTGGCGGGTATCCCGACTGTAGTGTATGGTTTTTTCGCTGCACTGACTGTGGCCCCCATGATTGTCGATCTTGGTCACACGCTCAGGCTGGATGCTTCGTCTGAAAGCGCACTGGCCGCCGGTCTTGTCGTGGGGCTCATGATCATCCCGTTCATCTCGTCACTGTCTGACGATGTCATCAACTCGGTACCCTATTCGCTGCGTGACGGTTCGCTGGCCATGGGCGCCACCAAATCTGAGACCATCAGGAAGGTCATTCTGCCTGCAGCACTGCCCGGGATCGCCGGGGCCATCCTGCTGGCGGTATCCCGCGCCATCGGTGAAACCATGATTGTCGTGATGGCGGCCGGACTGGCCGCCAACCTCACCGCCAATCCACTGGAGAGCGTCACCACGGTGACCGCCCAGATCGTGACTATCCTGGTCGGCGATCAGGAATTCGACAGTCCCAAGACGCTGGCTGCGTTTGCGTTGGGCTTGACGCTGTTTTTTGTAACGCTGGCACTGAACTTCATTGCACTGCACGTGGTACGAAAATATCGCGAGCAGTATGACTAGGCATCAAGAATGAGACCGAACAACAAAGAAAAATTACGGAAGCGCGCCCGCGCTGAATGGCGCTTTAGGTTATATGGGATCATGTCTTTGCTGTTTGCCGGTACGGCACTGGTTTTCCTGGTATCGACCATCGTCTCGTCCGGTCATTCCGCATTTTTCAAAACGACCATCGAACTTGAATTCAAGCTGGATGCGGAACGCCTTGGTATTGAAATACCCTATGCCCGGGAAAATTTATGGGCTGGCAGATACTACACCGCTGCCAAGTATGCCCTGTACGCCCTGTTTCCCGAAGTAACATCCCGGCCCGACAAACGGGCACTGTCCAGAATGCTGAGCCCGGGTGCGGAGCTGGAACTACGGGACTATGTGATTGCACACCCCGGGAAAATCGGTGAGATAGTGACACTGGAAGTCCCGGTGTCTTCGGATTATGACCAGCTCTATAAGGGGCACCTGGCGCGTAGCGGAAAACATACCAAGCTGAGTGCGCGGCAAATGGAACAGTTCGACCGGCTGGTGGGCGAGGGGCTTATCCACTACCGCTTTAATCCTGGCTTTTTGACAGCGGCTGACTCCCGCTACCCGGAGCTGGCCGGGATCGGTGGTGCGATCACCGGGTCATTCTATGCCTTGCTGGTGTGTTTTCTGCTGTCGTTTCCGCTGGGTATCGCGGCCGCGCTGTATCTCGAGGAATTCTCGAAGGATACCCGCCTCACCCGGATGATCGAGGCCAATATCAATAATCTTGCGGCGGTACCTTCAGTCATATTCGGTCTGCTCGGTCTGGCAGTTATTCTCAATGTGTTCGGCCTGCCGCGCGGGACACCGCTGGTCGGCGGCATGGTGCTGGCGCTGATGACGCTGCCAACCATTATTATCGCCTGCCGTTCCTCCCTGCGCGCGGTTTCTCCGGGTATCCGCCAGGGTGCACTGGCTATGGGTGCGTCTCCCGTGCAGGTTGTATTCCAGCAGGTACTGCCTGCCGCCATGCCTGGTACTCTGACCGGAACCATCATCGGCCTGGCCCAGGCGCTGGGTGAAACCGCGCCATTGCTGATGATCGGCATGGTGGCGTTCATTGCCAATGTTCCCGCTACACCACTGGATTCGTCGGCATCCCTGCCGGTGCAGATCTATCTGTGGGCCGAGAGTGCCGAGCGCGGTTTCGTCGAAAAGACCGCGGCAGCCATTATCGTCATCATGTCTTTTCTGATCCTGATGAATCTGCTGGCCGTCATTATCCGTTCCAGAACACAGACAAAAGTTGAGTAAAGGTGCGTGTTATGAATACAGTCTATTCCATAAACGATGTTGCAACTGCTGTTGCCCTGGTAGATGTGAACGCTGCCGAGGCTGGCCTCCCCGCCGTATCTGCATCCGGGCTGACTGCAAAAAATGTGGATGTCTTTTACGGAGATACCCAGGCCTTGCATGATGTCTCGATCGATATCTGCAGTAAACAGATAACCGCGCTGATCGGCCCGTCCGGATGTGGCAAGACAACCTTCCTGCGCTGCCTGAATCGTATGAACGATGTTGTCGATGGCTGCCGGGTAACCGGCAGTATTACCCTGGACGGCGAAGATATCTATGCACCGGGCGTGGATATAGTGGAACTGCGCAGTCGCATAGGCATGGTGTTCCAGAAGCCGAACCCGTTCCCGAAATCTGTCTTTGAGAATATTGCCTATGGGCCGAAGATTCACGGTTTGGCCGAGCACCGCACCGACCTGGAGGAAATCGTGGTAACAAGCCTGCGGAAGGCGGGCCTTTTCGAGGAGGTAAAGGACCGCCTGCACCAGCCTGCAACCGGCCTGTCCGGTGGGCAACAGCAGCGGCTCTGCATTGCGCGCGCCATTTCCATCAACCCGGAAGTACTGTTGATGGACGAGCCATGCTCGGCGCTCGATCCGATTGCAACCAGCAGGATCGAGGACCTGATGTGGGAGCTGAAGGAGAACTACTCCATCATTATCGTTACCCACTCGATGCAGCAGGCCGCACGGGTGTCCCAGCGAACCGGTTTTTTCCACCTTGGTGACCTGGTCGAAGTCAATATGACAGAGAAGATCTTCCAGAACCCGGTGGACTCGCGCACCCGCGACTATATCACCGGCAGGTTCGGCTGAGACTGCAGGGGGGAGGCGAACTATGACACTACATTTTCTCAGGGAAATGGACCGGTTGAACGGGCATCTTATTGAAATCGGCAACCAGATAGAAGTGCAGGTCAGCACGGCATTCCATGCTGCCATCCAACTGGATGAGGCGGCGGCGGCGCGGGTGATCAGGGGCGATGTCGAGATTGACAATAACGAGATACAGATGGAGGAGGAGTGTCTGAAGCTGCTCGCACTCTACCAGCCGGTGGCTGGCGACCTGCGCTTCATCGTTGCAGCGCTCAAGATCAACACGGATCTGGAACGGATAGGTGACCATGCAAAGAATATTGCCGAAACCGCTATCAAGTTGTCAGCCGGTCCAGCCGTCGATATACCGGAAAGCATGCACACCATCTACAAGCAGGCCAGGCTGATGTTGCGCAAGACATTGCTGGCATTTGTCGAGGAGGACCGTGGGCTGGCCGAAAAGGTACTGGAGATGGACGACGAGGTGGACATCATGTGCAGTGCCGAACTGCACCACCAGATCGAGCTTATAAAAAAACAACCGGAGGATGCCGGACAACGACTGATGCTGCTTTCGGTGTGCCGCCAGCTGGAAAGGATCGGCGACCATGCTTCCAATATTGCCGAGGACGTGATCTACCTGTTGTCCGGCGATATCATCCGCCATAGCGATAACGAGGCTATTAAATCCGGGTGATTATGCTGACAGTGCGTTGAGAGGTGAAGGACAGAGTCCGCAGCATCTGCTGATGCCGCGAGACTGGGCCTGGCGCATGTGGCAGATATATATAGAGTTAATGGCCGTTGCCACCATTCTGTAACAAGATCGTAATGTAAATCTAATAGTGTCCTAATGTAACTCAGTGATAATAACTGGAACAGTAGTCAGCGGGTTACCGGCGCAGGGATACCTGAAAACGCATGCCGGAGAGGCGCGTGCCTTATGGTAATGGGAGCAACGGATGTACCAGTTTGTCAAAACTGATAACAGGCTCTGTAACCGAAAAAGTTGTTCGACAAAGCATTGTTCCTATCACCATTGTCAATGCAAACTGAGCGGTCCGGGAACCCGGTAGAGTCGAAGTGCGACAGGTTGACTGGGAACTTTTCCCGATCAGCGAAGAACCGGGCCAGGAGGCAGATCGCTGGCGGGAGTTTTCACCTGCGCACCGGCCCTGAATGCCGTTTATCGGGTCAAAACGATCTGTGGGAGGTTGATACATGCCTTTAAACGGGATATGGAGCTGGGAACTGGGCAGTTCGTATGGCTGGGAAGCGATTGGAGCTCTGTTTCTCAGAGATGGCTGTTTTCAGGGCGGTGGCAGAAACCATTACTCACTTGGCACTTACAAAGTAAAGGGTGATGAGGCCGTATTCCGCATCGAGCTCAACCAGTATGGAAAGAAGCGGACCTTGTTTGGTCAAAAGAGCGAACAGGTCTGTGTGACCGTAAAAGCCAGGCTGGATGATGGCAAGATGATCGGTGAGGCAACTCTGCCCGGGCACTCGGAATACGGTATCTGTGTACGTTTCAGGCGGCGTGCAGACCTGAGGGAGGAAGAATTCCACCGATCTGGATCTTTCGAAACCTTAACCACACAGGTTGCGAATGAACACCGCTTAAAATTAAGTGTCTCTTAAAACAGGCCGCAATGTGTCCAAAAAATTTTGACGATGTACATGGTTCAGTTTGCTGACCGTGTACCTGGTGAACTGATAGTTAATCCTGTGCATGGCTAATTACCAGTCACGCGGCAATTAAGATCAGCAGTTCTTCTTTCCAGTAGCTTTTCCGGGCGAAATTCTCGCCTTCAGCATGGTTGATCGCTGTCGCCATGCTGATTCTGGCAGATCTTTTTTCGTCCAGTGAACAGGGTATGAGGAAAAGAGGAAAAGAGGGTAAGAGTTATTCAATGCCCGTGTTTCGCCTCCAAGTGAATAGCACCGTAGTTTGAGCGGTAGTCATGATGCTTGCGTCGCCTGGTTCATATCCGTCTCTCCGCGACTGGGGGCGAACGAGGTAAAATGGTCACCGTTCGGGTACGACTTACACCAAGAAACTTCTTTCTACATCGGTGGTGACTGAAGGGCTGATCATGGATCGATCTGAGCAACCTTGAAGCGTCGATAACTGGTATAGCAGTGTCAAACTGGGAGCAAACCACTGTTTGATTGAAAATACGACCGGAGATGCCGCAGCCAATTTTCGTTCGAGTAAACTGGCCGATCGCAAGCAGGATCGAACGGATTCTTGGCAGAACGGATTCGCGCCGAAACAGCGGAATGCTCAAAAGGCTGTCGCGAGTGTACCTGAGGAAGGTCGCCCATGAAGGTCCTCCGTCATAAGGCTCTGGGCGGTAGTGCTTGGCGAGCACGCGTCTAACCACGTCTTTGTCGATGTTGACTCCGAACGCTTTGTTGATCTGTTGTGCAATCCGGGGGCAGCCAAACTGGGCATTACGTTGTTTCAATTCAACAATGACCCGAACCAGATCATCCGAGGGGCCTTTCGGACCCGGCTTTCCCTTTTTGCGCGATGAGAATAACAGACGATAGTTGCGGCTTATGAGAGCGCGGCGAAACTTGGTGAGTGTGGCGGGTTCAAGAACGACGGCGGCTTTACGGATGCGTCCAGGACGCATGAATAAAGTGAGAAAGCCGCAAAGGAATCTGTCTGAAGTGGTTAGTTTAGGCGTTTTTCCGGCAGAGCGACATGCAATTAGCTGTTGATGTTTGAGGAGAACACTCTCTGCGATTATGGCCTTGGCCCCACCGGGGCCCGCGCGCTGGGCCAGCGTAGTCAGAACATGTATGACGAGTAGGGCCAGGGTCTTCATGTAGAAAGATATTAAACCGAGTTTCCGGGATTACAAGATTGGAAAACTGCAGGCTTCATGGTACAAACTCGTAATTCGCCAGGCACACGCCTGCAACGGGCGGTTAACCGCCTGACAGCGTATTTGCCAAACTGTTGCACCATACACTACTCTACGGTTTCTAGCACAGAGCAGAAACCGAGGTCAATAGAGAACTCTATGGTTCAGGAAAAAACCGAACGGCTGACCCGTGATGCCTGGCTGAAAGCCGCACTGAGCCTCTGCGTGGCGGGTATCGATAAACTCAAGGTTGCACCGCTCGCCGAGTACCTCGGCGTAACGACCGGCAGCTTCTACTGGCATTTCAAGAACCGGCGCGAACTGCTGGAGGCATTGCTCGACTATTGGGAACGCGAAATGACGGATGCGGCCATTGAAGGCGCCAGGCAGTTTCCGGGTCCACCTGCTGACCGCATTCTTCTGATTATGGAAACGGTCATGAGCGACAAGTTGGCGCGCTACGATCTGCCTATCTGGCAATGGGCCCAGTCCGATACCCGGGCCAATCGTGTTTTCAAACGCGTGCTGAAGAAACGCTTTGAATTCGCTGCCTGGATGTTTTCCCAGGCCGGTTTCTCCCGCGAGCAGGCGGAAATTCGCGGCCGCATGATGGTGATTTATATGATGGGTGAAACGACACTGATCCCGGAGTCGATGGCGAAACGCAAAGAGTTTATAAAGCTAAAGCACGCAATTCTAACGGCGCCGGAATAATCACCAGCCGACAGCCTGGCACGCTGCGACAAACACCAGGCTATCAATCATAGCTACTACTTCATGTTGTGCTCTTTCCTGAAGGTGTGGGTGGCGAATTCGTAATGGTGACCTGAACATGATTACTTAGCCAGTCCTGTTCGTGAACGTGATCTTCCTTATCAGCGAAAGCATCCCGTTCACTGCGGCTGAAATCGTGGGATAGTGTGGCGTCTGGCGGCGTACGCGAACCCCCGTTTTTTTTCTTCAGACCCGCCGGACAACGAAATATGGCGTCCCCAAGGGGAGTCGACATTATCCCCCGGTTACACCCAACCTCAGAGATACTGAACATTTAATTAACTATCCAAGACCTGGAGTTTAAACTTCTGCATCTGTCTGAGACTCCACTGTGCCCTGCCCCGTCATGTCTTCTCGCCCTGGTGCTTAACAGCCTCACTGAGCATGTGACAGGGTCGTCAGAGGAGATCTATAACCTCCGTACGCGAAACTCAGTAACTATTCTTGGATACACGGGCCGTTTTCTATTATGCGATAAGACAGTCGTATGGAATCTTCAAACCCTCGTGCAGCTTCCTGATCATGCCCAGTGTGAGACTTCGCTTTTTACTCAACACCTCGGACACACGGCCACTCGTCCCGATATACGGTTCGAGATCTTTACGCGACAAGTTGTTTTGCTCCATTAAAAACTTGATCGCCTCAATAGGGTCCGACGTTGAGATCGCATAGTGTTCATCTTCATACTTCTCAACGAGCAGCATTAAGACATCCAACTCATCGCCATTTTGCGTATTGGGTTTTGCGCCCCATAGCTCATCGATGCGCTTCAACGCACGGTTCAGTTCACGGTCATTTCTAATAGGCTTCAGTTTCATCATTAACCTCAAATATTCTCGATATCCTCGATCTCGTCATATTCCTTATGTGTCCCTACAAACCGAATCAGCATCCCATGCCGCGCATAGTCCATCAGCACGACAATTCTGTATTTGTTACCGCACAGGTTAAAAACCACCCGGTTATTCTTTAAGATGCTTGCGTTGCGCAAGTCCGCCTTCAACTTGTGCGGCGTACTCCATTCAGCTCTCGCACAAAAGTTGTACCACTCCGTCATTTGCTTTTTCGCATCGCCATATCTCGGACTACTCTCCCAGAATTGCCTAAGCTTGGACTTCGCGATCACCCTCATTGGCGCAATCTAGCATGCTCCCACTATGGGAGCAAGCAATAATATCCCATCTTGGGAGTTCTCCAAAAACCTAAAAGACTGTTGGTACTTACACTGTTCCAAGCAGAGAAAACAGGTGGAAGGCAAAGCGCATCCGAGTTCTGACAGCTGGAAGCGGAGAATAGGCGCGAAGAGGCCGGCGGCGGACCTCAGCCTGGATAACCAGATCCTACAAATCGTGGCTTCGAGGTGCAAAGCTCTGTCTACACCAGACTTTGCCGGCACGCTATAGGTAACAAACGATTGATATCCGGCGTAATTGATACTGGGAGGAAACATTCACAAGGGATAGTGTGGCTTCGGGAGGGGTAGACGAACCCCTGAGTTTTTTAACTGGCAATCAACGCATTGCACGCTGACGCAATTTAGCAGAATCCTGCTGAAAATATTTTGTTTTTATTTCATAATGTTACAAACAAATATGGCGTCCCCAAGGGGAGTCGAACCCCTGTTGCCGGGATGAAAACCCGGTGTCCTAGGCCTCTAGACGATGGGGACGGATTTTCTGGTGGAGCTAGGCGGGATCGAACCGCCGACCTCTTGCATGCCATGCAAGCGCTCTCCCAGCTGAGCTATAGCCCCGGAAATCAAGCCGCGAACTTTACGTCACCCGCCGCAGACTGTCAA
>Ga0316187_10002927_pt1 | contig 14893 bp, 9 predicted proteins | sample CroRivburrow1_MG_FD_204927 | JGI IMG/M metagenome (GOLD analysis project Ga0316187, IMG submission 204927) | Coastal sediment microbial communities from Maine, United States - Cross River worm burrow 1 | ecosystem: Environmental > Aquatic > Marine > Coastal > Sediment | place: USA: Maine... | reverse complement strand
GAACGGGGTGGCAACGTTCTTCGCCTCCGAAGGTGTGTTCCAGTTTGCCGCGCCGAACTGGGGGCCATTGCCCTTGAGGCTGCTGATGACGTCCAACGGCGACAGCAATCAGGCGCTGGCGGTGGCTGCAGATCAAGGTATCCGCACCTACGCGGATCTGAAGGGCAAACGGGTACCCTATGTGCGCGGCGCCCCGTCGCTCAATGTGGGCACGGAAGCACTGCTCGCCTGCGGTGGTATCGGCTGGGACGATGTCGAGCGGATCGAGTTCCCCGGCTATCAGGCCATGTGGGATGGAATCATCAACAATCAGGTGGACGCGGCATTCGCAACCACGGTGTCAGGCCCGACCAGGCGGCTGGAGGCCTCACCCAGGGGCATATTCTGGCCACCGGCGCCGCACGATGACGAAGCCTGCTGGGCTGGAATACGGCAGATGGGGCCTTACTTCATGCCACACATAGGTACCCGAGGCGCGGCGATCAGTGAGGCAGATCCGCACGAAGGCGGCACCTACCCCTATCCGCTTCTGACCGGCCTCGACAGTAGTGATCCAGAGGTGGTCGGCGCGCTGGTTCGCGCGCTGCATACCCACTACGAGGACTACAAAGACGGCGATCCGGGCAGTATCGGCTGGGCACTGGAGCGACAGATTTTTCAATGGGTGGTGCCGTATCACGAGGGTGCGGTGGCCGTGTTCCGGGAGCTCGGCGTCTGGACCGATGAGGATCAGGCCCACAATGATGCGCTGTTGAAGCGTCAGTCCGTACTGGCGGCTGCCTGGAACGAGATGGCGGATAGCGATCTTGAAGGGGAGGCATTCAGAGCGGCCTGGATGACGCACAGAAACCAGGCATTGACAGCGGCGGGCTTCGATCCGATCTGGCAGTAAGCGGGTGGTCGTTCTGGTGAGGTTGAAGGTTTGACCGGCCAGGAATCTCCTGCAGCAACTCCTTCGATAAAAAGGCGCTCCATCACGGACGTACTGACGGCCGCTGCGGCCGTGCTGTCACTTTTCCTGGCCATGGACATGCTGCGCCTGTTCGGCAGCACCCAGCTTCTCGGTGCGCTGATCAGCCTGGAAACGCACTATTTTTTCGCCCTGGTTGGCCTGCTGTTGCCGATGGTGTTTCTCAACTACAGGCGGCTGAAGGGTCTGGATGAAGTGCTGGCACTGGGCGTTCTGCTCATCTGTGCTTACTTCTTCAACCAGGCCGAACGCATTCTCGACGAAGGCTGGGAGTTTGGCGCGCCCGAGGTCGCAACCTGGCTCTCCGTCCTGCTCTGGATCCTGCTCCTGGAAGCGGTGCGCCGTGCAGCCGGCTGGTCGCTCTTTCTGATCGCTGCGCTGTTCTCCGTGCTGCCCCTTGTCACAGAGCATCTGCCGGGGCCGCTGTCGGGCATGCCCTCCAGCCTGGAAGAGACGGCTGTCTATCATGCGCTCAGCATCGAGAGCATCTTCGGATTGCCGTTCCGGGCGTTCGCGAACCTGGTGATCGGCTTCCTGCTGTTTGGCATCACCCTGCAGCACACGGGGGGTGGTGCGTTCTTTCTCGATCTTGCTTTCGCGCTGCTCGGCCACGTCAGGGGTGGCCCAGCGAAGGTGGCCATCTTCTCCAGCGGCCTGATGGGTTCCATGAGCGGCAGCGTGGTGACCAACGTTCTGACCACCGGCCAGCTGACCATCCCGGCCATGAAGAAAGTGGGCGTGCCGGCGGAGACGGCGGGCGGGGTTGAAGCCTGCGCCTCCACGGGCGGGGTGCTGCTGCCGCCGATCATGGGCTCCACGGCCTTCGTCATGGCAACGTTTCTCGAAGTGCCGTACTACCAGATAGCGCTGGCCGCGGCTCTGCCGGCCTTGCTCTATTTCGGCGGGCTGTTTCTGCAGATTGATGCGACCGCAGCTCGGGATGGTCTGACGGGCGTAGACCGAGCCGAGCTGCCGTCCGTTGGCAAAGTGCTCAAGGAAGGCTGGCACTATCTCGGCGCCTTTGCGCTGCTGGTGTTTCTCCTCCTCGTCATGCAGCGCGAGGCCGTGGCGCCCTATGTCGCGACTGCGGCGCTTCTGGTTCTGAATCAACTGACGCCCGCCCACCGCTGGAACCTGGCTCAGCTCGGGGACTTCATGGTGGCGACGGGCAGGCTGCTGGTGGAACTGCTGGCGATCCTGGCGGGTGTGGGGCTCATTGTCGGTGCGCTGTCGGTAACGGGTCTTTCCGGAACTCTGGTGAACGATCTGCTGTTCATCGCCGGTGACAGCACCTGGCTGCTGCTCGGCATGGGCGCGCTGACGAGCTTCGTGCTCGGAATCGGCATGACGGTAACAGCCGCCTACATCTTCCTGGCCGTCATTCTTGCGCCCGCGCTGGTGGCGGGTGGGTTGGATGCCATCGGCGTGCACCTGTTCATCCTCTACTGGGGCATGCTCTCCTTCATCACGCCGCCGGTGGCGCTTGGCGCATTCGCGGCGGCCAGCATCGCCGGCGCGAATCCCATAAGGACCGGTCTCGCTGCCATGAAGCTCGGCAGCATCATCTACTTCATCCCTTTCATATTCGTGCTGGATACCAGCCTGCTGCTCAAAGGCAGTTTCCTGGAGATCGTGCTGGGAGTGCTCCGGGCGGGACTGGGGATCTGGCTGGTGGTCGCCGGCCTGCAGGGTTACCTGCAGGGCGTCGGTAGAATCCGCAGCCTGTCGCTGCGCGTTCTGCTCAGCGCGGCAGGTCTGGCCATCGCGTTCTCGTTCCTGTTTTTCTGATCGCTCAGTTGGGCATCGACCGGGGGGTCACGATCGGGTAGCGGCGCAGGAACTGATCGAAGAGCCCCGAGAGGGTCAGCAACGCGCCCGCATCACCATCCACTTCCAGCTTCCCCTCGCTGATCAACGTCATGCCGTCCGTGATGCCAACCATCAGCGCTTTGAAGTCGAGCGAGGAGAGCGTCAGGGTGGCGGTGGGTGCTTCGGCGCTGCGGTTGGGGAAGCCGTGCAGCACGCCGTTTTCTACGGATAGCAGCCAGATTTCGTTGAGGTCGGTGAAGGACAGGTTGATGGCAAGGCTCACCTCGCTGGCTCGCTCCCCATTCAGACGCACGGCCATGGCCCGGAATATGTTCGGCAGCGGGATGCCGAGCGCCATGTCTGGGCTTGGAGCATAGGTGGTGTCCGACTGCCGCGGACGCCGCAGCTCGAGGGCGCCGCAGAGATAGAAGTTGCGCCAGACCGCTGATTCCGACTGGTAGCCGAGCTGCTCCAGCGCATCCGCCAGCAGCGAACGCGCTGCCGTGTGCTCCGGATCGCTCATGATCACATGGTTGAGCACCTCGGCCACCCAGCGGTAGTCGCCTGCTTCGAACGAGTCGCGCGCCTTCTCCACCACCGCATCGGCGCCGCCCATGAACGCCACGTAGCGTTCGCCTGCCGCACCAGGCGGGTGCCGCTGGATGTTCGCCGGATTGCCGTCGAAGAAACCCAGGTACTTCACGTACACGGCCTTGGCGTTGTGGTGCACGGTGCCGTAGTAGCCGCGGTTGGAGAAGTTCTTGTCCAGGGCGTCGGGCAGACGGATCTGTTCGGCCACTTCTTCCGGGTTGAAACCCTGATTTGCCAGGCGCAGAACCTGATCATGAATGTACTTGTAGAGGTCGCGTTGGGCGCGCAGGTAATCACAGGCCTCTTCACGGCCCCAGATCGGCCAGTGGTGACTGGCGAACTGGATTTCCAGCTGATCACCATAGCGATCGATGGACTCATTGATCTGTTCGCTCCAGGCCAGAGCGTCCCGTACCTGGGCGCCGCGCAGGGTGTAGACATTGTGCAGGTGGTGGGAGGTGATCTCCGACATGCACAGCGCCTTGAACTGAGGCAGGTAGAAAACGAACTCGGCGGGTGCTTCGGTGCCGGGCGTCATCTGAAAATCGAAGGTGACGCCGTCGAGCACCCGCAGCTCTCCGGTTTCCCGGACGAAGTCGTTGGGCACGACGAAGCCCGTGCTGCCCATGGAGAGCGCCGCACCGAGACCGGTGGTGACGAAGCCTGTTGGGGAGGGCTCCAGCAGGTTGCCGTACATGTAGGTGGCGCGGCGTCCCATGGCGTTGCCGGCGAGAACGTTTTCTGCCAGGGCCTCGTCAACGAAGTGCTCGGGTGCCACTACGGGAACACGGCCGCTGGCGGCGTCCTCGGCGGTGATCACGCCGAGAATGCCGGCGAAGTGATCCACGTGCGAGTGGGTGTGGATCACGGCGGTAACCGGGCGCTCGCCAAGATGCTCGTTGGCCAGCGCCAGCGCGGCGGCGGCCGACTCGGCGCAGGTGAGCGGATCGATAACCACCCAGCCGGTGTTGCCACGAATGAGCGTCATGTTGGCGATATCGAACGATCGGACCTGGTAGATGCCGTCGGTCACCTCGTAGAGACCGTTGTGCAGGCCGTTCAGCTGCGCCTGGCGCCAGAGGCTCGGGTTGACGGTATCCGGACAGTCGCCGTCTAGAAAGGCGAGCGTTGGCGTCAGATCATAGGCCGGACGTCTGCCGTCGCTGCGGGCGATGGTGAGGGGCTCCAGGGTGGCGATGAATCCGCGCTGGGCATTCTCGAAGCCGCGCACGTCCTCGAATGGCAGCTCCGCACGCATCTTCGCGTTGGCGGCGATGGTGTGCGACGTTGCAGGCTTGGCGGCTATCTGTTCGTCGGTCATTTCTGGCATTGCGCACCTCCGGCGGGTGGTTGATCAGACGGGGATCACGTCCACGGCGACATCGAGTTGCTGAGTGCCGCCGCCATGGATGTGCCCTCGGGTCGGGCTCACATCACTGTAGTCGCGCCCCCAGCCCAGGGTGATGTGCTCTGCCTGGGCCTGGATGTTGTTGGTCGGGTCGAAATCGACCCAGCCGAACTCCGGGCACCAGACGGAGAACCAGGCATGCGAGGCGTCGGCCCCGGTCAATCTCGGCTGGCCTTCCGCTGGCTGAGTCAGCAGGTAGCCGCTGATGTAGCGGGCAGGCAGGCCACAGGCGCGCAGACAGGCGAGCCCGAGATGGGCAAAGTCCTGACAGACCCCGGCGCGTGAACTCAACACCTCGGGTATGGGCGTGTAGACGTCGGTCACGCCACCGCGATAATCGAAATCGTTGTAGATCTGCTCGGTGAGCTCCATTGCCAGGCGCAGCAGGGGCTTGCCCGGGTTCAGGATCGGTCGTATGTACTCCTTGGCCCCGTCAAAGATGACATGCGGGGAAGGGAAGCAGAACCGTCCCGCTTCCCGGGCTTCGTCCGTGGCCGCTTCCCGGGCAACACCTGCGGTCGTTTCCCAGGAAGGACTCAGGTCGAGCAGCACGTCCTCGTTGGCTGTGACCATGACTCTGGACTCGGCGACGATGGTGAGAACCTCATGGGGGTCGCGAATGAAGAGGTCGGTGACCGGGTTGCCGAAGAAATCCGTTCTCGAGTCCAGGCTGAGCGGTTCCGGCGCGACGCTGATGCTTGCATGGTGCACATTCTGGCGGGCAAAGCTCCTGGGCGTCAGATGCAGGGATTGATAGGAGCTGCCGACAGGATGCTCATAGGTGTACTTAGTAGTGTGTCTGACCTGGTATTCCACGGCGCGCTCGACTGCTCAGTGATGAACGATGGCAGGATCGAAATAGGTCTCGGTCAGCACCGCCTGCAGCTGCGAGAGATTCTCTTCCGTCCGCTTCAGGAGTCGGTTCAGATGCGTGCGCAGTCCGGCCTTGCTCAGCACGTTGATCAGCTTGTCGAGGTCCGCCAGGGAAAGATCGGAATGTGTGGCGAGCAACAGGCGCTGGGTCGGGGTCAGTCCCTGTTCTGAATCCCGTCCCGGCATGCTGGCGAGATGACGCTGCAGAGATTCCACCTGGAAGATCAGGCCGCGGGGGTTGGAGTCATCGGTGAGCATCAGATCGAGCACCGTCGACAACGTCGGGCTCGACTGGTAGCGCGAGCGATGGGTGAGGGTGCTGTCGCAGAGATCCAGCAGCAGCGCCAACGCGCCAGGCGCCTGTGGTTCCCGGGTGCAGAGCTCTCTGATGACGCGCACGAGAAACTGACCGCGTTCCAGGCGCCGGCCGGATTCCAGCAATCGCCAGCCGTAGCCCCGGGTCATGTTTTCCTGGATCTGACCGTTTACGGCTGAGAGCTTTTCGATCAGGTCGTCGAGCAGGCGGACCACGTCTGCCGCCGTGTGCACCCGCCAGCGCAGCTGCGGCGCCTGACGCATGCTCTCAAAGAGGCGCCAGGCATCCCGGGAGAGCCGCTCGCGAACCTGCTCGGCAGTCCGGTTCACATTGGCAAGCACGTTGGCGAGTCCGTCTTCGCTTTCCGGATCGAAGAGGATGTGCCAGAGCTCCTGTTCCACGGCCAGGCGTCCGGCGCTGGCGGCCCGTCGGGCCCGCTGCACGGAGAGATAATCCATGGAGGAGAGCAGCCGGGTAAGGATATCCAGCGCCACCGGCTGATCGGATATGTCATCCTCACCGGCGATGTAGCGGAACAGGGACCGGTACAGACGCACCGCGCCTTCCGTTCGCTCCAGATACCGGCCCAGCCAGAACAGATGATCGGCGGTCCGGCTCGGCAGATCCCGGTCGCTGCGGCGGGTAGGCAGCACGGTCGCCGGCAGTCGAGTGATCTCATCGCCTCTGTGCCGCGGTAACCACACATCTTTGCTCACATCACCCAGACTGGTGGCGACACGCACGAGCCCGCCAGGCATCACCTGGTAACCGTCGTCGGTCGCGGCCACATACATGCGCAAGGTCATCGGCGCCGCTTCCCAGTGACCGGCCGGATTCCAGCAGGGCACTGTCGAGAGCTGGATGGGCTCCCGACCCACATAGGCGTAAGGCGTTTCGCGGATCTGTGCAGCCAGGCTCGCAGGGGAGTCTGCCGAGACGTCCGGCGCCAGGTAGCCGTGCACGCTGGTGGCGAGCAATGGCTTCCGCTCGAACGCGTTGCGGATCACCAGTGACCCCATGTTCTCGATCACATGCTCGAGCGCACTTGCCTGGCCGCACCACCAGGTGGCCAGACTCGGCAGCGCGAGCGGCTCACCCAGGAGCTGCTCGGAAAGGCCGGGCAGGAAACTCATGATGGCATCGTTCTCCACCACACCGCTGCCGATGGCGTTGGCGATCATGACCGTGCCCTCGCTCGCCGCCCGGAGCAGCCCGGGCGCGCCCAGCATGGATTGCGCGTTCAGCTCCATCGGATCGGTATCGGCAGACTCGATCTGCCGCATGATCAGATTGATGGGCTTCAACCCTTCCAGCGTCTTCAGATACACCTGTCCCTGCTGAACCGTGATATCCGCTCCTTCGACCAGGGGGAAACCGAGATATCGGCCGAGGAATGCCTGCTCAAAGTAAGTGGATTGGTCCGGACCGGCAGAGAGAATGACGGAAAGCCCATCACTGCTGCCAACCCGGCTCGCCAACTCCTGCATGCCGGCACTGTAGCTGCGGAAGAAGTGCGCGAGCCGGGCGATGCTGCCGCGCTCGAAAAGGTCTGGCACGGATCGGGACATGATCAACCGGTTTTCCAGTGCGTAGCCTAGACCGGAGGGCGCTTCGGTTCGGTTTGCCAGCACTCGCCATTGACCATCGGGTGAGCGGCCGAGGTCGAACGAGAGCAGGCTCAGATAAGCGCGTTCAGGTGCCCGGTAGCCGATGCTCGGCAGCAGATAGTTCGAGTTTGCGAAAACCAGTGACTGAGGCAGGGTGCCCCGGAGCAGATTCGTGGAACCATAGAGATCGGCGACGATTTCGTTCAGCAGGCGTGCTCGCTGGATGAGACCGGTCTCCAGGGCTGCCCACTCCCCGGGATCGAGAATGAAAGGCAGGCCATCGAGTTGCCAGGGTCTGCGGGTGCCATCGGAGAAGTAGGTTACCGCCGACTCTTTCAGCAGACGGCGGATGCTGGCGTCCTGATCCTCAGCCCAGTGGCTGTGCGGATCGTTCAGCACTTCATCCATGAATCGCCAGTGACTGCGGGCCGCACCTTCCGCGTAGAACTCATCGTATGCACCTGCGGGCGGCTGATACCCGGCGGTGATCGGCACGGTGCTGGACTGGGTCATGAGCGCTGCACTGCTGAGATAAAGTTGGCGAGGTGAAGTCTTTGAGAATTAGCCACTCTAGGCAACCGTCACAGCTTTGTCACGGGTCCTTGCGGGTGTGCAACTGGCGTCCTTCAGGGCGATCGGGCGGTGTCTATGCGACGGAAATAATCCACGGCCGCAGCCTTCACCTTGGGTGCCAGCAGCAGTGCGGACGTCATGGTCGGTATGGCCATCATCGCGTAGGCGCCATCGATGATACTGATCGCTGCATTCAGAGAGACGACGCTGGCGACGACGATGAAGCTCACGTAAACCCAGCGGTAAGCGTTCTGCGAGCGTGTGCCGAACAGGAAGCTGGCGCATTGGGTACCGTAGAAGGAATAGGTGAGTATGGTGGTGATTGCGAAGCAGATAGCGCAGGTGTAGAGAGCAATCAGACCTGGCGTGCCAAGCAGCGAGCCGAACGCAGCGGCGGTCAGGGTGACACCGGACATGCCGCTGCCGTCCTGCCAGACCCCGGAAATCAGAATCAGTGATGCCGTAGCCGTGCAGATCAGCAGGGTGTCCACAATCGGTCCGAGCATGGCCACAAGGCCTTCGCGAATGGGTTCGTTGGTCTTGGCGGCACCGTGCGCCATTGACTCCGTGCCGAGACCCGCTTCATTGGAGAATGCGCCACGTTGCACGCCATAGAGAATCACCGTGAGCAGCGCGCCGCCGCCCACCGCTTCACCTGTGAACGCATCTGTGATGATCAGGCTGATTACACCGGGCAGGGCATCCAAGTTCAGCATGAGAATGACCAGGGTGGTGCCGAGATAGAGGGCGGACATGGCTGGCACCAGCCGGCTCGCCACCCGGGCGATGCGTGCCAGGCCGCCGAAGATGACGCTGGCGGTTAGTACCGTGATCACGAGCCCGGCAGTCAGGTTGAAGGTGAACGGGTCCGTGCTCGCGGGCAGCAGGCTGCCTTCGCTGAGCAACAGATCCCGCAACACCTGGGTGAGCTGATTGGCCTGCAGCGCCGGCAGGGAGCCAATCAGGCCGAAGAAGGCAAACCAGTAGGCAAGGAACCTGAAGCGCGGATGCAGGGCTTCGCGAATCACGTACATGGGCCCACCCTGCAGCTCTCCGGCGTCGTCCTTGCCGCGATACATCACCGCCAGGGAACAGGTGAAGAACTTGGTGGCGATGCCCAGAATTGCCGTCATCCACATCCAGAAGATCGCGCCTGGCCCGCCGATGGTGATGGCGAGCGCCACGCCGGCAATATTGCCCATACCGATGGTGCCCGCGAGCGCTGACGACAGGGCCTGGAAATGGCTGATCTGGCCCGGCGCGTTTTCGTCGTCGTACCTGCCTCTGAGCAGATCCCAGGCATGGGGCAGATGCCTGAAGGGCGCGAAGCGGGTGTAAACGAGGAAGAAGAAGCCGCCGCCGAGGAGGAGAACGAGTAGCCAGGGACCCCAAGCCAAATTTGAGAAAGTCGTCGCAAGTGATTGAAAAGTTTCGAGCATTTTCGTTTCGATTGTTCTTATTCTCGGCAGCGAGCTGCGCTGGCGCCGATCACGGTAACCCTTTTCCGGGGGAGGTGCATCCGCTGCGCCCGATCTGAGCTGTAAACATAATTGCTTTATGCGGCGGGCGATACCGCCGTCCAGGACCCGCACCCGGCCGCTTGTCGGCTTGGCGTTGACTTCCCGGGCTGGCTGCGTTGAATTGCGCCATACGGAGATGGGACCCTCCGGATCGATGGTCAGAACGTCGTGCATGAGGCGCGCTCCGGCCGGAAACTGAGAGAGCTCGAGAACGGCGTCATGAGCCTGGAAAACCCGCTCGGCAAGCAATCCGAGTACATCGACACCTACACCCCTTCGCTCCTGCACTCGATCGAGCGGGCTTCTGCGCGGCTGGAGCTTGGCGTGGATCCGGAGAATCTGCCTTTCCAGGGCGAGGATGTCTGGATGTGCTACGAACTCACCTGGCTGACTGAGCGTGGCAAACCCGAAGTCAGCGCCATGCGCGTCAAAGTGCCGGCAAGCTCGCCGTGCATCGTCGAAAGCAAGTCCCTGAAGCTTTATCTCGGCTCGCTGGCGCAGACCCGATTTGCGAACAAAGCCGAGCTGCTGAACACCCTGAATTCGGATCTTGGGTTGGCGTTTCGGGCGCCCGTGATGCTGGAGCTGATCGATCTGCCGCAGGTCCCCGATATCGTCAGCCAACCGCCGGGAATCTGCCTGGACGGCCTTGACGTGAAGCTCGATACCTATGAGCGCGACCCCGAGTTGCTTGCCCTGGAAGAAGGGGAGGAGCGGGTGGTGAAGGAAACGGTGCACACCAACCTGTTTCGAAGCCTGTGTCCGGTCACCGGTCAGCCTGATTTCGCCACCATGGTGGTCCGCTATCTCGGCCGTCCCATCAGCCGCGGCTCTCTGCTGGCGTACCTGGTTTCCTTCCGTAACCACCAGGCCTTCCACGAAGCGACGGTGGAACAGATCTACATGGACATCCAGGCGGTCTGCCAGCCGGATCAGCTATCCGTTGCTGGCCGTTTTCTGCGTCGTGGCGGTATCGACATCAATCCCTTCCGCTCGAATGTGGATGACCAGATGCCGCTGATGCGTCTGCCGCGTCAGTAGAAATCTTTCTAATCGCCCCGGCGTGGATTGACCAGGCTTCGCAGCCAGCGCAGCCAGCTGTTTGACGAGAGCAGGTAACGGTCCAGATCATCGATCTGGCGGTCCAGTGCCGGGCCATCATTCAGCAGGTCTTGCCGTTTCGTCAGGGTTTTCTCCGGATCCAGCTCTTTGATGATGCGGGCTGGATTGCCTGCCGCAATGACGTTGGCCGGTATGTCGCTGGCGACGACCGCACCGGCACCGATCACGCTGTTCTCGCCGATCCTGACCCCCTTGCAGACGATGGCGCTGTCGCCAATCCAGACGTTGTCGCCAAGCACCACGGGTGCACGGTTGCCAATCGGTCGGGAGCGGTCGTAGATATCGTGCCAATCCGCATCCGTGACGTAAGCAGAGGAGGCGAACATGGTATTGCTGCCCACTTTGATGCTGATTGCCGAATCCAGCCGCACGCCAGGGCAAAGCAGGCAGTAGTCGCCGATGTCGATGTGCCCGGCGTCCTCCTTGTACTGCCAGGTCGTGAGCGTCACCCGTCGATCGCTGGCCGTGATGATGTGCGGGCTCTGGCCGATGCGGATGTTCGCGCCGTGCACCTTCAGGTGCCAGGGCTTCATGATCTGGTAGTGACTGCCGAGCGCATCCAGCTGCGGCGCGATGAAGTGGTCGACATAGGCGCGTTCGATCACGCGGTGCAGGCGCTTGATGGGATAGGGGCGGAGGTCTTGTCGCATGGGCGGAGTGTAGGGGAGCGCGACAAGGAGTGGGAGGGCCGCGCCTCGACCAGGCGCCCTGTTCGTGGCCGTGGGGAAAACCGCATGGTTAAAAATCGCTCTGGTATACTGCGCGGCGACTAAAACTGATCAACTTACCCGGAGCCGTTTCCATGAAGGACCTGGTCCTGAAATTCGCACTGCTTGCGTTCCTCTGCACGAGCCTGTCCGTTCCTGCCGCCCAGGCAAGAATGCTGACGACCGAAGAGTTCCTCGGAGTCTCCGAGCGAGCAGCACATCTGCAGACGGTGCAGGCTGTTCTCGAGCGGGAAGCGGTCAAGGAACAGCTGATTGCCTATGGTGTGGACCCGGCTGATGCGGCCGAGCGTATCTCGGGGCTGACCGATCAGGAACTGGCAGAGCTGGCGGCTCAGATGGAAGATCTGCCTGCCGGTGGTTCGGCGCTGGCACTCATTGGCGCGGTTTTTCTGGTGTTGCTGATTCTCGAACTGACGGGCGTCATCAATATCTTCAACAATATCTAGCCGTTCGCTCTGGTTGCTGGCGCTGCTGGCGCTGGCGTCGGCCTGCTCAACCAGTCAGACGGTCGTTGTCGAGGCGCCAGCCTCTGAGCTGACGGCGGTACCTTTTTTCCCTCAGAATCGCTATCAGTGCGGTCCGGCGGCGTTGGCCACCGTGCTGGTTGAGCGCGGGGTAGACATCACCCCGGAAGTTCTTGTTCCCGAAGTCTATCTACCCGAACGTCGCGGGAGTCTTCAGCTCGAGCTCATCGCCTCCACGCGACGGCATGGCCGCCTGCCGTATCCGCTGGCTCAGGATCTCGCAATGCTGCTTGAGGAGGTCGCTGCCGGGTCACCCGTGCTGGTCCTGCAGAACCTGGGAGTCGCGTGGTTGCCCCGCTGGCACTATGCGGTGGTCATAGGCTACGACCCGGCCGCAGAAAGCGTGCTGCTCCGATCCGGCAGGCAGGCGCGTCGCCAGGAATCGCTGAGCCGGTTTGATCGTGCCTGGTCACTGGCAGACCGTTGGGCATTGCGGATATTGCGTCCGGGCGAGGTTCCGGCAACCGGGGATCCAGCTGTCTATCTTCGTGCAATTATGGACAGCCGTGAGCTGCTCTCCGAAAGTGATCTCCATCAGGCGCTGGCTGCTGGGGTCGAGCACTGGCCCGAAGCCGCGAATCTTTCCTTCGCGGCGGCAAATCATGCGCGTGATATGGGCCAGGTGGATCGGGCCCTGAACTTCTATGAGCATGCGCTGAGCGCGGACGCTGAGCATCCCGGTGCGTTGAACAATCTTGCCGACCTCCTGCTGTCCATCGGCGAAGTCGAGCGTGCACGAAAACTGATCGATCAGGCGTTGTCCTTGGTTCCTGAAGGCTCGCGGCTGAGAACGGTGATAGAGGAAACCAGTCGCGAGATCTCGGAGCAGGAATGAGGACGCTGACACGTAGCGCACAGGAACGAAGCAGGTCTCCGATAGGCTTCGACTCAGTCAACTTCCGGCGCATTGGCGTTCATCTGTTCGAGCAGGTCCCGCAATTGACTGAGCGCCGTGGCTGCCGCATCGAAGCGTTGCTCGCCGAGTGCCGTCAGGTAAGCGCCGAATGCCTCCTGTGCGGCAGCGGCGAGCGCCTCCAGGGTCGTATCAGCTGGCAATGCGTACGGCACCTCCGGTGGCTCTTCGAACAGTCCCAGCAATGCTTCTTCCAGGCTCGCGGCGTAGCTCAGCGAATCGCCCTGCATGACGGCCACCAGACGCAGCTCCGGGTAGGCTGCCGTTTCGGCTCTCAGGTAAATCGGCTCCACATAGAGGAGGGAATCATCGACTGGAATGGCCAGCACGTTGCCGCGAATCACCTCGGAACCCTGCTGGTTCCACAAGGTGAGCTGACCGGAGAGAAAAGAATCCTGGTCGATCTTGGTTTCCACCTGCTGAGGACCGAGTACCCGCCGCTCCTTGGGGAATTTGTAGGCGATGAAGCGGCCATAGTTGTCACCGTCGGAAAGTGCGGCGATCCAGCCGATCAGTACCTGCCGGTTCTTCGGGGTGAACGGCAGGATGACCACGAACTCAGCTTTATCCGAGCCCGGCAATTCCCACATCACGTAGTAGGGCTCCACCGGCTTGATAGTGCCGTAGTGTTTCTCGGTTGCTCTTACCCAGACGTCTTCCTGGTTGTAGAAGACTTCCGGATCGGTCATGTGGTAGCGGGCGAAGATCAGGCCCTGCGCCAGCAGCAGATCCTGCGGATATCTGACATGTGCACGGACGCTCGCAGGCATCTCGTCTCTGGCTTTGAACATCTCCGGCAGGGCCTTCTGCCAGGCGCGGATGATCGGATCGTCCGGCTCGAAGACGTAGAAATCGACCGAGCCTTCATAGGCATCCACCACCGCCTTGATTGAGTTGCGGACGTAATTCTGACCGTTCAGTCGCTGAACCGTCCGTTCGCCGATTTCCGGGCCGCGGAACTCTATCTGTTCGCGCGAATCGAATGGCTGGCTGTACGGGAAGTAGCTGGAGCTGGTGTAGGCGTCAACGATCCAGACCAGCCGACCATCCACGGCCGCGATGTAGGGATCCTGATCGAAAACCAGGAAGGGAGCGATCCTGGCGACACGATCCTGAATACGTCGATGGTAGAGGATTCGACTCTCCGGGGTTGGATAGCTCGAGAGCAGGAACACGGTGCCGTCGAACTTCCAGCCGAACAGAAACTTCCGCCAGAAATTCTCGAGCAGCACGCCGCCACTGCCCTGGTAGTGGGTGTAGACGTTGGCTTCGCCGCTCGGGTAATCGAATTCCGGCTCTGAGCTGTTGACCACGACCGGCTCACTGGTGAGTTCGCCGTAGTAGATCTCCGGGCGATGGACGGCCAGTTCCTCTGCTGCGGCAACCGGCGGGATGTCCTTGACCAGAAGATTCGGCAGGCCTTCGGGCGTGAAGTCGCTGACCGGCGCCAGCGTGTAACCGTAGCCATGCGTGTACTTGAATCGCTGGTTGATGAAGGTGCGACTCTGCTCTGGCAGATTGCGCTGGGCCAGCTCCCTGGCGGAGACCATGACCTGCCGGTAACGATCGCCGATCTGATAGCGGTCTATATCGACATCGACGAACTCGTAGTAGAGGCGGATTTCCTGAAACTGCTTGTACACCGCATCCAGCGCCCGCCAGTCCCAGAGCCGCACCTCGGAAAGCAGATGCGCGTTGTCTGCCGCCGCCGCCCGGGTCAGCCTGGCATCGGCGGCGAACTGGCGCTCCTCGATTTTGTCCAGCTTGAAGGCTTTGCGGGTGAAATCGATGTTGTGCGCGATGTAAGGGATTTCAAATGTGATCTCATTCGGCCTGACCACGAGCCATTGAACGAGCTGCGGGGTTGCCACGACGAGCATTAGCCAGACGACGCCTATGGTTGTCCAGGCACCCAGGACGGCCACCAGATTCGGCGGGC
>Ga0316187_10002926_pt1 | contig 14894 bp, 14 predicted proteins | sample CroRivburrow1_MG_FD_204927 | JGI IMG/M metagenome (GOLD analysis project Ga0316187, IMG submission 204927) | Coastal sediment microbial communities from Maine, United States - Cross River worm burrow 1 | ecosystem: Environmental > Aquatic > Marine > Coastal > Sediment | place: USA: Maine... | reverse complement strand
TGGTCGCTGCGATGGGTGGTTTAACTGCCATTATGGGCATCAGGGTGATGCCCACATCCGCCGCAACCATCTGACGCAGTGTCTCCATGCTGGTGGCGTGAAAGTCCACGCGCTCGTGCGCATCAGCCAGGGCGCAGACTTCCAGCGCATGTTCCCGCAGGCAATGGCCTTCTTCCAGTAACAACAACTCGGCGCCGTTCAGATCATCCAGGCCGACTCGCGGCTGCGAGGCCAGCGGATGCTGCCCGGGCAGGGCGAGCACGAAAGGCTCCTTGAACAGCACCTCCATTTCCAGTCCCTCGTCATGGATCGGCAGAGCCAGCATGGCTGCATCCAGCTCTCCCTGCCGCAGCATGCGCAGGATATCTTCACTCTTTTCCTCGGCGAGTTGCAGCCTCAGGTTGGGGTACTGGCGTCGCAGGTTGGGCACCACGTGCGGCAGAAAGTAAGGCGCCAGGGTTGGAAACAGGCCCAGGCGCAGCACGCCATCAGCCGGATTTCCACTGCGGCGCGCAACTGCTTTCATCTGGTCTACGTCACTGAGCACCAACCTGGCCCGCTCAGCAATCTCGACGCCAACAGGTGTCAGCATGATGTTCTTGGGAGAACGTTCCACCAGTTGAACGCCCAGTTCCTCTTCCAGCTTCTTGATCTGTGTGCTCAAGGTAGGCTGGCTGACAAAACAGGCCTCGGCGGCTTTGCTGAAATGACGCAGGTCGGCCAGCTTGACGAAATATTGAAGAGCACGTAAGTTCATCGGCCCATTATACTGTGGCTCCGATGAAACGCTTCCTGTTCTTGTTTATGTTTTCTGCCTGCTTCCAGGGGCCTGTTGCCGCGGATATTGAAAAACTGCGGGAGGGCGAGGTGCTGGTGCTGGAATCAGAATCGGATTTACCGGGTGGAAAGGTTCGTGTACAGGCGCTGGCAAGGGCATCAGCGCAAGCAGTTTGGGAGGTGATAGTTTCCTGTGAAAAGACCTTCTTTTATGTTGACGGTTTGCAGAGCTGCGACGTGATCGAAGACAGCGGTCAACGCGCCCTGTTGCACCAGGTCACCCAGCAGGGATGGCCTGCGCCGACACTGGATTTTATCTACGAGTCGCTGCGTGAGCCTTACCGGGCTATCCGCTTCAAACTGGTTCAGGGGAATCTGCAGGCAATGGAGGGTAGCTGGCAGTTCATCGAAACCCCCGATGGCCTGCTGATGGACTATGAAATCCGGATCAAGCCCGAAATGGCTGCCCCGGATTTTCTGGTCAGCCGCTCGCTGCGTAAAAGTTCACCGGACATGGTGGCCTGTATCCGGGGCTTATCCGGCGGCTCGGGCTCTGCCCGTCTCGAGACCAGCGACCTGGGGCGCTGTCGGGGACAGGCAGGCAGCGGACAGTGACTTTGATTGCAGACGCCAGGTATACAGTCATTGGCCGGTTCCCGTAAAATAAGCGATCTCAATGAATCAGCAGACAACTTCCCTATGAGCAAGCGAACGGTCCTGACGGGCATCACCACGACAGGTACGCCTCATCTTGGTAACTACGTGGGCGCCATCAAGCCCTGCATCGAGGCCAGCCACGATGAAAATGTGCAGTCCTACTATTTCCTGGCTGACTATCATGCACTGGTCAAAAACCAGGACCCGCAGCGCATGCAACAGTCCACGCTGGAGATTGCCGCCACCTGGCTGGCACTGGGGCTGGATACCAGGCGGGCGGTGTTTTACCGCCAGTCGGATATACCCGAAATACCGGAACTGACCTGGATTCTGACCTGCTCCACAGCCAAGGGCCTGATGAACAGGGCCCATGCGTACAAGGCCGCCGTGCAGGAAAACCTGGACGCCGGCGAAGATGCTGATTTCGCTATTACCATGGGCCTGTTCAGCTACCCGGTGTTGATGGCGGCAGACATCCTGATGTTCAACTCCACGCATGTGCCCGTCGGTAAAGACCAGGTGCAGCACCTGGAAATGGCCCGGGACATAGCCCAGCGCTTCAATCATCATTACTCAGAACTCTTCCGACTGCCCGAAGCAGTGGTCGAAGAGCATGTCGCTGTCCTGCCCGGAAGGGACGGCCGCAAGATGTCCAAGAGTTATAACAACACGATTCCGCTCTGGTTGCCGGAGAAGCAACTGCGCAAGGCCATCATGAAAATTGTCACCAACTCGCTCGAGCCCGGCGAGCCGAAAGACCCTGATGATTCTGCGCTGTATGCCATCTACGCGGCATTTGCCAGCCCTGAGCAGCGGGCGGACATGCGCGAGGCCTACCGGGAAGGCATTGCCTGGGGACAGGCCAAGCAACAGACCTTCGAACTGATCAATGACGAACTGATCCAGGCCCGCGAGCGCTACGAGGCGTTGATTGCCGAGCCGGAGCATATCGAGCAGGAATTGCAGGAGGGCGCAGTCAGGGCGCGGGCATTCGCGACCCCCTTTCTTGACAGAATCAGGGAAGCCACGGGCATTCGTAAACTGGTATGACAGTGAGTAACGCATCATCGGATGCCCTGGTGTTCGATGCGCCCGGCATCGTCACCATCGCAGTGGCGGGTACGGACGCGCGGTATCCGGTCAACCGGATATATTGTGTGGGCAGCAATTACCGCGAACATGCGCGTGAAATGGGATCCTCACTGCGTGAACCCCCGTGTTTCTTCAGCAAACCGAGGGACGCTGTAAATAGGGGAGCCGAAGTTCCTTACCCGCCGATGACAGCCAATCTGCACCACGAAGTCGAGTTGGTTATCGCGCTGGCCGCGGGCGGCGTGAATCTTTCGCCCGGCTCAGCGCTGCAGGCTGTGTTCGGTTATGCAGTCGGTGTTGACCTGACCCGGCGGGATCTGCAAAACCAGGCGAAGAAACAGGGTCGCCCCTGGACAACTGCCAAGGGCTTCGATTATTCGGCCCCTGTATCGGCCATCCGCAGGGTCTCTGATTGCGGTCATCCGTCGCGTTCCTCCATCACGCTGAGCGTCAACGGAGAACAACGGCAGTCCGCCAATATCGATGACATGACCTGGTCCGTGCCGGAAATCATTGCAGAGCTCTCCCGGTTTTTTGAGCTGAAACCGGGGGACCTGATTTTTACCGGCACCCCTTCCGGTGTCGGGGCTTTGCAGCCCGGAGACCAGGTGCACGCCGCGATTGAGGCGGTGGGTGCTTTGAGTTTCGGGATAGGCGGCAGCCAGCAGCTTTAAGCGAGCCGTTGCAGGATGGCTTCTGCCGCACCTTGCAGCGGAACTTCGCCATTTTCACTGTCGGTCCTCTTGCGGTACTCCAGCACACCCTGGTCCAGGCCACGTTCGCCAATGACCACACGGTGAGGGATGCCAATCAGCTCCATATCATTGAACATCACGCCCGGACGGACGTTCCGGTCATCCAGGATGACTTCGACCCCGGCCTCCTGCAACTCGGAATAGAGCTGTTCAGCAGCTTCCCGCACCCGGTGCGATTTCTTTGCATTCATTGGCAGGATGGCGACCTGGAATGGAGCGATGGGTTCTGGCCAGCAGATGCCATTGTCATCATGGTTCTGTTCAATCGCAGCGGCCACGATGCGGGAAACGCCAATGCCATAACAGCCCATCGGCATGACATGCGACTTGCCGTCTTCCCCCAGGACCACCGCGTTCATCGACTCGGAGTACTTGGTGCCCAGTTGGAAGATATGCCCGACTTCAATGCCGCGAGCCAGCTGGATGCTGCCCGTGCCATCGGGGCTGGGATCACCCTCGATCACGTTGCGCAGATCTGCCTGGGGGGGCATTTCCACATCACGCGACCAGTTGATGCCGAAATAGTGTTTGCCGTCCTGGTTGGCGCCCGCGGCGAAATCTGACATCACTGCGACGCTGCGGTCTATGAAACAGGGCATCTCCAGCTTGACCGGCCCCAGTGAGCCCGGCCCCGCACCCACCGCCGAGCGGATTTCTTCATCGGTTGCGAAGCGTAACGGCACGGCTACCTGGGGTAGTTTTACCGCCTTGAATTCATTCAGTGAATGATCGCCGCGCACCAGCAGCGCAACGAAACCAGCGCCGGATTCTTCCGTCGCTTCGACGATCAGGGTCTTGACGGTTTTTTCCACCGGCACACCGAACTGTTCAACCAGTTCATTGATGGTCTGAGCATCCGGTGTATCCACCAGGCGCAGGTCTTCGGTCGGCGCAGCCGGCTCACCGCCGGGAGCGACCGCCTCGGCGAGCTCCACGTTGGCGGCAAAGTCGGAATCGCTGGAAAATGCAATCTGGTCTTCACCTGATTCAGCCAGCACGTGAAACTCATGGGACTGGCTGCCGCCGATCGCGCCTGAATCAGCGCGCACCGCACGGAAGCGGAGGCCGGCCCGTTCGAAAATACGGGAGTAAACGTCATACATCTCCCAGTAGGTCTGGTCCAGGCTGACTTCATCGATGTGAAAGGAATAAGCATCTTTCATCAGGAACTCGCGAGCCCGCATGACACCGAAACGAGGTCTTATTTCATCCCGAAACTTGGTCTGTATCTGGTAAAAAGTAACCGGCAGTTGCTTGTAGCTGCGCAGTTCGTTGCGCGCCAGGTCGGTGATTACTTCTTCGTGGGTCGGACCGAAAACATAGTCACGGCCGGCCCGGTCATGAATTTTCAGCAGTTGGTCGCCGAAGTCTTCCCAGCGCCCTGTTTCTTTCCAGAGTTCCGCCGGTTGCACCGCGGGCATCAGCATTTCCAGGTAGCCCGCACGATCCATTTCTTCACGGACAATACGTTCCACTTTCTTAAGGACCCGCCACCCCAGTGGCGACCAGCTATAAATGCCGGCGGTCAATTTTCGGATCATACCGCTGCGCAGCATCAACTGGTGGCTGACAATTTCCGCGTCCGCAGGGGTTTCACGAGTCGTGATGATATGGAAGTTGCTGGTTCTCATCCGTCTGGGTTCTGTTCGGTCGAACCCGCAATTTTACCCGTATGTTGACAGGATTACCTGCAATTTTTGGCGATAAACTCTTTTGATTCGCTGATCAGTGCCATTCGCTGGTCATCATCCATACGCACGCTTTCACCGGTATCATCCGTATAGAAAACCCGGCGGGCCGGTTCCATTTGCTCCAGGCGCTGCTGGTGCCGGGCACACAGCCGTTCGGCTTCTTCCCGGGCTTCCCTGCGGGCTTCGCGATCCTCGGCAATCTTTTCACGCCGCTGCTGGGCCACTGAGCGGGTGTCGGTACCGGCGTCGTTTCCGTCTGCCTGTGTTGCGGGTTCCGGCACGGTGGTGCCGGCTTTATAGACGCCGTCTACCCGGATGAGTCGGGAATCGACGTTTTCCGGAGGCATATCACTGTAGTGCACGACGCCATCCTGGCCTTTCCAGGTAAATACTTCGGTGGCATGGGTTTCCGTGACACTGGCGCAGATGATGACCAGGGCCGGCAGGCACCATAGTTTGAATCCAGTTTTGAGTTTCATGGGCAATCCCTGCTATGAACCAGCTTTTCTTATACCATACACGTCCAATCACTGTCTTATTTGACGGCCATCCAGGTGCTATCATTTCAGACCGGGTCATAGAAGGATACGGCATGGAGCCTGCGGAAAAAAAAGTTCACAAGGGTGTGTATCTGCTGCCCAATGCTCTAACCACCGGCGCGATGTTTGCCGGATTCTATTCGATCATATCGGGCATCAACGGGCACTTCATCGCCGCAGCCGTGGCGGTGGTCGTCGCTGGCGTGCTGGATGGCCTGGATGGCAGGGTAGCCCGCCTGACCAATACGCAAAGCGAATTCGGTGTTCAGTATGACAGTCTCTCCGACCTGATTTCTTTCGGTCTTGCACCAGCGTTGCTGGCCTTCAACTGGTCGCTGTCCAGCATGAGCGAGATCAGTCCGTTTGCCGGCAAACTGGGTTGGCTGGCGGCATTCCTGTTCGCTGCCTGTGCGGCTTTGCGGCTGGCGCGATTCAATACGCAGGCCTCCTCGAGCGACAAGAGCTACTTCCAGGGACTGGCTTCGCCGGCCGCCGCCGGCACGCTGGTCGCGACCGTCTGGTTTTTTGCCGACCAGGGAATAGCCGGTGAAACCGTGCGCTGGTTGATGTGGTTTGAAACGGTCACGCTGGGGCTGCTGATGTTTTCCCGTGTCCGGTATTTCAGCGGTAAGTCATGGCCAACCGGCGACCGGATACCCACCGGTTTCCTGTTCCTGATCGTGCTCATGTTTGTGCTGTTGGCGGCCGACCCACCGACCGTGTTAATGCTGATCGGCGTTGTCTACGTCGCATCCGGCCTGGTCATGACCGTGCTCGGTCGACAGCAATGGAAAAACCGCAGAAGCCGGCGCCAGGCCAAGAATTCAGATTCTTCTGCCACGGATGACGGCGACACATGATTGAGTCACGCCGTCGAGCCTACCTGGACGCCATGGGGCTGGACGTATGGACCATCAAGCCGCCTGCGCCGCTACTGGACCGCCTGATTCTGCAGCCGGGCGCTGGTGAGACCCTGTTGATATGTCAGCAAGCGGAAGAAACGGCGTTACGGATTGCGGCTGATATTGTCAGAGCCATACCGGGTGGAGCGGTTTGGGCCTGGCCGGACCCTGCAGGCTGCGCTGAGAACCTGAGCCTGGGACAGGCCATCGATCAATACTTGTTCACCCGGGTCGTGCTGTTCGGTGATGTGCCGGCGCAGCGGCTGTTTTCCGGAGATTCTCCCGCGGTCATTGGTTCCGCGCGTGTTCTGTTCACGCTGTCGCTGGATCAACTGGCGGTTCGCGGCAACGCCAAGCTGGCGTTCTGGCAGCAACTGTCCGTGCCCGGTAGCCATTGATGCAGGTTCCTGCCGGATGATCGCTGATCCTTCCACTTTGCATACCCTGTTGCGGCGGCTGGCGCCGGACGACCTGGACCGGATCGTCGAGATAGAATTGTCTGCCTATCCCTATCCATGGACCCGCGGGATTTTTGCCGACTGTCTGCGGGTAGGTTATGACTGCTGGGGTTTGCAGGCGGGGATCGAATTGATCGGCTACACCATCCAGACTCATGCAGCGGGAGAAAACCACCTGTTGAATCTTTGTGTCGCTCCGGAACAACAGGGCAAGGGATATGGCAGCATCTTGCTGGATCATGCCATCAGGCTGGCTCGCCAGCAGGACTGCTTTTGTATCTTCCTGGAAGTGCGTCCCAGTAATCCGGCCGGAATCAGGCTGTACCGGCGAAATGGCTTTTCAGTCGTTGCAGAGCGTCCTGACTATTATCGCTCGGACCAGGGCCGGGAAAGCGCACTGGTCATGAAGCTTGACCTGGAATGACCGCGCAGCGGTTCAGTCCTGTAAGGCTTGCAACTGCTGGATCTGTTCCTGCAGGTTTTCTACCGCCGCCCGGTGGGCCACCAACCGCTCGCGCTCCTGCGCGACGACTGCTTCGGGCGCATTCTCGGTAAACCTGCTGTTGGACAGCTTTCCTTCCGATTTTTTCAGGTCGGCATTTTCTCTGTCGAGCTGTTTACCCAGGCGTGCGAGCTCTTCCTCCACATTGACCAGGCCCTTAAGAGGGATCAGTATCTTCAGATCCCCAACCAGCGCGACGGCGCACTGAGCCGTATCGGCGTCTGTATCCACCCATTGGGCAGACTGGATGCGAGCCAGTTGCGACAGCACGGCGGCGAACTGCTGTTGGCGCAGCCGGTCGCTGTCATTACCGTCCTGGAACCAGGCTTCCAGCCCTTTTGACGGGGGCAGGTTCAACTCGGAGCGAATTCGCCTGATCCCCTGGATCACGCTGCGCAGCCAGTCCACATCAGCCTCTGCGATTTCGTCAATCGGGCCGGCCTCGGGAAATGGCCGTAACATGATGGTGTCGCCTTCAATGCCAAGGGGTTTTTTTACTCTTTGCCAGATTTCTTCGGTGATGAACGGCATGATGGGGTGCAGTGTCCTGAGGCTGGTTTCAAGCACGGTAAGCAGGGTATGGCGGGTGGTTGCCTGTTCGTCGTCCGTGCCGTTCTGCAAAGTGGCCTTGGCAAACTCCAGGTACCAGTCGCAGTATTCATTCCAGACAAATTCATATAAAGCCTGGGCGGCCAGGTCCAGGCGATAGTCGCCAAAATGCTCTTCCACTTCCCGGATCATCCGGTCCATGCGCGAAACAATCCAGCGATCGATCAGGCTCCGTTCCGCCACGGCAGTTGCCGGTTTTCCTTCCGTTTGCATCAGGACAAAGCGTGCGGCGTTCCATAACTTGTTGCAGAAGTTGCGGTAGCCCTCGATTCTTCCGAGGTCAAAACGGATATCTCGTCCGGTAGTTGCCAGGGCGGCAAATGTAAACCGCAGTGCATCTGTGCCGAAGGGCGGAATTCCGTCCGGAAATTCCTGCCGGGTCATTTTTTCAATGGCCGGCGCCATTTGAGGCTGCATCAGTCCGGTCGTCCTTTTCCTGACCAGTTGCTCCAGCTCGATCCCGTCGATCAGGTCAATTGGGTCGAGTACATTGCCCTTGGACTTGGACATTTTCTGCCCGTGTCCGTCACGGATCAGGCCGTGGATATAGACTGTTCTGAACGGCACGTCATCCATGAACTTCAGTCCCATCATGATCATGCGGGCGACCCAGAAGAAAATGATGTCGAAACCGGTCACCAGCACGCTGCTTGGATAAAACCGCTTCAAGTCTTCCGTTTGTGCCGGCCATCCCAGCGTCGAGAACGGCCACAGAGCCGATGAAAACCAGGTGTCCAGTACATCTTCATCCTGTTGCAGTGGCACGTCGGCTGCAAGTCCCGAGCGCTGGCGCGCATCTTCTTCGTCGGTGCCGACATGGATATTGCCATCCGGGTCGTACCAGGCCGGAATCCGGTGCCCCCACCACAATTGCCGGCTGATGCACCAGTCTTCAATCCGGTACATCCAGTCGAAATAGGTTTTGCTCCAGTTGGCAGGAACAAACTCGATGCGGCCATCTTCGACGGCTTCGATCGCCGGCCTCGCCAGCGGCTCGATCTTCACGTACCACTGGTCTGTCAAATAAGGCTCTACGACTGCGTGGGAGCGGTCTCCCCTCGGAATCATCAGCGAGTGATCTTCGATCTTTTCCAGCAGGCCCAGCGATTCGAGGTCTTCCACGATTTTCTTGCGGGCCTCGAACCGGTCCAATCCACGGTATGCCTGGGGTGCGTTTTCATTCAGGCGGGCATCGATGTCCAGCACATTGATCAGCGGCAGGCTGTGCCGTTTGCCGATGTCGTAATCATTGAAATCGTGCGCCGGTGTGATCTTCACACAACCGGAACCGAATGCTGAATCCACGTAATCATCAGCAATGACCGGGATGGTGCGTCCGGTAAGCGGCAGCTCCAGTTGCTGTCCGACCAGGTCGGCATAACGTTCATCATCCGGGTGAACGGCAACCGCGGTGTCACCGAGCAGGGTTTCCGGTCGCGTGGTGGCCACCACCAGGTGACCACCGCCGTCGCTGCGCGGATAGCGGATATGCCACATGAAGCCCTTTTCTTCTTCGGATATGACTTCCAGGTCAGACAAAGCGGTATGCAACACCGGATCCCAGTTGACCAGGCGCTTACCACGGTAAATCAGGCCCTCTTCATATAACGTGATGAATTCGCGCTGGACGGCGGTTGATAATTCGGCATCCATCGTGAAGCGGTGCCGGGACCAGTCCACCGACGTTCCCAGCCGGCGCATTTGCCGGCCAATGGTGTCACCCGAATGTTCCTTCCAGTCCCATACCGCCTCGACGAACTTGTCCCGGCCCAGCTCATGGCGTGATTTACCCTCGGCCAGCAGTTGGCGCTCCACCACCATCTGGGTTGCAATGCCTGCATGGTCCGTGCCTGGCTGCCACAGTGTGTCCGCGCCCTTCATACGTTGCCAGCGTGTCAGTGTGTCCATGATGGTGTCCTGGAACGCGTGACCCATGTGCAGCCTGCCGGTTACATTGGGCGGCGGTAACATGATGCAATACGGGTGGCTGCCGCCTGCCGGTTTGAAATATGAATTGTCTTCCCAGTCGCTGTACCAGCGTCTCTCGATTTCGGTCGGGTTGTAACTTTTTTCCATAGCCTTGTTTACTTTCCAATCGGGTGACTGGCGGGATTGAGTCCCTGCTCCCGGTACTCGCGAAACTTGGTTCGTGACGCCAGTCGTTTGGGTTCCTCGCCAGGCACGATTTCCAGCAGGCGTCTGAACCGGGAAGGGTCGCTCACCGCGGCATCAGCCAGGTTGATGACAACTTCCCGATCCGGTGAGATATCAGCGCCGCTGACATCGATGCAGATCGGGGAACTGGCGGGCGATGTGCCGTGCTGGTGTGGCAGAAACCGGCCGGCCGGATAATCCCACATGAGCTCGTCCAGCGATTCCGCCTCACCCTCGTCCGAGGTCAGTACAGCTACGCGGTGCCCCTGCTCCCAGGCCATCATGGCCAGGCGGCAGGCGAGTTGATGCGCCGACTGGGCGGGGCTGGCCAGTACGTAAAAATCGACCTGGCAGGTACCGCCCACGAGCTTTAGCTGGACCGGTTCAGCAGAAACTGGGCCAGCAAACCGGCCGGCCGGCCGGAAGCACCGTCATTGCTGCCCCATTTCCAGGCCGAGCCCGCCACGTCCAGGTGGGCCCAACGCTGATCTTCGGCAAACCGTGAGAGGAAACAACCGGCTGTTAAAACGCCGGCGGACATGCCTCCGACATTTTTCATGTCAGCGAAGGGCGTATCGAGCTGGGACTGGTATTCTTCCCAGATCGGCAGCCTCCAGGCTCGGTCGACAATGGCGTCGCCTGCTGCGACCAACTCGCCCGCCAACTCGTCGTCGTTGCTCATCAGGCCGGTTGCATGGTGCCCCAGGGCCACCACGCAAGCCCCGGTGAGGGTTGCTGCGTCGATGATGACATCCGGTTTGAACTGCTCGCTGTAGGTGATTGCGTCGCATAGCACCAGGCGACCCTCTGCATCGGTGTTGAGCACCTCGATGGTCTTGCCTGACATGCTGGTGATGACGTCACCGGGGCGGCAGGCGTTACCGTCCGGCATGTTTTCAACGGCGGCAACAATACAAATAACATTAACGCGCATCTGAAGCCTGGCGCAGGCGACGAAGGCGCCGATAACACCGGCAGCGCCGCACATGTCGTACTTCATCTGCATCATGTTTTCTCCGGACTTGAGCGAGAGTCCGCCGGAGTCAAAAGTAATTCCCTTGCCGATCAGTACAACCGGTGACTGGTCTTTCGCGGCACCGGAATACTTCAGAACAATCAGCTTGGCAGCCAGCTCGCTGCCCCGTGAGACGGCCAGCAGGGCATCCATACCTTTTTCTGCCATGTCGTCTTCTTCCAGCACTTCAAGGCTCACATTTTCATATTTCTCTGCGATGGCCTTGGCATCCTGCACCAGGAAGGCGGGTGTGCAGATGTTGGGCGGCAGGTCTCCGAGGGTTCTCGCTTTCTCATAGCCGACGGCGAATGCTTCGGCCTGTTGAATGGCACTTTCCCATTGCCGGTCACCCTGGAAGGAGGCGCTGGTCAACGGCGCTGGGGCATCGTCCTTCGGCGACTTGGTGGTCGTATATAAGAAATTGGATCGATGAATGGCCAGTGCTGCCTGGCGCAGGCGACTTTCCGCGTCGCTGCCGTCAAACGCAACATCATGCACACTGACATGGCACTCGGTGAACGAATAATCTCTCAGCGCCTTACCCGCGGCCAGGCAGGCCCGGTCGAAGCGGGCCAGGTTGAGTTTTTCAGGCTTTCCAAAGCCGACCGTCAAGATCCGTTTGGCGCCCAGTCCCGGCACGTTGTGCAGCAGGCTGGTTTTTCCCAGGCCATTTTCGATGTCGCCGCTTTCGACCATGCGACGAATCATTCCGCCGGAGGCTTCATCAACTGCGCCGGCAGCCGGGGGCAGGCTGTCACTCTGATAAAAGCCGACGACCAGGCAATCAGTTTCAATTTGAGTCAGCGGGGTATCATCGAGGTGTAAATTCATTCATTCAATCCTTTGTTTTGGCTTGCTACGCAGGGGTGGCGACAAGTCACTTATTTTCAAACCGCTCATTCTACAAGAATTCCACCATTGAAGAGCTTTCATTTTTGATCACCTGGAATACTGATAAACTGCTCACTGTGCCAACCTTTGCCTGTTGACGAGGTCACTCTGAATATTCTGCAAAAGTATATTTTTCGCGAGTGGTTGTGGTCTTTCCTGGCCGTCACCATCGTGTTGCTCGTTGTCATGATCGGTGTAGCTCTGGGAGAGTTGCTCAACGACATCGCGGGCGGGCGGATACCGTCAGGGCTGCTCTGGACCCTGATCGGGCTTAAAATGCCGGAGGTGATGGGCACGATACTTCCACTGAGTATGTTCATCGCCATTATCTGGGGCCTGGGAAGAATCTACCGGGACGAGGAAATGTCAGTCATGCGCTCCAGCGGTTTCCGCTGGCAGATGATGCTCCGTCCGCTGTTCAACCTGATTTTGCCTGTTGCTGCGTTGCTGCTGATGACCGGATTGTTCCTCAATCCCGTCGCCGCGTCGGCGACCCAGCAGAAACTGATCGATGCGTTCAGGAACGCGGCCGAATGGGGTTTGCAAACCGGTACTTTTCACGTGTTGCGTGGTGGCGACCTCGTGTTGTACGTGGAAGCCGTGGAAAAGGATGGCAAGACACTGAAAAATGTGTTCATTCAACAGAGGGAAAAAGACCGTGAGCAGGTCTGGAGCGCAGAAAAAGGCTACTACTGGCTGGACAAGAAAACGGGTAACCGGTACCTCACGCTGGAAAACGGTCAGATTACTGAAGGTGGCGCGAAAACACTTGATTTCGGGATCATGCGCTTCAGTCGTAATGATTTGAAATTGCCGGAGCTGGAAAGCCGGGTCAAGGAAGATGCGGTGGAGGTCAGGAAGAGCTCCGAAATACTGTTTTCAGGGTCGGTTGAGGGCATCGTCGAATTTCAATGGCGGATTGCGCCTGCCATTATCGTGATTGTTCTTGGACTGCTTGCGATTCCCCTGTCCCACTCGGCACCAAGGGAGGGACGCGGCGGGCGCGCCTTGCTGGGAATCCTGGCTTATGCGGTCTATGCCAATGCACTCTACATGAGTCGCAATTGGCTGCTGAAAGAAGAAATGCCCCTCTTCCTCGGACTCTGGTGGGTGCATGTCCTGGCCCTGCTGATCGCGGTCATCTGGTTGCGGCGACAGGGCCGTATCGTGGGGAAGGGATAGCAGATGGTCAAGCTGGTTGACCGCTACATCGGCCGCGCCGCCTGCCTGGGAATCCTGGCTGTCTGGATTGCCCTGACAACCCTGTTTCTCTTCATCAACCTGCTGGACGAGTTGCGCTCCACGCAAAATGATTATGGCACCCTGGATGCCCTGTGGTTTGTGGCTTTGACCACGCCACGGGCCGCCTACCAGATTTTTCCGGTGTCGGCCTTGCTGGGCGCATTGGTAGGGATTGGCGGTCTGGCCGCATCTAACGAACTGGTGGCGTTCCGGACTTCCGGCATCTCCCGTATGCGGCTGGCTTTTGCGGCAATGGCAGGAACGGTGCTGATGACAGTGCCGGTTATGATCATGGGTGAATGGGTGGCGCCGGCTGCTGAACAGCAAGCGCGTGCTTTCAGGCTGAGCGAACTGCTTGGTACGGCCATCATTGGCGGAGCACGTGGTATGTGGATCAGAGACGGTGCTGATTTTGTGAACATCCAGCGCCCCATCCTCAATGCTGACCGAGGTCATCAAACGGTCGATTTCAAGAATATTGTCATCTACAACTTTTCAGATGAAGCTGATTTGCAGTCCATAACCCGGGCCGAGAGTGCAGCGCATGTCGACGGGGCGTGGACCCTGGATGCCGTGACGAATGTCCGCTTTGTGCCGCAGGGGGCGTCTGTCAGCCGGACCGAAACTCAGGACTGGCGAACGGAGATCAAGCCCGAATTGCTGGACTCGGCGGTCACTCGCCCCAAGTTCCTGTCCATCCGCTCGCTCTGGGAATACCTGGAGTACCTGGGCGAAAATGGCCTGGATGACTCGGTTTATGCAGCTGCTTTCTGGGAGAAGGTCCTGTTTCCGCTGACAGTACTCGCACTGGTGCTCGCCGGAATGCCCTTCGTCTTTGGCCAGGCAAGGTCGCACAACGTGGGAGTTCGCCTGTTTTTCGGCATGACACTGGGCGGCGTGTTCATGATTATCAGCCGGGCAGCGCAGAAATTTGGGACAGTTTACGAACTCTCACCTTTGTTGGTCCTTTCGGTACCCATATTGGTCCTGGCTTTCCTGGCCATTTTTGTTTTACGCCGCTCAGTTTGACGGGCAGATCAGGATCGGACCAGTCGTGTATGGCTCAGGATGTCATGCCAGGTTCTTTTTTGTGGGTCGATCAATGGCCATAGAAATCCCATGCCTGCAACCGCAAGGGAGAGCAAGGCTGCCAGGAAACGAACCGTTACTTTTCCCCAGCCTGGTCTGTTTCCATGCCGGTCTTCAATTCTAACCCGCCAGGCACGCATGCCCACGGTCATGCCACCAGCGTGCCAGCACCATGCCAGGTACAGATAGCAGATCAGCAACAGGAAAAGCGTGTAACCGGGATCTTTCAACGCAGTTTTAGGGCCCAGGCCCGCCAGCATTCCCAGCAAAGAGGCCAGCATCAACAGCGCAAGCATGACCGCGCTGTCATAAAAAATAATCACGAGGCGGCGGATCAGTCCACAGGACACGCTCGGGTTTGTTTGGGAATCCTGCACTGCAATGGCCTCGAGGGTTTTGAACAAGTCATTATCGCCAAAAGTATTCGTCTGGCAATCGGGCGTGCGATTCGGTTATCCTCACTGGCTGAAAAATTTTACGGACTCTCACCATAAAAACGCTCAGCCACAAGAATCAAATGA
>Ga0316187_10002924_pt1 | contig 14903 bp, 21 predicted proteins | sample CroRivburrow1_MG_FD_204927 | JGI IMG/M metagenome (GOLD analysis project Ga0316187, IMG submission 204927) | Coastal sediment microbial communities from Maine, United States - Cross River worm burrow 1 | ecosystem: Environmental > Aquatic > Marine > Coastal > Sediment | place: USA: Maine... | reverse complement strand
TTACGGGACTCTGCTCTGACCTGAGGTCTGGTGTCTGCGGTGTCGCAGCCGGCCAACTAGTCAGTCGCTTTGGCGGCTTTCTGGCGTTCCTTCCACTGTTGTATGAAAGCGTTGACAGGTTCGGTTTTCAGATTGGCGGCGACGTTGGCGCTCACAATGAGAGCGACGGCCACTTTCGCCCGCTTGGGAGCAATCAACCCAGCCAGTGTGCCGGCCAGAATCGGCGTCGTGGTGGTGGCGATAACCAGCTCGCCGGCCTCTCCATTGTCCTTCTGGTCGACGACGTGGCGAATCACCGATCCGGCCACACCTCCCAATACGGCTGCAACGAGTAATCGAATAAGAGTCCGCATACCGGCACGCTACCCGAAAACCGAATGAATCGATCGAGGAGTTAGGCGGCTCGAGCTCAAGCAGCCCGACCGTACCTGTGCCCCTGTTCGACGGCTCGGCTAGCGAGCCGGCCGAAAGCTGTGCGCAGGGCAGCCGGATCATTGAGCAGGCGGGAGCCGACAGGCAAGCGAGCCGAGTGGCGTGCGTTCTCGAAGACACCAGAGCGAGTACTGGAGCGGCGTCTCTGGCGAACGATATGCGCGCCGGGTCAGCGTAAGGCTCTTTGGCACCGATCACTCCGATGAACGGAAGCACCTTCCCCCACCGGCACACTCCGCAATCGCGACAGCTATCCATCGGTCTTGGTCGTTTTCACTCCCGCGGAAGAGCGCACGGCGACCATACAAATACCTGAGCCACGAGCAGGCCGTCCCGAAGCGAAGACCCTTGAGTCGTTCGACTCTTGCGCGGTGAGGCCGTTCGGAGCGATGATGATCACACCCATTGAAGGGTTCTCATGGGAGAACAGCCGGCTGAAGACCTGGACCTGCTCTCGGTTGCCCGTAGCCAGTTCGACCGAGTGCGTCCGCTCAGCGATGACGTGCATGGATGGCGGGGGATCGCCCAGTGGCTGTTCACACCCGATCGCATCATCAAAGTGGAGCTTCCGGTCATGATGGACGACGGTTTCCTCCACATCTTCAGCGGATATCGAGTGCTCCATTCCGATGTGCGGGGACCGGGAATCGGCGGCATCCGCTACCACCCGGGGATAACCCAAGACGAGGTAACGGCGCTGGCGGTATGGATGACCTGGAAATGCGCTCTGGTGGATGTTCCATTCGGCGGAGCGAAAGGCGGCGTGGAATGTGATCCCCAATCCATGTCGCCGGGTGAACTAGAACGCATCACGCGTCGTTACGCAACCGCCCTGGGCGACAACATCGGCCCGCATATCGACATAGTCGCCCCCGATCTGTACACCGATGAACAGACGATGGCCTGGTTCTATGACACCTACTCGATAATGCATCCTCACCGGAACAACTTGCCGGCGGTCACAGGCAAACCCGTGGACATCGGCGGGTCCTTGGCCAGGAAGGGTGCCGCAGCGCTGGGTCTCGTCTACGTGACGGGGCTCCTGCTCCAACTGGGTTGTGTGCCCGGCATCACCGACCTGTCCGACCTTTCGGTTGCAGTCCAAGGATTCGGGGAGGTTGGCGCAGCGGCCGTCCGGCGATTTCGCGAGGCCGGAGCGCGCATCGTCGCCGTCGGCGACAGCAGCGGCGGAATCTACGACCGTAACGGTATTGACATTTCGAAGTTGGAGGCCCACAAGGCGGACACTGGAAGCGTCGCCAATCTGCATGGGACAGACAAGCTCGAAGGGAGAGAGATTCTCGGTGTCGAGTGCGACATCCTGGTTCCCGCGGCACTGGAGAGCCAGATCACCTCTCAGAACGCGGCCGATGTAAAGGCCCGGCTCGTCGTCGAGGGTGCCAACGGGCCGGTCACTCCCGAGGCGGATCTGGCTTTGGCCGAGCGGGGCGTCACGGTGGTGCCCGACATCCTCGCCAACGCCGGCGGGATCATTGTCAGCTACTTCGAGTGGGTCCAGAATCTGGAGAATCAGCAGTGGAGCAAACGTGAAGTGATCGACAGGCTCCGACGGAAGTTGCACCGGGCCACCGAGGAGGTCGTGACCACACGGTCGACGCTGGTCGACGCCCTCCCCGAATATCGGGAGCGGTGGCACGAGGTAGCGCCGCACTGGCCGGAGATCCCTCCAGTTGACCTGCGTACGGCTGCTCTTGTAGCCGCCGTCGGTCGATGCAAACGAACCGGGCTCTTACGGGGAGTGTGGCCGTAGAGGCGAACACCCTCATTCGCCCTAACCGGGGGTTTCGTCCAGGGAGAAGGTCGCCACCGCAGCCTCTTTGCTTCGGCATTGAGTAGTCGTCGGAGGCTATCGGCTGCAACTCGCTCTCTCGCGATGCCCGACGAGCAGTGCCACCCCTCACCGTTCTGCTTGCTCCGCAACTCAATGATTGTCTCCGAGATCACAGAGCGGGGGTGCCGGCCCGGCCGCAGGTGTAGGTTTGGAGTTACCAGGCTCAGGAGGAGCAGTTGTTGCGCAAAGGAACCCGGGTCAGGGAACTCACCAAGAAAGTCGGGCAGACGCCGCGGACCGGCAAGGTGATCAGCTTCCATCATGACTCGGTGGAAGTGCAATGGGACGATGGGCACCGCTCGTCACTCTCGGGCGCGTTGCTCGTCCCACAGGACAAGTCGAAGATCGCGCAGTAGGCCGCCGGGCGCGATTTTCCTACTACCGCTCCGCGCCCTCCTGGAGCGCGATCCAGGCCAGAGCTGAGCTAGTGACGTTTTCGGAGAAAGCGTCACTGGAGTCGAAGCTCAGGGCGAACGAAGCGGGAATCGCCGTGCGGCTTCGATGGATAGCACGTTGTTACGATACAAATTGGCGAGAGCTCTGAAGACGGTTACAACAACAAACCCGACGGCGCCGGCTCGGTACGACCAGACACTGAGGACGACCAGCACAACCGGCAACCACCAGATTGCGTTATAGCCGATGTAGATCAGCCGAGCGCCGTTACTCATCTTCGGGTCCTCGAGTCCTTGTTTCTTACGGAGCCATGCGAACCGCATGCCGGAGTGCTGCTCCACGACTATTCAATAGAAGGCGCTGATAACGACGAGCCCGATGAAGGCGGCGAGGTCAGAGAAGGTGTCGGTGGTCAGTGCAACGAGAGCGAAGACCAGTGCCGGAAGACCCAACGAAAGCGCGAGGATATTGTTCCAACGAGCCGTAAGGAACCGTTCCCGATTGGCTTCGCTCATGAGCTCCGCCACGCTTTCACCGCCTATCAGAATTGCCACGGCTGCTTGTGCCAAGTGTAGGTCGGCCCAACAGCCACCCGCCTCGTAGATGGAAACCGCTTCGAGGTCATGGCCCTTGATGAGAACGGCGTCACCTTGACAACTCAGGCGTACACGGCGAGCAACGGATAATCATCCTCACAAGACCTACATAACGGCACTTCTGTGCTTGTTATTCGGGACGGTTGACAGAAAAGCGTCCACCTAGAAATGACGGATTCACCAGGCGAAAGCGTCACTCGCTGGTGGCGAACTGTGCTTTCACCGGACAATGGTTGGAGAGTCCACGGCAAATCGCACTCGACGTCGAGGAGCGTCCGCCCGTTGAACCTACCCACGGGGCGATCAGGTCACGTGATCGGGCAGATCAAGTGAATGTCTTCTGGTTCTTTGGCGAAGAGTGCCGGATGCGGTGCTGCCGCGAGCCGGCATCCGCGGCTGGTGTAGAACCCGACGGCTGAACCGCTCGGCGTTGCCGATACGTATATTGATGTTGCGTCGGCTGCGGCGGCGATCTGTGCGCTAGCGGCCCACAGGGCTGAGGCAACGCCCCTGCGCCGGTAGGCCCGGCTCACGTGGAGGAAAGCGAACCAAGCGGTCCTCTCTTCGAATAGAGGGTCCACGATGGCGATACCCGCAATGAGGTTGTTGATGAACGCCCCCAGCAGGGTCGCCCCGTTCTCGACGATCGGCCGAAACTCGGTAATCCGACGTGCGGAACTGTGGTCGCTGTGACCCTCGGGGTCCCACGGCGGGACCTCGAATTCGACACGCTCGCTGCGAAGGCGTCCGTCCGTGACGGTGTATTGCATGTCGATGTGTTCTGATCGATCGATCTCTCGGATGAGCTCGATACAGGCTGCCCCGAGCTCCCTGATTTCGATCCTCTCGCTTGGGTCTGAGGTCATTCGGAAGTCCTCGTCGTTCAACGGGTGACTTTAGAGGCAGCAAGCCAGGGCCTGGATCGGAGTCACAGACCCCTCAGCACTGATGGCCTTCCGCCCCGATCGACAACTCTGTTGCAGAAACGAGCATTCCAGAGATTGCCCGAGAACGGCACTTCTGTGCTTGTTGTTCCGGACGGTTGACAGAACAACGTCAGTCGCCAAGGGACACTTCCCCCACGAGAAAGCGTCTCGAATGCGCGGACACCAAGGAACCAGGTGACCCCATGGCACTTTCCGAAAAGCGACCCACTTCGAACCAACGAAGTGGTCTGCCCCAACCGTTTCTGAACCGACACCGGAGCGCCTCGTGGTGCCGCCGGGTCAGCCGTCGATTGGATGGGTGGTCGAAGGCCTCTGGCCGTGCCGGTCTTAGGATTTACTCAAGTTCCGACGGGCACTGCCCGATCATATTTGGGTTGACGGGGGCGGTTGCTGCCGGCCCGGCTGCCCAATTGCGATTGCGGGAAGGACCCCATGCCCGACCTCAACGAACTCCAGACCGAGTACGACGAACTGACGCGCACGATCGAGCGCCAGAACGAACTGCGCGACTCGGGGAGTGACGACTACGACTGGAACAAACTCGACGAGGCCAACAACCGTCGCAATCAGGTGCAGCGTTCCATCGATGAAGCCGGTGGCACCCCGGGCGGCGATCAGCCACCCACCGATCCTCCCTCCGGTGGCGAAGGCTCTCCGGCCACCAACGAGCCACCTCCCAGCACACCCGATCCCGGTGAATCGACGATCGATCAACTCGAACATCAACTCGGGCAACTCCGCGACAACCCGCCACATCCGGGGGTACGGCTGGAGGAGGGCAAGGTCGTCGGCGGCACGGCAGAGGACTTCCAAGAGCAACTCGACTGGCGCACTCTGGTTGACCGTCTTGACCACGAGCTGACTGCCGCCCAGGCTGACAAAGCCTGGGCAGAAGCCGGAGGTCCCGATGGCTTCACCGATGCTGAACTCGAAGCGATCGAACGGGCCGGCGACAAGATCGACGCCATCCAGGACAGGCTCGACGCCGTCCAAAGCCAAATCGACGATATGAACGCTCGGTTGGATGAAGCCCGGGGGGTTCTCGACGGCCAGAAGGTCCAGGGCGGCGGTCCAAACGCAGCCGGCGGGGCAGCGATCGCCGTCGGCGCCCGGATCATGGGCGAGTTGCGTGACCTCGAAGCACAGAAGGCTGCCATTCAGCAAGAACTGAACGCTGCGCTCGAAGCTCTCGCCACCATCATTCGCACTCGGGTCCGCGCCCAACTCGAGGGTAGTGGCCTGGAGGTCGGGCTTCCCAACGACCGGAAGGGCAGAGCGGCTGTGGAGGACGCCTTCTTGCGCCGTGTCTACCGCCGGCTCGGACTGGACTACCTGCCGAATGGCGCCTCGGGACTTCTCCAAGGACTCTCCGGCGCCCAGAGTCGGCGGCCCGAGTCGCGTATCGGCATGCTTGCTCTGGTAGCCATTGTGGCCATTGTCGCCATCGGACTCGTGGTGCTGTTCCTGTTGAGAGGAGATGATGTCTCGACACCGGTTGTCGCCATCCCTCAACCCACATCAACCCTGACGACAGAAGAAACCCCCGCTGTCGCGGCTGACACGCCCACCAGCACGGCCGTCGCCATCCCTTCGGATGGCGCTGACGTGACCGGTGCCGTCGACCAAGACGTCGAACCCACCCCGCCCGCCGTGGCCACGAGCATCGGAATCCCCTACTCCTGTGCTGAGGTAATCCATTCGTCACTCGTCGGGTTCTCAAACTCACTCAGCTACTTCATGCTCTCCATGCTCGTCGGCGGTGTCAACGGAGCAATTCCCGAAGGGACCACGCTGACGGTCGATGCCGGCGGTCTTGCCCCCAACAGCGCACCGATCAGCGGGTATCTAGCCGACGTGCCGATCCCGATCGACCGCTACGGCACCTACCCGGTGACTTCGATCACGGCCGAAGGGCCAGACGGACCCATCGAGGTGCAGTTCTTGATCGAACCCATAATCGTGGACTCCTCCGAGGGTTCAGTCGGCGATTGCGAAGCCCCCGCTGAGGCATTGGCGTCCGGGGGAGACTTGGCTAGCGGATTCGGCGGTGAACTCTGGTTCGGTGACGGGCCGCCGGCACCACCCGCCGATCCCACCGCCAACCCAGACACAGCAGACTTTCAAGTTTTCCTCGACAATCTCAACCTTGCTCACCAGACGGGCGATGTCGACGCCCTTCTGGGATCATTGGATCCAGCCACCATCGATCGCTACGGCTCTGATCAGTGCCGGACCTACCTGGGGCAGGTGGCAGGGAGTTTCGCCGACCCGACCCTGGTTAGCGCCAGTGCCGAATCATGGGACTACCTCACCGATGGGGTGTCGACGAGCGTCCCCGATGCGTGGAATCTGCTCATAGACGTGACCCTGGGCGGAAACCGACAGCAAGTCCCCATGCACGTGCGCCCTCTCGACGACCAGATCTACTGGTTCACCGACTGCGGTCAACCGTCGGGCTAGAACGCCAAACTCGCCACCGTACCGAACGCATAGGGCTTCCTTCTCCTGCGCTCGGTCGCCGGAGGACGGATTGTTGGCAGGTTCCGGTTTTCTCACGGGGAGCCGGCGGGCCATGCCGGCACTTTCGAATAGGCTGTGAAGAACAGACCCGCGTCGATTCCCCGGTGTTCAGCGAATGCCTGATAGTTCTCAATACGAGTTCGCAACTGCAGAGCTAGACCCGGATTGTCTGTCGACTCCTTTCGGAGTTGAGACGAACTGGCATGTGATAACGGGCGCGCCCTCTTGTGGCAAAACAACCCTGATCAACTTGCTGGCCGGCAAAGGATTCCAGACGGTTCCGGAGGGTGCGCGACAGTACATGGAGAGAGAGATCTCCAGCGGGCGAACAATCGATGAGATCCACGAGAATGGGGCAGATCTCCAGCGCAAAATCTTGGACCTGCAACTGGGCATCGAGAGTGGGTTGCGAGCGATTGATGTTGCCTTTCTCGACGGAGCAGTTCCCGGATCACTTGCGTGGTATCGAGTCTTCGGACTGAACCTGAATGAGGTGCTTCGCCAATGCTTCCACCGTCGTTATGCCTCCGTATTCGTCCTGGACCGACTCCCACTTCAGCCAAACGGCCTCAGGTTCGAGGATGACGCTCATGCACGCTTTCTTGATGAGTGGATCGCCCGCGATTACAGGGCGTTGGGCTACAACGTTGTGGAGGTACCCGTGTTGACGCCCGAAGACCGGCTCGCCTTCGTCCTAGAGATACTTCAAATGGATACCGGACAACGAATCTGCTGATTCGAAGTGCTCGTCTCAACCCTCGATTGGCCATCCGGCAACGCATCCGGGTTCCGGTCATATGCACTCACCTCAACGACACTGCGCAATCCGAAGCCGCACAGATCGGTACTGATGTGCTTGCCGCTAGGGCCACCCGGTGTGTTTATTGGTCGGGGTGGGCAACGGCAACAACGGTCAGCCCGTCGATGCCTGTGAAGTCGCGCGGGTTGCAGGTGTGGATGGGTAGGTCATTGGCAAGGGCGACCGCAGCGATCATGGCGTCGTAGGCGCGTGCTGCCGGTTTGCGTCCGGCCCGCCGCAAAGAGGCGGCGACTTGGCCGAAGCTGCGGGCAGCCGCTGCATCGAATGGGAGCGCGTCGAAATCAGCTTCGGCTTGTTGCAGGTGGGCTTGGCGAGCGGCGCGTTCCCGGTCGTTGCTCGCTACTAGTGGCCCGACCGAGAGTTCGGCGAGTGTGATTGCGGTGATCTGTGGTTCATCGGGGAGGGCGTCGGTTTCGTGGAGACGCCCAAGGAGGATGAGGGTGCTGGTATCGAGAATCCCACGGGCCACGAGATCACACGGACGGGTCGAGGACCCGATCGAGGTCCTTGCGTAGTTGGACCGGGTCGAGGTGTGGAAGCTGCCGGCGCCGCGCGATGATCACATCAAGTTGAACTGGCTGCCGACCGAGGGGTCGCAGTTCGGCGACAGGTCTTCCGGATCGGGTGATGGTGAGCCGCTCACCTTTGGCGACGCGGTCGACGACGGCACCACCGTGGTTGCGTAGTTCGCGGATCGAAATGTCTGACATGAGAAGAGTGTATCACGCGTGATACATGTTTGGAAGGTGATTGGCGGTCGGCCACGACCACACCGATTGCTAGATATGCGCCATATTGCCCTCAGGGTCAACCACGCATACCGGCACATATTGAGCGGGTGCTGAGACGGCACGGGCCACGGTCATTGGCGGTCGTCGAGTGGCAGCGGGCGGTGAGTCAGTAGCCATCTCGGATCACCTCACCGACGCCCCGCTGCGCTCCCGCGGTTGTCCGATCTACGAGAAAGCATTCTCTCTCTTCGCTTGCCTGACGATTACCACAATACCGACCCGTACTTACCGGTCGTTTATGTCACTCGGACCTGAGTCATCACCCGTAGGGACCCGTTATGGCCGCAGATCGGATCAACGGTTCGCAAAGTTCCGCCGACCGGGGAAGCCGGTTTGGCCTGGTGAAGTCCAATCGGCCGGTCCGTGTAGAGCGACTGGCCGAAAGGACATCTCGCCTGACCATCGAACTCAAGTCGATCGCCTCGACCTACTGATAGGCTCGGTCCATGAAACGCCCATCCTCTGGCAAACGGAACCTCGTTTTGAAGGTCTGGGAGCGGCACTACGGACGGCTTGACACCGTCGCGAGGCTGCACTTCACCAACAACGAGGATGTTCTCTTCTTGGCCGGACTCGACTTCTCGGTCTTCGATGAGGCGATCAAGGAGTATGGGCCGGAGCTTGCCGATATCCGCAGGGCCGTATCGGAATCGCTTCAAGACGGCCGGCATCAGCTGGAAATAAAATCCTCTCGCACTCTCACGCTGCCCAAAGACCTGGTGCACCGGCTCCTGGAACACCAGGGGAGGCGAGGGGATATGGGCGTGGTCGATTTCGCCGAGTTCTGGATGGAGCGTTGGCGGCGCATTCCGCAATGGAGCGATGAGGAACTTGCGCTGATCGCCCAGGCCTGCCTTGTCCATGGCGACAATCGATCCCTCCTCGAGCGGGCGATTCGAGCGGAATCTCAAATCCAAAGGATCGTCGATTACTGCCGCGAAGCAGTGAGCGAATCCGAGGAACGGCGGAAGATCGCTGCACGAAAGGCCAAGAGCAAAACCGTCCGTATGCGCGACGGTGAGGAACCACTCGGAAGTCGCGGCGGGCATAAGGCCATCGGATCGACCCAGAACTACGAGGAAGACACCTGACCTTTCCCGGGTAGGCGCCTCATTGGTGAACGACCGAACGTGGACCCGTTGGAAGGCGGTCCGATCGCTCGGAGAATTGGGCCTTGTGAACAGTCGCCGTGCGTTGGAAGCCGTCATCGACGACCCCGAGTTCCAGGTGCGATTCGAAACGGGCAAGGTGCTGCGGGAAGGCGGCTGGCAATCCTGTCACCAGCGAATTGTCGGTCGGCCGACTAGCGATCTCGTGTTGTTCTGACTCCTGGGTGGGGTCCACGACTCACGAGAGGAACATGTCCGTCAGTGCGGAGCGGCGGCCTTCTGCTTCAGGAGGGCCGAAATCCGCTGTCGGGTTACCCCGAACAAGTTGGCGATAGCCTCGATGGTGAGCCCTTCAGCGCGTAGGGCTAGGGCTTCCGCAGCTCTGAACTCGGCACCGGCCGTCTCCAGTGTCGTCATGTTGCTAGTCAGTAGTTCGGCCATGCGAGGCGGTGTTTCTGCCGTCACCAGGTCCGTGATCCTGGCCCCGGCCTCGAGTCGCTTGCGAAACCGTGCTGCCCGCCGCTGTAGCAGGCGGCTGCGTTCGGCGTTAGTTCTAGCGGCGTCTTCGATTTCGTTGAGGGCGGCCAGAAGTCGGTCCTGGGGTGACGTAGGTGAAGCCATGCGAATCAGTCAAGCATCCCCAAGTCGCATTGTCAATAGCTATAGCAGCAATAGCTATTGACAACTGAGAGTGAAGAAGATAATCTTTGCCGGTTGGCCGCAAGACCGCGGCGACAGATGGTGTGCTGCCTGAGCAGGCAGTACCTCTCAGCGAAAGGAATTGAAGTGAACCTGCAGCAATCGAGGTGGAGGCGAAGCCGGGATGATCGTATTTTGACCGGGCAGGGCGGTACTCCCGGCCATCGGGACGGCCTCGATCTCGAGGTTGTCTATCGGTTTCGCTGGAACCCAACCCAGGTCGTTGTGATCGTCTGCGGAATCTTTCTCATGGCCCTCGGCGGTATCGGTCTCGCCCGAGCAGGAGCTGAAGGAATCTCCGGAGCTACCTCTCCCGAGGTTGTCGTGGGTGTATGGCACCGGACTCCGCTGATGGCCGTCGTCGAGATGAGCATCGGCTTCCTGCTGGTGGTCTCGGGGGCACAGCGGCTTCTACCGCGCGGGCTCTATCGTGCTGCCGGTTCACTTGCCATCGTGTTTGGAATCGTGCTGATTTCCCAGCCGGCCACTTTCGATTCCGTGCTGGGTGCCAGCCGGAACACCGGATGGCTCTACGCGGCAGTCGGGTTGATTCTGCTGGTGCTCGGGTTCGGGGCGCCGATCGTGTTTGAGCGCGAGCAAGTCACTGCGCTCAACGGCGAACGAGATCCGTCGACGTCGCGAGCGGAGGCAGGGGTCTCCGCCGGGCAAAGCGAAGCGGGCGGTTCTAGCGGATCGGGCTGGGAATCTAACGCCGGTCACGGCGGTCCCGTGGTTCAAAACACTGCGCGGAGCAACTAGAGCGCCGGCGGTCATTGTCAATATCCATAGGTGAGTAAGGAGAAGTGATGGGTCTTTTAGTGTTCGGGTCGCTGGTGGCCCTCGTGTCGCTGGCTGGCCTGGTGTTGCTGGTGCTGGCTTTGATTGATCTGGTCAAGCGACCGTCCGAGGAGTGGACCGCGAGCGGTCACAACCAGCTCGTTTGGGGCGTGATCATCGTCTTCGTCGGATTCATCGGACCCTTGCTCTACTTGTTGATCGCCCGCCCGGCTCTCGAGGCAGTCCGGTCACAGTCGATCACGGCCGGTCTCTAGCGGTTTGATCGTTAAGAGATGACACTCTTTCACAGAACCATCGTCTGGTTCGTTCTCACAGCTGGGTTCATGTTGTTGCTCGTTTCGTGTTCGTCGGGCGAACCTGTCGCCCAGGTGACGTCAAGTTCGTCTGCACAGATCGAGACTCGAACCGGCCCGACGTTCGCGACGCCTGAAGCACTGCGCGACGGATTGACCGCCGCTATCGCGGCCGGAGACCTTGGTTCGGCACGAGGATTGTGGCCGCCGTCCGCCTGGGATGAACTGGGCCCGGACGTCATGAATGGGTTTGCACCCGGCTCCAACAGCCCGGATTGCGACCGGATATCAGAGGACGACGCCCACTGCCTCGTGTTCGAGCAGGACTACCCGCGGGTGCTCGAACTCACAATGACGCTCGACACCACCGGCACCTGGACGATCATCGCGATCAGTCTCGAGTCGACGAACTAGGGAGCAATCAGGAGGCATTTGCTGCGTTCCACATCACATCGGGTGAGGACCGTTACGAATCGTTCGCCCCTGAGGACGGCACTGGTCTCACGATTAGCGGAAGCAACCTCACTTATCGGGGGGTTTTCACAGGTCCGAATGGTGAGGAGGTTGACGGATCGGTCTTGGTGAACTGCGGCTAGCCGCACCCATATGTCGTCCGAGGGTGTCGGATCCGCCGCCTATGGCGAGATTGAACACCCAATCGAAGTAGGGGGCCGGCGGCTCAGAGCAGCCGGCCCTTGCCCTGCACACAGCAAGGTTGGGAAGGCACCGGCTTCGTAACGGATGGGAACCTAGGACGCACCGTTGGGATGACTGACCACCAGACTTGCTGACATGACTTCTGGGCCCCTGGGCCCAGAAGTCATGTGCACCTCCAATCACTCAATGCTTCCCAGCTCGAACCGGACCGGAATCCCGTAATGCTCGAGTAGCGACTGCAGCCGGGCTTCGGTGGTGATTGCCCCCGAGCGAAACGCCTCGTGCAACAGCATCAGAACCAGTTTCGGATGCTCCTCGGTCGGCAGCTCCAACGCCGTCTCCGGAACCGGCATCCCATGCAAATTCCCGCCCGCCGGCCGCCGGTACAGCGTGTAGGCGACACGGTTGCGGTCCATCCAGTCCATCGCCTCACCGAGGTCGGGCATCAACTCCTCAATGAGAGCGGTGCCCACCGTCTCGACGAAAGCACGCTCCACCGACAAAGCGAAGCTCACCGACGACTCTCCGAGCAGGGCGGCCACCTCGGGTCCGGAGTTCTCCCCGGTGATGACCAAATCGCCGAACGGGTCGACACTGGCCTCCAGCCGGCTCCGGACCGGACCGTCATCGACCGACAAGGTGAGGGTCTGCACGGCATGCCCATCTGCCGTCCGGCGGAAACGACCATCCGGCCACACGCCCGCCCCACAATCCGAACAACCGAGCGGCGGGTCGTCCAACCCGACCACACATCCACCGAGAGTTACCTTGCCCGCTTCCGAAGCCTCCCAGAGCTCCGGACCCGGCAACCCGTACACCCTCTCCACCACCCGGTCCACCCCACACGCCGGACACTCAACCGACATATCCCACTTGCTCACAACTGTCCTCCACGCTCCATCGGACCGGTCAACACCTTCGGTGCCCCCGGTTGATCGATCCGATTCCCGCTCACTCCTACAAGGTAAGGGTTGGGTGTGACACTTTCTCCACCTGAGTCATTGAGAGGCTTGCATTGCGTGCGTCGCGGCCGGGGGCTTCGTCCTCTGGCGTGGCCGCTCGTCGCGTGGTAGTGGTTCGGGAGTGAGGTAATCGCGAGCATCGAGATTGGGAGGTGAGTAATGCGGAAGGTTATTGCGCTCGTCTTTGTGATGGCTCTGATCCTGGGAGTCATTCCGACGGCCGGAGCGCAGAGCGCGGCCGGCCCGGATGCCTCTACCTGGAAACAGACCGACATCATGGGACCCTGGGTCGTGCTCGCGATGAAGGACAACTGTGTCAACGAGAGCTGGATCCAGAGTCATCTGACCTTCTTCCGGGGCGGAATCCTCGATATCGTGCCGGACGATCCGTTTGGCAATGCGGGGGAGTTCACCGCCCTCGAGGACGGTGCTACGACTCACACCGGCGACATCTGGTGGATCGCCACCGGTAGAACGCGGCTCGAACCGATGAACCCGACCCAACCGTGCAATCCTGACTCCGGGTTCCCAGTTCATGGGTCTTTCCACGGCAAGGGAGCTATGCGGATCACAGAGTCTGATGGCCCCGGACCGTCCAGAGTGGGCGTGACCTGCTCGCTCAGTTTCCAAACCCATTTGCGTGGCACGACAGGCCCGCCGCCGGACTACGGGTGGACCGGCAAGACCGTCGCCCATTGTGACGACGGGTCACTCATCCACATGAACCTCGTCGGGCCGACCGGGCCAGGACTCGGCGATCCTAACGCTGGTGGGTTCAGTGAGGAGGGGACCGGAGTCATTCACGACAAGTAGGCGTTGACGCCCCGAATCGAGGACCCATTTTCGGGCGTGCATCGCGAGGAGTGGGAGCCTGTCACGAGAACGTGCAGGCTCTCACCCTTCCGGAGTGGCCGTTCAAGTGTGGGGAGCCGGCCCCCCTCAGCGCCTCCTAGTTCTCCCGGCGCCGCTTGTAGAACTCGGCCTCTTCCGCTTTCCGTCTCGCCACGCTCTTGGCCCGGTGAGCCGAAGTGGAGTAAGAGAGGTCCTTCCACATCTGCTTCGACCCTTCCGGTGATGCTGCCCAGTCGGCCGAGTTGGCGTTCGAGAAGGCCATGGTGCGGCCTTCGGCGTAGGCGTCCTGGTTGGCACCGAGGAAGACGAACACCCAGCCACGGCCCCGGCGGGCTTCGATGAGGTCGAAGATCATCTGCCGGGAGTGTTCGGTTGAGGCGTTCTCGAGGCCGTCGGTGACGATCAACACCACCTGGTCCTCTTCTGGTGCACCTACCTCGGTGCGGGCGGAGGAGTCGGCGTCGATCTTGGCGATCATGCGTCCAATGGCATCGAACAGGGGAGTGCCGCCTCGCGGCCGGTAGGAGGAGCGGTCGAGGTCGGTGACCTCCCGTAGGTCGACCCCGTTGATCAGCACCTCGAAGGGGTCCTGGGAGTCGAATTGGGCCAGGGTCACCCTGACTCTTCCGTCCACTTGTCTCTGTTCGGCCAGGTATTCGTTGAACCCGCCGACGATGTCGTCGGCAATAGTGGCCATCGACCCGGAACGGTCGAGCACCACAGAGATGTGGATCGGTGCGTTGGTCGGTGCGGACATGACTACCTCCTGGTGGCTGATACGGCCGGTACGCCGTGGTCGACGCTGAGAGTGATGATATCACACCTATAGCGTAATATCTACTCCTACGGAGTAGGTTTGGGGTAGTGTGCGGTCCATGGAGATCCCCAGCAAGCCATCGCGCAGCCGTCCCCGCTACTCAGCAGCGCTGGGCCGGGCCATCAAACTGTTGCGTACCGAACAGGGTGTAGAACGCAAGGAACTGGCCGACCGGGCCGGCATCTCCTACAGCTATTTGGCCGAGATCGAGAACGGCAACAAACCCCCCTCTTCATCGGTGATGGTCGTACTGGCCGAAGCGCTCGGACTACGACCACACCAGATCCACGCCGCCGCCGACAGCCTCAATGAGCGGCGTGACGGCCAGACGACGCTGTTGACGAATGAGTCGCCGGGGAAGC
>Ga0316187_10002923_pt1 | contig 14905 bp, 13 predicted proteins | sample CroRivburrow1_MG_FD_204927 | JGI IMG/M metagenome (GOLD analysis project Ga0316187, IMG submission 204927) | Coastal sediment microbial communities from Maine, United States - Cross River worm burrow 1 | ecosystem: Environmental > Aquatic > Marine > Coastal > Sediment | place: USA: Maine... | reverse complement strand
CGGTGGTCGCCGTATCATTACCTGACGGATGATCTCCTCCGGCCCTTGCCGGTTTTCGATATACGCCTTAAGTATGGCGTCGAGTACGGCGTAATCGGGCAGCGAGTCGGCATCCTTCTGATCGGGCCGCAATTCCGCTGACGGCGGCTTGGCAATCGTGTTGCGCGGGATGCGCTCGCGCTCGCGATTGACGTAATCGGCCAGCTCAAAGACCTGCATCTTATACACGTCTTTTAATACGGCAAACCCTCCGGCCATATCGCCATACAAGGTGGCATATCCCACCGCCATTTCGCTCTTGTTGCCGGTGCTCAGCAGCATGCGCCCGGTCTTGTTGGAAATCGCCATCAGCAGCAAGCCGCGCACCCGCGCCTGAATATTTTCCTCGGTCACGTCCTCGGCCGTCTTTCCCCATTCGCTGAAGGGCTGGTGCAGCACTTCGCGTGTCTGGTCCACCACCGACTGAATCGGCAGGGCGATGGTTTCATTGCCCAGGTTTGCAGCTAGATCCTCGGCATCACTGACCGAATGGCCGCTGGAAAAACGCGACGGCATCAGCACACCCAACACATGCTCGGCCCCCAGTGCATCCACGGCGATGACGGCGCTCAGCGCCGAATCAATGCCGCCGGATAGGCCAAGCAGCACATCCGAGTAGCCATTGCGGCGCACGTAATCGCGCACCCCGTGCACCAGGGCAGCATAGATCTGGCCGCTATCCGAAGGCATGTCAGCGCATTCGCCGCCAGACTCGTCGGCCAGGTCCACCAACACATCCGCCTCATCAAACAGCGGCGCGCGCGCTAATAGCACACCTTCCCGGTCCACGGCATGCGAACCGCCGTCAAACACCACCTCGTCCTGACCGCCGACGCCGTTCACATAGGCAATCGGAATACCGAATTCCCCGGCTCTTTTGCGCATCAGTGCCTCGCGCTCGGCCTGCTTGCCGGCGTGAAAAGGCGATGCGTTGAGGTTGAGCAAGACGTCGCGCGCCTCGGCTTTGCCCCGTTTGGCTACCTCATCCGACCACAAATCCTCACAGATGCCGACGCCCACGCGCCAGCCATCCACGTCAAAGGTTTCCGGCCCATCTCCCGGTTCGAAATAGCGCCGCTCATCGAATACGCCGTAATTGGGCAGCCGGCGCTTGTCGTATACGCCGATCCGCTCGCCGACCCTGGCCACACTGGCGCTGTTATACAGTTTGCTCCCGGCGCGCCGGGGATGCCCGAACACCAGCGCTGTATTTGCCGTTGCTGAAATAAGGCTGTTCACGGCCTCATCCACGGCATCCAGAAAACCAGGCCTGAGCAGCAAATCCTCGGGCGGATAGCCGGTTACCGCCAATTCTGGAAACACGATCATATCCGCCTGACGCGACTGGGCCTGCCGCAGCATTTCCAGCATGAGTCGCCGATTGGCGTCGATATCGCCGACCAGGCACGCGGCCTGCGCCAAGATAATTTTCAATTGGGCACTCCCTCTGAGGGGTGCAGGATAGCAAACCCATTAGTGGCGGGACATCTCCTCTTCGGGATTGGCGGCAATCTGATGCACGGACAGGTCCGCACCCTGATATTCTTCCTCCGCCGACAGGCGCAGGCCGACCAGGACCTTCACAGCGCCAAAAACGACAAACCCGCCTGCAACGGCTATAGCCAGGCCTGAAAGCGTACCTACGAGCTGCGCCATGAACGTTACGCCGCCAGCGCCTCCCAGCGCGGCAGTACCAAAAATTCCGGCGGCAATACCGCCCCACGCACCGCAAACACCATGCAGCGGAATCACACCCAACACGTCATCGATCTTCAGCCTGTGCTGCAAAATAGTAAAACCGAAGACGAACATAGCTCCGGCTGCAACGCCGATGGCCAGCGCACCAACTGGATGAACGATGTCGGAACCGGCGCAGATGGCTACCAGTCCCGCCAGCGCGCCGTTGTGCACGAACCCAGGGTCGTTCTTGCCACACACCAGGGCCGAAAGCAGCCCTCCGACCATGGCCAGCAACGAATTGATGGCCACGAGCCCCGAAGCCCCGTCGGCGGTGCCGGCGCTCATCACATTGAATCCGAACCAGCCGACGCAGAGAATCCACGAGCCAAGCGCCAGGAATGGAATGTTGGAGGGCAGAATGGCGTTGACCCGGCCATCCCTGGTATAACGGCCGGAGCGTGCACCCAGGAGCATGACCGCGCCCAATGCCAGGAAACCGCCCATGCCGTGCACAACCACGGAGCCGGCAAAATCGTGGAACTCAGCGCCAAAGTTGTCATTCAACCAGACCTGAAAGCCAAAGTTGCCTCCCCAGATAAGCCCCTCGAAAAAGGGATAGATGAACGCCACGATCAGCACCGTGGCCAAGGCGTTGGGCCAGAAGCGCACGCGCTCGGTGATGCCGCCGGAAATAATCGCCGGGATGGCGGCGGCAAAGGTCAGCAGGAAGAAGAAGTGCACCAGCTCATAGCCATTGGCGATGTCGCCGATGTTCATCAGCTCGGATACTGGCGCGAAAAAGTTGATGCCGTAGGCCACGGCAAAGCCGATAAAGAAATAGGCCACCGTGGAAAAGCCGAAATCGGTGATCACGCGAACCAGTGCATTCACCTGGTTCTTCTTGCGTACCGTGCCCACCTCCAGAAAGGCGAAGCCCGCGTGCATGGCCAGCACCATGGCCGCCCCCATGGTGAGGAAAAAAACGTCAAACCCTGCAGTCTCCACTATTCCCGACCTCCAAACTATTTCGCCAGTCGCATGCGCCGGCAAGATTTCGTCACACGTAGCAACCCATATGCCAAACAGCAGAAAAATATTTTATTACGTTATTTCAAGTAGTTAAAGGAGCCTTGGCTCTAAGGCGCTGGATATACTGCTTAATAATTAGGCGAAGGCGGTCTGAAAATGCCTATGTTGTCGGCACAACCTTCTCGATCCACATGCCGTCGCCGTAGGAATAAAACCGGTAACCGGCGTCCACCGCGTGGGCGTAGGCGCCGAGCAACCGCTCCCGTCCGGCAAGGGCAGCGGCCAGCATCAGCAGGGTAGAGCGCGGCAGGTGGAAATTGGTCAGCAGGCCGCTCACCACGTGGAAACTGTAGCCCGGATAGATGAAAATCGAGGTACGCCCTGAGCCAGCCTGCACTCGGCCATTTGCGAAGGCTGCCTCCAGCGTGCGCAGGCTGGTCGTGCCCACCGCAATCACACGTTTGCCCTCGCTGAGAGCGGCATTGATGGCATCAGCCGTGGCCTCGGGCACCTCAAAACCTTCCTCGTGCATGACATGATCCTCGACGCGCTCCGCCTGCACTGGCTGGAAGGTCCCGGGCCCCACATGCAGGGTCACGCGGGCGAGGCTCGCACCCGCCGCCTCGATGCGCGCCATCAATTCAGGCGTAAGATGCAGTCCGGCCGTGGGCGCGGCCACGGCGCCGGGATGGCTGGCGAACACCGTCTGGTAACGCTGCCTGTCCTCCGCGGAATCCGGCCGGTCAATATAGGGTGGTAGCGGCATATGGCCATGTGCCTCGATGGCGGCGGCTACATCATCAGCCTCCAGCCGGATACGCACCTGCTTGCCATCCCTATCCAGAATTTCACCGGCAAAGCCTTCGGAAAATTCGATGCGAACTCCGGCCCTGAGCGGCTTGTTGGCCTTTCCCCAGGCCAGCCAGATATGGTCTTCTCCGGCTGGTTCAAGCAGCAGAATCTCGACCTTGCCGCCGCTTTCCTTGTTCCCGATCAACCTTGCTGGAATCACCCTGGTGTCGTTGATCACCCATACATCGCCGGGATGAACAAGCCCAGCCAGATCGTACATTTGACCATCCACCAGGCCACCCTGTTTTGGCAACACCAGCAGGCGGGAGGCGTCCCGCTCGGCCAGCGGCCGGCGAGCAATTAGCTGGTCAGAAAGATCGAAATCAAAATCGCTGGTACGCAAACAGGTCAATCAATCGTTGTGACACCCTGGCTGGTTCCCATCAGCACCACGTCCGCACCCTGGTGGGCGAAAATGCCATTGGTCACCACGCCGGGAATGCTGTTCAGATGATCCTCCAGGCCCAGCGGGTCTGTGATCGTCATACCATGCACGTCGATGATGTCGTTGCCGTTGTCGGTCACGATACCTTCGCGCAATGCCGGCCTGCCACCGAGCTTTTCGACCTCGCGCGTGATCAGGGCGCGCGACATCGGGATCACCTCGATGGGCAGAGGAAACTCGCCCAGAGCTTCCACCTTCTTGGTTTCATCGACGATACACACGAACTTGTCAGATGCTGCGGCCACAATCTTCTCACGCGTCAGCGCCCCGCCACCGCCCTTGGTCAGATACTTGTTGCCATCGAATTCATCGGCACCATCGACATAGACCGACAGGCTTGCTACCTGCGCCAGTGCATCGTTCAGATCAAGCACTGGGATGCCGTGGCTGCGCAGGCGTTCAGCCGTGGCCTCGGAGCTGGCCACCGTGCCGAGGATTTTATCCTTGATGCCAGCCAGGGCATCGATGAATTTGTTGGCTGTCGAGCCCGTGCCCACACCAACAATTGTACCTTCGGCAACGTATTCCAGCGCCGCCGCAGCTACCTTTTCCTTCATTTTATCCTGCGTCATATCGCCTCCCATCTCCAAGTTACGAGATGGTAGCCAAAACGCCTGCCGCTTTCGAGATTTACTTCACGGGCTTTCACCTCCTCTCTCAACATTAACACCCGGAAAATTAACCACCCCGTAGAGATTAAAACGTTACGACACTACTTAAACTTGAACGTCGGGACGGCAGTGATACTGCCCCTTTTTTCCTGCCAACACCGCGTCAGTCATGCATGAGCAGGCGGTGCATGACTGCAATGCAGCGGCCCATTAAACAAGTCATCCCTCCGCCCGTGGCAATATGATAGGCCTCTTCGTTCACGACACCCTGCTGAAGCCAAAATGTTCCTACCCCGATTTCCACGGCCTGTTCGGCAATCAGCGGCATCGCCTCCGGCTTGCGGAACACATCGACGATATCGACATGCACGCTTTTGGGGATGTCGAGCAAACTGGCGTAGGCATTCTGGCCATGTACTTCCTTTGCCACCGGATGCACGGGAATCATGCGGTAGCCTCTGGCGAGTAGGAATCCAGCGATCTGATTGCTAGTGCGGTCAGGATTGGGCGAGCAACCGACCACGGCAATGATCTTCGCTCCGGCCGGCAATTTACGCAATGTCTCGTCATTCGTATCTCCCCAAGCTCATCGCCTCAAGTGCATAGGCCGTTGCATCCTCTTTCAGATGATATGCAGAGCTGTATCAGCATTAGGACAGCGTGACAGCCATCCCCGGACGGAGACGGTAGCAATAGTTTGCCTGACTTCCAGACGCGTCTAATTCCCTTTGTTCGCCCTCATCTCGGCCGCGCGGCGTTCAACGTCAACGACAATTGCGTCGATCATATCCTGGCTCTTCACCTTTTCCGACGGCTTGCCATCGCGATACAAATCGTGCTTGGGAAATCCACCGGCTATGCCCAGATCAGCCTCGCGCGCCTCGCCAGGGCCATTGACCACGCAGCCTATGACCGCAACATCCAGCGGCTCATGAATGTGAGACAGTCGCGCCTCCAATGTTTCCACCATCTTGATGACTTCGAATTTTTGCCGCGCGCAGGATGGGCAAGCGATAATGTTGACGCCGTGATGCCGAATACCCAGCGCCTTGAGTATCTCGAAACCGGCCCGTATTTCCTCGACCGGGTCCGCGGCAAGCGAAACGCGGATGGTATCTCCAATGCCTTCCACCAACAGCAAACCGAGGCCAATGGCGGACTTGATGGATCCGGAAAACAGGGTGCCGGACTCGGTGATACCGAGATGAAAAGGATAGGGCGTTAGCGTCGCCAATTTCCGATAGGCTGCTACCGTCATTGGAATGTTGCTGGCCTTCAACGAAACCTTGATGTCGTGGAAATCCAGATCTTCGAGAATTCTCACATGCCCCAGGGCGGACTCGACCATGGCATCGGCGCATGGCTCGCCATACTTTTCCAGCAACGGTTTTTCCAGCGAGCCGGCATTAACGCCGATGCGAATCGGCACGCCGCGTTCGGCCGCAGCCTTGGTAACCGTTTCCACCCGCTCACGAGAGCCAATATTGCCAGGGTTGATGCGCAGGCCCTGAATGCCCGCCTCTAACGCCGCCAGCGCCAAACGGTAGTTGAAATGAATGTCGGCGATCAGGGGAACGGCCGAGCCCTTAACGATCTCGGACAGGGCAGCAGCCGAATCCTTGTCGGGCACGGATACGCGCACGATGTCAGCCCCCACCTCGGCCAGGCTGCTGATCTGCGCCAGCGTGGCATCGATATCGGTCGTAGGCGTATTGGTCATGGACTGCACGGCTATGGGAGCGTCGCCGCCGATGGGCACGCTACCGACTTGGGTTTCCCTGCTCTCTCGGCGCTGCTTCAAGAGCACATCATGTGCCATTGTTTGCTGCCTCTCGCGTATCGGATTTATCCTCGGCTTCCTGGCGAATGACGAGCAAACGCTCCTGCATCCTTAAAGCTCGCCGCAATTGCTCTGAATACTCGTCATTATCCGGCTCGAGATCGGAAGCCCGCTGCCACTGTTCAACAGCCTCGTCCAGACGCTCGCGCCTGAAGGCAATGCTGCCCTTACGGGAAGCGGCCGCCGCTTCCCTGCCCGCATGCTCAGCGATGAGATCCAGATACTGCTCGGCATGGTCTCCTCCCTGGCGGCGAAAGGCCAAAGCCAGCTTGCGCGCATGCGACCAGCGTTTTTGCTCAACCAACACCTCAATTTCCTTTGCCTCGATCAGCTTGATGACATGCCGCTTCGACGGCACGAGATTGACTGGCTTGGCCACGACGTTCTCCTGCTTGGCCTGCTTGACGTCGATGGATAGCCCCTGCGGAATGCTATCCTTGGCCTCCTCGACCAGCTTTTCCCCCACTGCGTCGCCAGGACGAAACCGCAGAAAAGACTCAAGTTCCACGTAGGCGAGCTCCGGCTGATCTCTACGCAAATGCCGCCTTGCCTCGCGTAGCAAATCGCGCGCATGACCGCCAATCCAGTCCTGATAATTCTCGCGTTTGCGTAGATAGACCTCGTCCTGGGGATCGAGGCCAGGGGGCGGATCATAGCCATCCATCCAGGTAATGATTTCCCTGTCTTCCCTGCGTCGCTGCTTAAGCAGTTCGTCAAATCGAATCTGGCGCATGCGCAGCTTTAATTCGCGCGCTTGCATGGCCAAATCGAAATCTTCAGGCGAAAAACTTACCGCTTGCTCATAGAAATCGACCGCCTGGGCCCACTGCTGCTTCTTTTCGGCCTGCCCGGCTTTGCGCAGGTAATAACGCAGCAATTTTTTTCGCGCCGGTTCGATCTCCTTGTCAAACAACTCCTTGGCCTGGGTGTAATCGGGCCGGGCCTTATCCATGCCCAGCACGGTCTCATGAGCTTCCATCACACGGCCCGCGTCGAAATCCTTGACCGCCTTTTCATAGGTGTACAGGTAAGCCGCTGCCTTGAGCTCGACTTTCTTGAACAGGCTGCGCAAGCCTCCCGGCTCGTGAACCGACTGGCAGCCACTTAGCAGGCCAGCCATGAGGAGCACCGCCGAAAGCAAAAACGGCTTTAGGCGATAGGCCTGGCTGCGATAGCGCGCACTCAACTCATACATTGAATGCTGATCGTGTCCCTGCCAAAAGCATGTCAGGAGTTGCATGAAAGGCCTATGCTTCCCCCTTGTCTCCAATGATATGGCGCACATTGGAGGGCAGGGTGATATCAAATGCAAGCGCCACAGCATGGCGGATATTGTCGAGAATCATTTCATCCACGCAATGCAGCCTACCACACTCGACGGGCTCGCTTTTCCCCTTCACATGAATCGTCTCGATGCCCTCAAAGTGGAACTCCGGCCCCAGGGCCTCCAGGCATTTGTGCGACATCATCACTTCGTTGCCATTGCCTACTGCCGCCATGCGTGAAGCAAGATTTACGGTATCGCCTATCACCGTGTATTCCAGGCGCTCAGCGGCGCCGATATTGCCGACGATTACTTCGCCGCTGTTGACGCCGATTCGGAAGGAAACCGGTTCACCAGTATGGCTCAGAATACCGAGTTTATTGCATGCCATGCCCATGCCCAGCGCAGCCATGACCGCATGCCGCACATGCTGTGGGTGCTCGCGCGGGGTATTAAACACCGCCATCACCGCATCACCAATGTACTTATCCACATGCCCGCCATAATAATCGATAATGCCGTGAAAAACCTCGAAATAGCGATTGAGCACCTTGACGACTTCTTCGGTAGCCGTGGACTCGGCGAACTCGGTGAAGCCGACCATGTCGGCAAACAGCACCGTGGCCACCTGACGCCGTTCGCTATCCACGATCACGCCACGCTTGTCGAACACATCATCCACCAGTTGGGGATTCAGGTAACGTCCGAAGATGTCGCGGATTTCCACTTTATGCGCCAACTCGTCCACCATGGCATTGAACTGGTGCACGGCGTCGGATATCTCGTCATTGCCGCTGGCGCTCAGACGCACACTGTAATCCCCATCCGCCACCCGTTTGGCGGCCAGCGCCATCGCTTCCATCGGCTTGCTGAAGCGACCGGCGATCCAGAACACCAGCAGTGTGGAAACGACAATGGCGAATAGCGCCGCCAGAATCATGCGCCACAACAGGCTTTTGACCAACTCCTCCCACGCCCGCTCCGAGTAACGCACGGCCACAACGCCCACTTCCGTGCCGGCGTAGACCACTCTTTTGGCGAACCACGTATCCAGCGGCAGGCGCGCCACTTCGTTTGATGAAGGCAATTGCGTGTACACCACCTCCTCGTGCTCACCCATGTCGCCGTAGTGTCTCTCCTCACCGGAGGCGTATAAAACATGCACGCCCAGCACCGCCGGCACATTCTTCAGAAAACCTTCGACGATGATATCCACTTCCGCCGTACTGCCAGCCAGGATGGGTATCTTGAGCTCATCGCCCAGGCGGTCGACCAGCACCTTCGCCTGGATGGCCTGGCTCTTTCGCCATGCTTCACGCTCCATGTCCAGAATCAGAAGGGTGAGCATCACCACGATGCCGGCAATGGCCGCGCCCACGACAATGGCCCAGCGCCAGCGGATAGGAAACCGCGGTGCGATTTTGCGGGCAATGTTGTAGTACGAGCGTGTTTGAGAATCGGAGGACATGGCAGTGGCAGTCTATGAATCAGCGGAGAATGGGCAATGCGGTGGAAAGCCAACCACGATGCCGATGGCATTCGGCAAAACCATGACCGAGGCTGGCCGAGGCTTACTCAGTGTTTTTCCAAGAAAGGTCTGAATAAGAGTACGCCTAGCCGGTTGGCGCCACGACACAGGTGCGTCCCGCCTGCTTGGCGCGATACAGGCGATTATCCGCATCCGTCAATAAATCGCGGATGGTCTTGTCCACGTCGGTGGGCTTCCCCTGGCCAAGGAAACAGGCCACTCCGGCTGAAAAACTCACCTCGCAACGCCCCACGCCGTCGATCTCGGCCGGCGTCGACACCACGCCCTCAAGCCACTGATTCGTCGCCTTGACGGCATCGGCAATATCAGTTTGCGGCAGCAACACTAGAAATTCCTCTCCGCCATAGCGACCCAGCACATCGGTGCCGCGGATACAACCGGACAGACAGCTTGCGACATGGCGCAACACCTGATCACCGGCCAAATGCCCATGCGTGTCGTTCACGCGCTTGAAGTGATCAAGATCGAGCATGGCGACGGAATACGGCGTGGCATAGCGGCTGGCCTGCTTGATGCCCGCCTGCATCTGGTCCATAAGATAGCGCCGGTTATACAGGTCAGTCAGGGGATCGTGCGTGGCCTCATGCAGCAGTTCATCCTGCGATTGACGAATGCGGGTCACCATCTCCCAGATCAGCTTGGCCACCACGCCACCAGTTACATGATAAGGGCCGCTGATCTCAGCGATTCGTTTTTCAAGGGTTTCATCACCGGTCAGGTTAAACACCATGCACGGCATGCTCGCCTGCATGCCTTTTTCCACGTCAGAGTATGTAGGAATACCTAACTCGCTGGCCAGTTGCATGCCGGGGGCCTGGGGATTGGCATCCACGACGCCCACAACTTCCACCCAGCGCCCCTGCTGCAACATCTCCAACAGGGCGCTGCCTCCCAGGCCCGCGCCAAGGAGAAGCACCCGTTCACAAACATCCTGCTCTTGGACGCTCACTAGGCATCACCCCTTTTTGCACTCAAAAACGGCTCTCGGCCCCCTCGGCCGAAATAACCTCCGCGGCCTGCTCAACCCTGTTAATTCCCCGGTCGCCCAGAGTGTCGAACAACCGCCTTATCACTGCTAGACTGCGCGATATTTTCGAGAGGACATCATGCCCCTGGACAGCAAACAACGCAAACAACTCAAGGCTGCGGCTCATCATCTCAATCCGGTGGTGCGCATCGGCCAGCATGGATTGAGCGAAGGCGTCATCGGTGAAACCGATCACAGCCTGAAGCTGCACGAGCTGATCAAGGTGCATGTGCAACATGGCGACAGGCAAGAGCGCGCCGCTATTATCGTGAAGCTGGCGGAAGTCACCGGCTCGGAGCTCGTATCCACCATAGGCAAGGTTGGCATTCTTTACAGGAAGAAGGAGGAAGAATGACGACGGACAGGGCGACGCGCATCCAGCAGCGGCTTCAGGCCGAGCTGCAACCGACGCATATCGAAATCGTGGATGAATCCGCCCGCCATGCCGGCCATGCTGGTGCCAGAGAGTCTGGCGGCGGTCATTTTCATCTCCAGATCGTTGCCGAGTGTTTTGCCGGAAAGAATCGTGTGCAGCGCCACCGCATGGTGTATGACGCCGTGAAGGATGACTTTGGCCCGACCATCCACGCCCTAAGCATCCAGGCCAAAACACCAGAAGAAGTCTAAAGCGGCCTGAGTTCGGTTCAGCGCTTTCTTAAGGAGATGCTGATTTATTGCGGGGCGCGATAAATCAGAAAGTAAAGGAATAACATAGTCTTTTCTTTACTTACAAATCAAGAAGTTACGGGCTTGATTTGATTCGCAAACTCACTTCATACCTGGAACACGGAAACGAGAGGCCGGCGCTGGCTCGGCTGCCTCGGGCGCTCCCGGCACAGGCCTGCTGGAGCGAACGGAACGGCCGTTCAGCCTTTGCACCGGCCGCACATTGCCGTTATACAGCTTACGGAACGCCGCCAGCTGTTTTTCGCCAACCGAAACGGTGCTTTCCAGCACATACCAGCGCACACCCTCGGTGCACGGTGGCGTCGTCAGCGATCCCATGTAATGGTAGTAGGTATGATCATCGGGCAATAGATCAGCGGCATTGAAGGCGTCACTCTTTTCCACGCTTTCGCCGACGCTGGCCGGCATATTGCTCCAAATCTTCTTCAGCGCGGCATTCTCCGCACCCTGGCTGAACATCACGGCGATCACGGCCAGTCCGCCCGCATCATTGGCGTGCACCAGGTGTGCGACCAGATCAAATGGCTCGCCATTGGCTGTGTTTTCACTCGGGCTGTGGAAATGAAACTGCACCAGCTTGTAACGTTCGCCATCAATCATGATGTGGCTTTCGCCGCTGTAATTGACCTTGATGGTGTGGCCGTTGTTTTCCACCGATAGCGGCGTCGGTTCATAGTTAAACTGGATGGGCGAAAAGCCGGCGGGATGAACCTGAGCCACATCGATGGGCGATTGCATCCAGCCGCTCTTACATTTCTTGAACTCAGGCGACAGCTCGCCCCAGTGCACGGGGCCGGCATCTCCCTCGTAACTCCAGTGGACATCATGCTGAGCTTGATCGCTTACCAGCTCTTCAGCGATAGCCGCAGCAGGCCATCCCAGCATCAGACAAACAGCGAAAAGCTTCCGGATTCTCATAGCCACCTCCCACAATGAGGTGCCTGCGATGCTAGCGATGTGCGGAGAAAATGTAAGCGCAAAGGAATAACCAGCCAAGCTCCATGATCTAGTCCCCTTCTGGCACAACACAAACCAATATCGGCGATGATCGATCATCCGGCTCTCGATGATCTGTTTCTTCCTCGTCGATCCAGCCCTCCTCTTCCTCTCAGACCATACCCTTGCGTGCGGGAACGCTGCACATACGCCGGGCATGTAGCGGTTCATGATTGGAAACGCAATGACGCCAATGTGAAAACCGCCTATGATCCGGGATGTTGCGGGGTTATATCTGCACGTTACCGTGACGCACGTTCCTGCAAGGAGGGAATGGCCGTGATAACTATCGGACATGACGGTCAATGACATTCCGTATGCTGATGCGCTCATGAGCGATACCGACAGACGCAGGCCGGGGCTGAAATTCCGGGGCAAACGCCTGATGGAAATGGATGTGGCCGATATCGCCACCCTGCCGGCGATGAAGCGGCTCTCGCTGCATATGCTCCGCCTTATCATCCGCGCTGGCCGGCGATTCGTCGAAGACCGCTGCATCCAGCGCGCCACGGCCCTGGCCTATGCCACGCTGCTGGCCATCGTGCCGCTCACCGTGCTTGGTTTCACCATGTTCGCTTCGTTCCAGGCCTTCGACGTGATGGCCGCCAAAATCCAGCAGACATTGCTCGAACACCTCATGCCCACAAGCCAGGAGGCGGTGCAGCAGTATTTGAGTGAAATGACCTACAGCGCCTCTGCATTGTCCGCCTTTGGCGTGATCGGCTTGCTGGTCACCGTTACCGCCCTGCTCAACACCACCGAGGAGGCCTTCAACGACATCTGGCGCATCAGCCGCGCCCGCCGTCTGTTGGCCAAATTCACCGCCTTCTGGGCCATCATCACCCTCGCCCCGGTGCTCATAGGCGCTTCGATCAGTATCACCTCCTATTTTACCGCCCTGCCCCTGCTGCAAGACATGGCCGAGGGCGGCGCGGCCATTGCCAAGCTACCGTTTCTTCTGCCCTGGCTGATGTCCTCCATGGCGCTGGCAGTCGCATATATGGTGCTGCCTAATTCGCGCGTGCCTTTTCGCTATGCGATTATTGGCGGCCTTGTCAGCGGCGCGATGTTTGAGCTGGTGAAGTATGGCTTTGCCTTTTACGTCACCGACCTGGCCAATTACGAACGCATCTACGGGGCGCTCGGCACGCTGCCGATTTTCCTGATCTGGCTCTACCTCACCTGGGTGGTGGTGTTGTTTGGCGCGGAGATCACCTTTTGCCTGCAACACCCGGAGCAATCCACCAAGGAGCAGCTATCGTTCCTGCAACCTGGCGTGAAGGCCTTTTTCGCCCATCTGATTCTGGTGCGCGCCATCGAGGCGCAGCATGACGGCGACACACTCAAGTCCACGACGCTGCTGGCGGAAATCGGAGTGCCGGAAAACATCTTGCAGGAATGGCTGGACGAGCTGTGCCGCGCCGATCTGCTGCGCCGCGTCAGTGAGGATGAGGAGACATGGCTGCCGGCCCGTACGCCAGAGAAACTGCGCCTGATCGATATTCATCAGGCCCTGAGCGAAAGGCTTTTGGACATCCCCGATGAATGGCGGCAAACCCTGCTGGGCAGAAAGCTGGCGGGTCTGTATTTTCGCCTGGAGCGGGAAAAACAGGGCCTGCTTGAGGATGTGCGGCTGGTGGATCTTGTGGATGAAAGCGAGGCGAAGGCATGAGCGGAAAGCAGGCAAGGCTATTGATCTGCGATTCGGAGCATCATGCCGACATGCTGTATATCTCCGGCATCTTCGTGCCCGACCCCTTCGTTGCGATTGGTCTCGACGGCGAATGGCACGGCCTGTTTTCGCCCCTGGAGGTCGACCGCGCAAAAAAACAGTCGCGCCTGGATCATGTGCACCTCGACATGTCCTGGCGGCAGCAGGCCTCCCGGCAGGGCTGGCCGGCCGGACTGGCCTCGGCCGCCGCCGCCTTTCTGCGTGAACGCAAGATCAAACAGCTTCTCGTTCCGGGCGATTTTCCTCTGCAATATGCCGATCAGTTGCGCGGGCTGGGTTTCACGGTCGAGGCGAGCAATGGCACGCTGTTTCCTGAACGCGCCGTCAAAAGCCAGGCGGAAGTCGCGCATCTGCAACGCGCCGTCAACATCTGCAAGTCGGCCATGCGCCAGGCCGAGGCCTTACTGAGCCAAGCGGGCATCGGCGACGACGGCATTTTGCGTGATCCGGAACGCAGTAAGCGCATGAAGTCGGCCGATCTGCGCCGGGTCATCGAAACCCACATCATCGCCAAGGGCGCGATGCCCAGCCATACCATCGCGGCCTGTGGCAATGAAGCGGCCGACCCGCATAATATCGGCCACGGTTTCCTGCGCGCCCACCAGAGCATCATCATCGACATCTTCCCGCGCAACGGCAGCGGCTATTGGGGCGACATGACGCGCAGTTTCGTTAAAGGGAAGGCCAGCAAAGAGCTGAAGCTGATGTACCGAACCGTGCGCGAAGGTCAGGATATCGGCCTGTCCATGCTCACCGATGGCGTTTCAGGCTTCGATATTCATCAGGCCATCCTCGACCACTTCGACAAACAGGGCTTTCCCACGGGTGAGAAGCGTAGCCGGCAAATGGGCTTTTTTCACGGCACTGGCCACGGCGTGGGCCTGGACATCCATGAGCAGCCGCGCATTTCGACCACGGATGGGAAACTGCGGGCAGGCCACGTGGTTACCGTTGAGCCGGGTTTGTATTATCATGGCCTGGGTGGAATAAGGCTGGAGGATATGGCCGTGGTGACGAGGGATGGTCACCGAAATTTTACCCGCTACCCGCGAAGGCTGGAAATCGCTTGAAAACTAGCCACATATTTGCCACGCTAGCGTATGGGAGATAACTTGGAAGATCAGGAATTCCTCGAAATATCGGGCATCAACGCC
>Ga0316187_10002922_pt1 | contig 14908 bp, 9 predicted proteins | sample CroRivburrow1_MG_FD_204927 | JGI IMG/M metagenome (GOLD analysis project Ga0316187, IMG submission 204927) | Coastal sediment microbial communities from Maine, United States - Cross River worm burrow 1 | ecosystem: Environmental > Aquatic > Marine > Coastal > Sediment | place: USA: Maine... | reverse complement strand
GTTAATGACATTACCCGAAGCTACTTCAAATTGGTTGGAACTGTGCAGATCGTCACGCGCGTCAGGGGCATCGTCAATGAGGTTATTAGTGGCGGTCGCGGAGGCGATATCGCCATCGTCATCACCACTAATCTGAGCTTCTCGGAATGGTCGAACGTGTTCGGTGATCCTAAGATGACAACAGCATTGCTTGACCGGTTAACACATCATTGTCATATCCTGGAAACCGGTAATGACAGCTATCGGTTCAAGCACTCAACTGGAAATAAGAAAGGAGGAAAACTGGCAAAAAAGAATCAAACTGAGCCATAATCTGGCTCATCGGGGGGGGCAATTTTAGATGCAAACCCCGGGTCAGTTTTAAACGCAATTCAACAAAGTGTCTAACTTATCAAAGACGCAGCAGCAAAACAGCCCCGGCCTGCGCTGATTAGTCCACACCGCAGCTTTTGCCTACAGTGGCGGACAGTTGAAACGGGGTAATGCCGGTGATTGTGCTCAGATTTGTGGACCAACATCGAGAGACAGTCCGGTAACCGCCTGAAAATCAGACAGTTACCGGTTTGAAATGGTGGAGACGGCGGGAATCGAACCCGCGTCCGCAAGCCCTCTGCCATCGGCTCTACATGCTTATCCCGGGTTTTAGTTTAACTGGCTGCTACCCACCGGGCGAAGAAGACAGACAGCGATTCTGGTGCTTGTTTAGTGCTTTGACCCCAGACGAGTCTCCATCACGATTCTATGAGATCGATGCCGGGATGTTCCCAAGTACCCGAGGGCATAAAGGAACCTGGACGCATAGACACGGCTCCAGCCCGACAGCATTCTACCGGTTATTAAGCGGCGAGTGCGTAGTTGTCGTCGTTGGCAACTATAATTTGCAGGAGAGTTAACGAGATTCCCTACATACTCGGCATGCACCTCAGGTTTCGCGACCCACGTCGAAGCCAGATCGTCCCCAGATCGGTGAAGTATATCTCAATATCAGGGCAAGAAGTTAAAAATCAAGGCTAATCGGCGCTGCAATAATCGTCTGTTCGCAAACCACCGCTCTGGAATGTTGCGCTGTAATTGATCTGTATCAAGTCGACCGGGCTTGAATTTCAGTCGTTAACTCACAGATACATTCCAGTCAGGCAGCCTTTTATGCGTGCCCGTATTATTAACTGATTGATGTGGAGGTTGTTATGAATCTTGAGAAACTGAAACCCTGGAACTGGTTCAAACATGAAGAAAATGCCAGCCCGGCGCTGCCGACTATGCGCCAGGAGAGTCTGCCGGCCGCCGATTCGCTGCAAAACCTGCAGCGCGAGATGGATCGCTGGTTCGACAACCTGTCATCGGCCTTTGGCTTGCCCTCTGTGAGTGGCAATCTGGTAGGTGGTGGTCGTCCGGCCGTAAAACTGGGGAACCTGTATCGTCCGCAAATCGATGTCAGTGGCGATGACAACGGCTACGAAATCAAGCTGGATGTGCCCGGCTTGACGGAAGCCGACCTGTCGATCGAGGTCAGGGATGACGTGCTCATCATCCGCGGTGAACAGCAGCAGCAAAGCGAAGACAGGGACAAGCACTACTATCGCGTTGAGCGCAGTTACGGTGCTTTTCAGCGTACCCTGTCATTGCCCGACGATGCTGATGCCGATGAAATCGAGGCAAAGATCGATAACGGGGTGCTGCGGTTGGGGATACCGCGGCGTCAGTCTGCGGATCCGGACGTCAAACGTATCCCGATTTCATCCTGATTACTAATCGGGCTGGCCCTCTGGAAGCCAGCCCGGCCGAATTTTGAATTAGCCGCGGGACGTGATCATGAAACCAACACGGATCCTGGTCTGCCTTGCCTGATTGTCCGCAGCTGCGCAGATTGTGCGATAAAACGGTCCAGGTCGACAACTGCGCTTGCCAGCCAAAGACAACGAATATAACCAGCAGTGCCGGTTAAGTAGATGCCGTATTTGACTGGGATCAATAGTCCTGCCCGGGTATAGTGTTGCAATAGACGCAGGTTTTCAAAAGAGGGCAGGTGATGTTCAACTCGATCGTGGCAGCTTATGATGGCTCGGCGAATGCCGGCAGGGCCCTCGAGGCTGCATCCAGGCTCGCTGCGGGCGCGCAGGCGCGGATGTGTATAATCTATGTCATCGATATAGATCATATGAGCTCGCCGCTTGAAATTCGCAAAATGGGTGGAACCGAGGGCATCATCGAGTCGTCGCCCAACTTCATGGTCGACCTGGAGACGGCATCTCCCGAGCTGGTGAACAAGTTGGCAAAGGCGCAGGCCGATTCCTACCAGGCCAAGCTGGAATTCGCCGAGTACCTGCTCACCCAGGCGCTGAAAACGGCCAGGGATTGCGGGGCAAGCGATGTCGAAACAAAGTTCGTGCAGGGCGATCCCGCGCAGATGGTGGTCGAATTTGCCAATGAGCGCAATGCCGACCTGATTGTATGCGGCAGTCGTGGCCTGGGTCGGCTGAAGCAGCTGTTGCTGGGCAGTACTTCGCACAAGATAAACCAGCTTGCTGCATGCAGCTGCCTTACCGTAAAGTGAAGCTCGCCTTTATGTCCCAGATCGAGAGCACAGAAAATGAAGCAACAGAAAACTAGCCTGTTCGTGGTTATCGATCCTACCGCCGTTCACCAGATAGCCCTGGTGAAGGCCCTGCTGATCGCAAAACTCGGTGATTGCGATATCCATGCTTTTCTGTGCGTGCACAAGGAGATGGAAGAGGCCGATGATTACGCATCGCGCAAGGATTTCAAGCATAAAATCCTGGAACAGGCGGCCGCATGGCTGGAAACCTTGATGGAACCCTGCAAGCTTGCCGGCGTGTCCTACACCACCGAGGTCGTATGGAACAGCGACTGGGTCGAGCGCCTGATGCGCTCCATCGAAAAATCGGCTTGCGGTCTGGTGATCAAGTCCAGCTATCATCACGCCAGGGCGCGTCGATTCTTTAGCAAGACTTCCGACTACTACCTGATGCATCACTGCGTGCGGCCGATATTGTTCACCCACCAGGAGCAGGAATGGACATCGGACCGGATACTGGCCTGTCTCGACCTGGAATCGGGAGACCTGCATCACGCCAGGTTGAACGAAGCCATCCTGCGCAGCGCGCGGGCATTCGCGGAGATCGCCGGAATGGATTTATTCCTCGCCTGTGCCTGGGTCAGCTCGATAAACCGCGAGCACCTGGCGCTCAAGTCACACCAGCGCGAAGTCGGCGCGGAACAACTGGGTGAGCTCTTCGACCTCGCTGCGGAGCGAATTTTTGTGCGCCAGGGAAATGTGGTCGAGACCTTGCAGGCAATCTGCGAAGAGAGCGACCCGGCCATCGTCGTCATCGGCTCGATCGCGCGCAGCGGCATCAGTGGCAAGTTGATCGGCAACACCGCCGAAAAACTGCTCGATAGCGTTGCCGCGGACCTGCTGATCGTCAATTAATCAGCAACGCCCTGATTTGCTCGACCTGCTCGCTGCCGAGGCCTTCGACGCCTACACTGACAACCCCAGCCATGCTGGTTTCTGTTTCGCTGATCGGTTGTTGGCTCTTGATCTGTCGCTCGAGAATCTGTAGATCGGCCTCTGAAGGGTCGTTTTCCCGTGCCATGATGCGCTCGCGCAGTATCGCCTCGGGGGCTTCGCACACAACGATTACCCGGGAGCAGGGGGCATCGCTTTCCAGCTCCAGCAATTGTCGCCTGTCTGCTTCCTGTAGAAAAGTTGCATCGACGATGACGCAGAAATTCGCGGCGATGACCGTGGACGCAATCTGCCCCAGTCTTTGGTAGGTCCTGGCAGTTGCGTCGGTGCTATAAATGCCCCGGTTCGGCGCGGACTTGCTGTCGCTGTGGGCGGCAAGGGCAAACAGCTGCTTGCGCACGACATCGGAGCGTATTCGAATCGCACCCAGCGCTTCGACTAGCTGCGCCGCAACAGTCGATTTTCCTGATCCGGACAATCCATGCATGATGATCATGCCGCTACGCTGGTTTGTGGACCATTGATCGGCCAGGTCGAGATAAGCAGATGCCGCCTTGAAGCTCGCGGCCGTTGCCCTGGCAGTCGGGTCGACGCGCAGTGCTTCGACCTTGGCTCGTACCAGTGCGCGATAGATGACGTAGTAGCGCAGCAGGCCGATAGCCTCGTAGTCCGTGCTGCTTTCCAGGTAGCGGCTGATAAAGCGCCAGCCGAAACCGGGATAGCCGTGTGCCTGCAGATCCATAACCACGAAAGCGGCCTCGCTGATGGTGTCGATCCAGCGCAGTTCGGGATTGAACTCGATGCAATCGAAGGGTGTTACCTCGTTGTCGATCAGCGCCATGTTGTCGAGGTGCAGATCGCCGTGGCAGTCGCGCACGTGGCCATCCTGTTTGCGTCGCTCTACCTCGTCCAGCAGGCCTGCGTTAGCCTGGTACCAGTGTTGCAGACGTGCGTAACTTGCCGGCATCAAGCTGGCTGGAATGGCCTTTGCTAATTGCGAGAGGTTCTCTGCACTCCAGCGGCGTACACTGCCCGCGCTGCCGAATGCACTGTCCTGCGGGGCGCTGGCAGCGCCGGCGTGCAGTTCGTTGACGCGTTCGGCGATGGCGTCGACCATGGTCGCGCTCAGGGTTTTGTCGGCGGCGTGGTGGCTGAGCAGGCACCGTTGTGGGAACTCGATCATCTTCAGCGCATAGTCGATTACTCTGCCCTTACCGTGCAATCGCGGGGCGTCGGCGGTGCCGTGAATCTCGATCACGTCAAGATAGATCTGCGCGGCAAAGCGGCGATTCAAACGCAGTTCCTCGTGGCAGAAATGTCGTCTTCGCTCCAGCGTGGAAAAATCAAGAAAGCCTAAATCGACCGGTTTCTTGATCTTGTAGGCGTAATTACCGGTCAGAATGATCCAGGATATGTGGGTTTCGAGTAATCGCAGGTGGCGCAGTGGATGCCCGAAGGCCCGGGGGTTGTCGAGCGCGCGCACCAGTGTCGCGGTCAGCTCGAGGGCGGTTGTGCAGTCCTGTGCGGTATCCGGGATCTTCATTTATGCTGTTTCGCTTATCAGACAGCGCCCAGCTTAGACGACTGCAGCCGGGGAGCAATGATCCGCGTCAACATCCCGATTATCGGCACGTCCAGCTGTGGGGATCCAGGTTTCAAGTTTCAGTGTTGCGGGTCAGGTTTTTGCAGCAGGCTCGGCGTCGACCTTGTCGAGGTCGAGATTTTCGCTGTTTTCTTCTTCCATGGCGGCACGCAGCGCCGCTTCCTGTTGCATGAAAATTTCGCGAAAGCCCTGACGGATGCCGCTTTCATCGGTGGACAGCCAGTTTTGATAGAGCGCCTCGGCGGTTTCATCTTCGGTTTCGATAAAGGCGGTCTTCAATTGTTCCGCCAGAAACGGGTGCCTGCCGAGCCGCGTCAATGCCTCATAGCCGAGATTCAAGGCGCTGTGGTAGGTCTCCTTGATGATGACGTCGGCACCGGCGCGCTTGAGTTGATAGAAATGAACCTGATCGAAGGCGCGGGCCAGGACCGAGAGATGCGGATAGTGCTCCTTGAGGTAAGCCGTCAGTTCCACGGCGCGCTCGCGATCGTCGATGGCGATGACGAACAGGTCGATCTCGTCGATACCGGCGGTATGCAGCAGCGCGGGGTGAGTTGCATCGCCGAAATAACTGCGGATATTGAGTTCGCGCAGGTTATCCACCTGCTTCGCATCGTGATCGAGGACCACTGTCGCGATGCCGTTGGCAACCAGCAAGCGATTGACGATCTGGCCGAAGCGCCCGATGCCGGCGATCAGCACACGACCCTGGGTGTCGATGACGTCGTGCGGGCGCGGTGTCTGGCTGGTCTCGAAGCGCGGCACCAGTACCTTGTCGAAAAATACAAACAGCGCGGGGGTCAGGAACATCGAAATCGCCACCACCAGCGCGAGCAGCTCCGCTATGTGCGTGGGCAACACGCTGTTCTGCTGGCTGAAGGCGAGCAGCACAAACCCGAACTCCCCAGCCTGCGCCAGGCCAAGCGATGCCAGCCAGCGATCGCTGGAACCGATGCCGAAAGCCTTTGCCAGTGCGTAGACGATGCCTGCCTTTAGCACAATGATGCCGACGACTAATGCGCCGACCAACGACCACTCCTGCAGTAGCACGGTGAAGTCGATTCCGGCGCCGACAGTAATGAAAAAAAGGCCGAGCAGTAGACCTTTGAAAGGCTCGATATTGGCTTCGAGTTCGTGGCGGAATTCGCTATTGGCCAGCACCACACCGGCGAGAAAAGTACCGAGCGCCGGCGACAGGCCAACCAGGCTCATTAACGCAGCGATACCGATAATCAGCATCAGCGCAGTCGCGGTGAAGACCTCGCGCAAACCCGACTGGGCGACGAAGCGAAATAGCGGGCGACTGAGGTAATACCCACCGAACACGACTGTCGCAATCGCCCCCAGTACAACCAGGGTATAGACCCAGTTGGGCAAACCGGACAGCAGGTTGATGTGATTTTGGTCAGCGGTCGCCTGTTTCAGGATATCAACGGTGGTTAGCGCCACAGACGGCACTTCGAGCAGCGGGATAAGCGCCAACATGGGAATGACCGCAATGTCCTGGAACAGCAATACGGCAAAGGCGGCGCGCCCACCGGAGGTTTTGCCGAGACCCTTTTCATTCAGTGTTTGCAGGACGATCGCCGTCGATGACAACGCCAGGATCATGCCGATTGTCAGTGCGACACGCCAGTCGATACCGAAAGCAAGACCGATCAGCAGGATGGAGAGCATCGTCAGAAAAACCTGCAGGCCACCGAGACCCAGCAGACGCTGGCGCATTTTCCACAGCATGCTCGGCTCGAGTTCGAGACCGACGAGGAACAACATCATGACAACACCGAATTCGGCAAAATGTTGCAGGGTTTCCGTCTCTTCGCCAACCAGACCGACCACGGGGCCGATGACAACGCCGGCCACCAGGTAACCCAGCACCGAGCCGAGTCCAAGCCGTTTCGCCAGCGGCACCGCGATAACCGCGGCGCACAGGTAAATAAAAGCCTGGATGAAATAACCGGTCATGTTTGTGCAGCAGCCTCGACGCCAGCGCTGGCGTGCGGGCGCTGACTGCGGCGTAACGGGAAGGGGCTCTGGTTAGGGTAACTATCGGGCATGCTGCGAATGGGCATCGGTGCGTGGCGACACTATATAAACAATGTCGATTACTATACAAGCAAAAGCTGTGGGGTTATTTCCGAACAGGGACACAACGCAACCCGTCCCGCTTCCCGGCGATCTCTGCACTGGCTAACCCGACCCGCTAGCCACGTGTCATCCTGCACCAGCGGCGGTCTGAATTTTCGCTAGCCCGGGCAATGCGGCGGGAGTGACCGACCCACACCACGCCTACACAACGGAAATATAACGCTCAGCGATTGATGGCAAGCGGAATACGTTGCGCGCCAAAATTGCCGGGTTGCGCTGCAAAATGTCCCGGCAACGATGCGCCGCAATTCGCGCAATGCCCGTTGCGGTCGAGTCCCCAGTGCCCAAGCACGTACCAGTCGCGTTCGATCAGCGATTCACCGCAGGCGTGGCACCAGGTGCTGGAGCCATTGCGATCGTGCACGTTGCCGGTGTAGACATAACGCAGCTCATTGCCGAGCGCAATTTCGCGGGCGCGGGTCAGCGTAGCCTGAGGCGTGGACTCGATATCGCGCATCTTCCAGTCAGGGTGGAAGGCGCTGAAGTGCAGGGGTACATCGACACCGAGATGGTCTGCGACCCAGCGGGTCAACCCGTCGATTTCAGTATTCGAATCGTTTTCACCGGGGATTAGCAGGGTGGTAAGTTCCAGCCAGCAATCGGTTTCGTCGTGGATGTACTGCAGGGTTTCCAGCACCGGCGCCAGTTGACCACCGCAGATCTTGCGGTAAAAGCGCTCGGTGAATGCCTTGAGGTCGACGTTGGCGGCGTCCATGGCAGCAAAAAATTCCACACGCGGTTCGGGATCGATATATCCGGCGGTTACGGCAACCGTGTTTATGTCCTGCTCGCGGCAGGCCGCGGCGACGTCGATAGCGTATTCGTGAAAGATGACCGGGTCGTTGTAGGTAAAGGCCACGCTCAGGCAGTCATGCGCACTGGCGGTTTGTGCCAGTTGCTGTGGGGAGGCGGCATCGGCCAGTGTATCCATTTCACGTGATTTGGTCATATCCCAGTTCTGACAGAACTTGCAGGCCAGGTTGCATCCGGCCGTACCGAACGACAACACCGGGCTGCCGGGAAAAAAGTGGTTGAGCGGCTTTTTCTCGATCGGATCGATGCAGAAACCACTGGAGCGGCCATAGCTGACCAATTTGACTTCATCGTCCAGGCGCTGGCGCACGTAGCACAGGCCCCGCTGACCCTCGCGCAGATGGCAGTGGCGCGGGCACAGGTCGCACTGTAGCCGCCCGTCGTCGAGGCGGTGCCAGTAGCGGGTTTTGACGATGGATGATGAGATAGTTTGTGTCATGGATTGAGCTGGGACAACTCAGAATTGCCGCGTTCGGGTTACAATCACCGGCATGTTGTGGATTGAGGATATCGCATGAGCAAGCGTGCCGCGGCCGTGGCCGGCTATTTCTACGAAGCCGATCCGGGTCGCCTTAAATATGATGTGGTACATATGCTGGACGCTCAAGATGTCGAATTCAGGGCCTTACCAGAAGCCCTGATAGTACCACACGCGGGCTATGTCTACTCGGGATCGATCGCGGCCTGTGCCTATAAATGCCTGTTGCTTGATCCGCATCAGGTGAAGCGCGTTTTGCTGATCGGCCCGGCGCACCGGGTTTATGTCGAGGGCATGGCGATTCCGTCGGTCGATTACTTTGTCTCTCCGCTTGGCGACATTCCGCTGGAGCGGAAAGCGCTCGAGCAAATCAACTCCCTCGCCGCTGTGCAGGTGCTGGATGAGGCGCATCGCGAGGAACACAGTCTCGAAGTGCAGTTGCCGTTCCTGCAAACGGTATTGGCCGATTTCACGCTGATCCCGGTCGTTGTCGGTGGCGCCGCGCCCGCGGCAGTGGCGGCGGTGATCGATGCGCTCGCTGCCGCGCCCGGTACGCTGGTTGTGATCAGTTCTGATCTGTCCCACTTTCTGACCTATGACGAGGCCGAGCGAACCGATGCGGATACCTGCCAGCGTATATTGCAGAAGTCGAGCAAGCTGCGTTCAGAGCAGGCCTGTGGGGCCGCAGCGATCAACGGGCTGATGGCGTCCTCCTGGAGTCAGCACCTGCAGGTTTCGTTACTGCAGGCCTGTAACTCGGGCGATACCGGGGGTCAGCGCGACAGGGTGGTTGGCTATGCCGCCTTTGCCCTGCATTGAGCTGGACCAACAACAGCAACGACGGTTGCTGGAGGTCGCGCGTCGTTCGATCGAACAGGGTTTCGTCACGCAGGCACCGTTGCGGCTCGAGCTGGCCGATTTCGACGCCGAATTACGTGCGGCGGCGGCGGTATTCGTTACCTTGACCGAGGCTGGTGAATTGCGTGGTTGCGTCGGTTCCCTGCAGGCCGGCGAGCCGCTGGCGCAGGCCGTGGCCAACGCGGCCTACAACAGCGCGTTCCGCGACCAGCGATTTTCTGCTGTCAGGCAGGAACAGCTGCAGCGAATACGCATCGAAATATCGGTATTGTCGCCACTGCAAAAATTGCAACCGGATTCGCGTGCAGCGTTGCTGCAAGTGCTGCAGCCCGGCGTCGATGGGCTGGTGATCGAAGATCGCGGCCGGCGTGCCACCTTTCTGCCCAAGGTCTGGGACGGGATCGACTCACCCACGGCATTTCTCGATCATCTGATGCAAAAGGCCGGTCTTGGGGCCGGGTACTGGTCAGACAGTATTTGTGTAGAACGCTACCACACGTTGACTTTCGCCGATAATTAATCGTGCGACGGCGGTATTGTGTTGGAGCGCCCCGTCTTTTCCGTTATCATTTGCGCACCTTCAAAGCCGCGCAAAGTGACCCTGCCCAATATGCTATGCCTTCCCGGTAGTCCGGCACATTCCGAGTTCAGACTTACCAAATTACAACAACAACTGGCTGGCACAGGGATCGCGGTCAATGCGCTCGCCAGTGCCTATATTCACCTCGTCGATTGCGACGCGGCTGCGCTCGATGAAGCCGCGCTCGAGAAATTGCAGAACCTGCTGGATTATGGTCCGGCAATGCAATCCCGTCGGGTCGAAGGCCAGCAATTCTACGTGGTACCACGCCCGGGTACCATCTCGCCCTGGGCCAGCAAGGCAACCGATATTGCACACAACTGCGGCCTTGGCGTGATCCGTCGCATCGAGCGCGGTATCGTCTATCACATCGAAAGCCACGATCCGGTTCCGCTCGACATGCTGCACGATCGCATGATCGAGTCGGTCTTCAGCGATGTCGATGACTGTGCAGCCTTGTTCCAACATCATGAACCGCAGCCACTGGTCGAAATTGACACCCGCAACGAAGGTGTCGTCGCGCTTCAGCGAGCGAATGTCGATCTGGGTCTGGCGCTCTCGGCGGATGAAATTGACTATCTCGACGCGGCCTATGCAGAGCTTGGGCGTAATCCCAGCGATGTCGAATTGATGATGTTCGCGCAGGCCAATTCAGAGCATTGTCGCCATAAAATTTTCAACGCCAGCTGGACCATCGATGGCGTCGCACAGGACAGGACCCTGTTCGAGATGATCAAGAATACCTATGCCTGCAATAGTGACGGCATCCTGTCCGCTTACCACGATAATTCGGCAGTGATCGAGGGATTTCACGGGCGCCGCCTGGCACCCACTGCCAGTGCCGCGGAGTACCAGTACCAGGATGCGCAGCTCGATATCCTGATGAAGGTCGAAACCCATAATCACCCGACCGCGATCTCGCCGTTTCCGGGCGCAGCCACCGGCTCCGGGGGCGAAATTCGCGACGAGGGAGCAACTGGAATCGGCTCCAAGCCCAAGGCCGGCCTGTGTGGCTTTTCGGTATCGAACCTGCGCATTCCCGGCTTCGAGCAACCCTGGGAAGTCGACTATGGCAAGCCGGGTCGTATCGCCTCGGCGCTCGATATCATGATCGAGGGGCCGATCGGTGCGGCTTCGTTCAACAATGAATTCGGCCGCCCCAACACCTGTGGATACTTCCGTACCTATGAGCAGCAGATAGAGACTGCAGATGGCCCCGAGTTGCGTGGTTATCACAAACCGATCATGGTGGCGGGAGGTGTTGGCCTGATTCGGCGTGAGCACATCGACAAGCAGGACATCCCCCCCGGTTCACAAATTATCGTGCTGGGTGGACCGGCGATGTTGATCGGGCTTGGCGGAGGGGCGGCATCTTCGATGGCCAGTGGCAGTAGTAGTGAAAGTCTTGATTTTGCCTCGGTACAGCGCGGTAACCCCGAGATGGAACGGCGCGTGCAGGAAGTCATCGACCGTTGTTTCGCGCAGGGCAGGGAAAACCCGATATTGTCCTTGCACGACGTCGGTGCTGGAGGGCTGTCGAACGCATTACCGGAGCTGGTCAACGATGCCGGGCGTGGTGCCGAGCTCGATTTGCGGCGCATACCCAATGACGAACCCGGTATGTCGCCGATGGAGATCTGGTGCAACGAGAGCCAGGAACGTTACGTCCTCGCCATCGCCGACAACAATCTGCAGGCCTTCATCGAGCTATGTGAGCGCGAGCGCTGTATTTACGCCGTGCTCGGCAAGGCAACCGCGGAACGCAAGCTGCGCGTCAGCGATCCCCATTTCGCTAATACCCCGGTCGACCTGCCGCTCGATGTATTACTCGGCAAGCCGCCGAAAATGCACCGCGATGTGGCACACAGCGAAACATCACAGCCTGAATTCGATCGCAGTGGTATAGATCCGGCCAGCGCTTTGTATCGCGTGTTGCGCCTGCCGACGGTAGCCGACAAGACATTCCTGATCAGTATCGGCGATCGTTCCGTGAGTGGACTCGTGGCTCGCGATCAAATGGTGGGGCCCTGGCAAGTCCCGGTAGCCGACGCCTCGGTGACCCTGACTGATTATCATGCGGTCAGCGGTGAAGCCATGAGCATGGGCGAGCGCACACCCCTGGCGTTGCTGGATGCGGCTGCGGCCGGACGTATCGCAATTGGCGAAGCCCTGACTAACCTTGGCTGCGCTGGCGTGGGTGATTTAAAGCGCGTGGTGTTATCGGCTAACTGGATGGCCGCGGCGGGACACCCCGGTGAAGATGCCCGCTTGTTCGATACGGTGCGCGCGGTCGGCATGGAACTGTGCCCGGCGCTGGGCATCACCATACCGGTCGGCAAGGATTCGTTGTCGATGCAAACCCGCTGGAGCGATGGTGTTAGTGACAAGTCGGTAACGGCGCCGTTATCGTTGATCGTGTCGGCGTTTGCGCCGGTGACCAATGCCGGCCAAACCCTCACGCCGGAGATAATACGCGGTGACGGGGAATCCTGGCTGTTACTGTTCGATCTGGGCGAGGGCCGTAATCGACTGGGTGCCTCTGCGCTAACCCAGGTGTATGCCCAGACCGGGCGACAGGGTCCGGACATGGACGACGTGACGCTGTTCAAGACGGCTTTCGAGACCTTGCAGACGATGCTGACGCAGCAATTACTGCTCGCCTATCACGACCGTTCCGACGGCGGGCTGGTCGTCAGTCTCTGCGAAATGGCTTTTGCCGGGCGCAGCGGCATGCGTTGCGATATCAGCGGCCTCGGTGACGATGTGCTCGCGGCACTGTTTGCCGAGGAACTGGGTGTGGTGGTGCAGGTAGCTGACTCGAACCTGGCAGCTGTCGAAGCATTGGTTGCTCAGGCTGGTCTCGAATCGATCTGCCATCGCATCGGGCAACCCGATGACGGCGAACGCCTGTGCATCGAGCATGCTGGCAGCAGGGTGATCGATGAAAGTATCGTCGATCTGCAGCGTGCCTGGTCACAGACCACGTTTAACATGCAGGCGCTGCGCGATAACCCGGATTGTGCGCAACAGGAATTCGAGCTGATCCAGCCAGGACAGAAACCGAAACTGTTCTCACGACTCAGCTTTGATCCAGGCGCCGATGTCAGTGCGGCTATTGACGGTATCCGTCCGCGAATTGCGATCCTGCGCGAGGAGGGAGTTAACGGCCAGGTTGAGATGGCGGCGGCCTTCGATCGTGCGGGCTTCAGCGCCAGCGATGTGCACATGAGCGATATCATCGCGGGTCGGGTCAGTCTCGCCGATTTCGCCGGGCTTGCCGCCTGTGGCGGATTTTCTTACGGCGACGTGCTCGGTGCGGGTGAGGGCTGGGCAAAATCGATTCTCTACAACGCGCGCGCTTTTGATGAGTTTTCGGCATTTTTCGATCGCGATGACAGTTTCGGTCTTGGCATCTGTAACGGTTGCCAGATGATGTCCAACCTGTATGGAATGATACCCGGTGCCGGTCACTGGCCACGTTTCGTGCGCAATCGCTCGGAACAGTTCGAAGCCCGCCTGGTCATGGCCGAGGTACTCGAATCGCCTTCGTTGTTCCTCGACGGAATGCAGGGGTCGATGATGCCGGTAGTGGTCGCCCACGGTGAAGGGCGCACCGAACCCCGCGACTGTGCGTCCAGTGAGTTGCTCGAACGTCAACTCGCCTGCCTGCGCTATGTCGATGCCGACGGGGCTGCCAGCGAGATTTATCCGCTTAACCCGAACGGCTCGGAACTCGGTCTGAACGGTTTCACCAACGAAGATGGGCGTTTCACCATCATGATGCCGCACCCGGAGCGCATTTTCCGTAGTGTGCAGAATTCCTGGGTGGCGCCCGAGTGGGGCGAATACAGCCCCTGGATGCGCTTGTTCCGTAACGCCAGGCGCTGGCTCGGATAGCTCTTGCCAGGGCCGGATCGCACGCTCACATCGATGGAATTTGAAGCCGAGTCGGATACTGGCTTACCTGTCCCGTGTAGATCGCTCACCGGTGACCGGGTAAGGCTAACTTTTTCCCGGCGGAACTAGTCCCGGCTGCGATGGTCTAGATGCTATTCAAGTTTTTGGGTGTTACATGATCAAAATCAAGAAACGCTGGGAGATCCCGGAAGCAGAAGTTACCCCTGAATTGCTTTATCGTCGCCGGCGTGAATTTATCAAGGCGGCCGGTGTGATCGGTGGGGCCGTGCTATTGAATCCACTGGCGACCGTGCAGGCTTCTTATGCAGTGGATGGCTATCAGGAAAATTCGATTTCGCTGGACGAAGAAATCACCGATGAAGAAGATGCCACCAGTTACAACAATTTTTACGAATTTGGTACCGGAAAGGAAGATCCGAAGAAAAATTCGCAGCGATTTCGAACCGACGACTGGACTATCGAGGTCAATGGACATTGCGACAAACCGGGCACCTACAGTCTTGAAGACCTGCTGCGCCCGCATGCGCTGGAGGAGCGGATTTATCGACTTCGTTGTGTCGAAGCCTGGTCCATGGTTATCCCCTGGATCGGTGTGCCACTGGGATCCATTCTGAAAACCATGCAGCCGACTTCGGCGGCCAGGTATGTCGCCTTCAAAACCCTGCACGATCCGGTGCGTATGCCCGGCCAGCAGCGCTCGGTGGTGCCCTGGCCTTATCGCGAGGGACTGACCATGGCGGAAGCCATGCATCCGCTGACATTGATCTCGGTCGGTATGTACGGCAAGACCATGCCCAACCAGAATGGCGCCCCGATACGACTGGTGGTGCCGTGGAAATACGGTTTCAAGAGTATCAAGTCGATCGTCAGCATCGAGTTCGTCGAAGAGCAGCCGAAGACCTCCTGGAACATGATTTTACCGAATGAATACGGTTTTTATTCGAACGTGAATCCCGAGGTCGATCATCCGCGTTGGTCGCAGCAAAAGGAACGCCGTATCGGTGATATTTTCAAGAGCGA
>Ga0316187_10002921_pt1 | contig 14911 bp, 17 predicted proteins | sample CroRivburrow1_MG_FD_204927 | JGI IMG/M metagenome (GOLD analysis project Ga0316187, IMG submission 204927) | Coastal sediment microbial communities from Maine, United States - Cross River worm burrow 1 | ecosystem: Environmental > Aquatic > Marine > Coastal > Sediment | place: USA: Maine... | reverse complement strand
TAATTGGTCTATTTTATATCATTTTTACTTTTTTTCTGATACCATTTTTCTTGATTTTCTTATCTCAGAGATAGTTTCTTACTCTTTAAATAAATAACGATTCCGAATAAATCCTTAGGTAATAAGGCATCAATTATAATATTGAATTTTTAATTATTAGCAAATAATACATTTTTCTTATGCATTTTTTGGGTTAAAAATTTACCTTTAACAAGCATAATATTAAATCTAGTTGCTGTGGCAGAGAAAAAACGTTTCACTGATTTATTTAAGGTAAAGAACTTATTTGATTCCTTAATGGGGTATATTGATACCAAGGTAGAGTTATATAAAATCCAGTTTAAAGAAGAAGCTGCCAAAGTTTTGGTAATTGCAGTTTTTGCGATCATTTTTTCAATGATCGGGCTTTTGCTTATTTTGTTTTTAAGTCTCTTTGTTAGCGAAGTCTTAAATTCTCTATTTGATAGCAGATATCTTGGATATTTAATTATTTGCATATTTTATTTATTATTGGCTGTTCTTGTTTATTTATTGAGAGATAAAATCTCAAATACTATCAAGAACATGTTATTTGATGATAACGATAATGACCAGGACGATGAGTAATTCGTATGAAGATAAAAAGGCTAAATTAAAAGCTTCATCAGAAAAATATGAAGCAGCGTTTACTAAGGATTTGACAGCAGTTACAGAATCCGCAACCGACTGGGCAGGAAAGTTATTTGCGATTGGTGGAGGAATGCTTCTTTCCTATTTACTGATTAAGCAAATAATAGGAAAAGATAAAGGAGGTAAAGATGTTCAAGTTGCTGAATTGCATGAGAAAAAATCCGGAGTTGAAACCGCAAATATATTATTAAAAAGCCTCACTGATAAAGCTGCTCTTATAGTTCTTGAGCTGGCCCGTCAATATATAGTTAAACTTTTAGCTAATTTACCTGAAAAGGATGTCGAAAAAGATTCTTAATAGATTTCTGGATAAGTACAATTCCAATCAGAAGTCTCTAATTGTATTGATTGATCCAGATGAATATAATAATGAAAGAAATTTAAATAAACTGATATCACTAGCTAATAGCTGTGCCATAGATTTCTTTTTTGTAGGAGGGAGTTTACTACGGAATCCTGACATTTCCAAAATAGTCGAATCTATTAAGGAACAAACTAATATTCCAATTGTGCTTTTCCCTGGGAATGGACTTTACCTTAGCGAGCAAGCTGATGCAGTACTCTTTTTATCCTTAATTTCAGGTAGAAATCCGGAACTGTTGATTGGGCAACATGTAATTGTCGCAAAGTCACTCAAGGAAAGTGGTATAGAAGTGATACCCACAGGATATATTCTTGTTGATGGAGGAAAGCCTACCTCAGTTTCTTATTTAAGCTTTACATTGCCAATTCCTGCTGATAAACCCGAAATTGCTTCTTCAACCGCATTGGCAGGTGAATTATTGGGAATGAAGATGATTTATTTAGAAGCTGGTAGCGGAGCTATTAATCCAGTTTCTGAATCAGTGATTAATGCTGTTCAAAATGCTATTGATGTTCCATTACTTGTGGGAGGTGGAATAAGTTCTGCTGAAAAAGCATTAAAAGCCTTACATGCAGGTGCTGATGCCATTGTGGTTGGAAATAAAATTGAAGAAAACTCAGAGTTCTTAAAAGAGGTATCTGATATCCTTGTAGAATTTAATAGATCCTTAGATATTCATTAAAGATTCTCTTCTTCTCATTTTGCCTGCTGGAATACCAAACATCATTTTAAACCTTCTGCAAAAATAGGCGGTATCTTTATATCCAACTTCTCTTCCAATTTCCCTAATGCTGCTTTTACTGGTTCTTAATAAATTTACTGCCATTTCCATTCTTTGGTATTCAATATAATCCTGAGGATTTATCCCGGTAAGCATTTTAAAATACTGACCAACATAATCTTCAGATACATTAGCCACTTCTGATAATACCATATTGGATAGATCACCTTGTAAGTTCTCTCGGATATAGGTGAAAATGTCAATTAGTCTAGGATCCTTAAAATATGTAATATTTGTAGCCAGTTTCTCAACAAATAGCTGATTATTAATAATATGTCTTGTAATTTCCACAACGAGATATTCTGTAGCAGCTTTTACAACTCTTTCATGACCAGCATCCAGCGATTCTGCTTCTTCCAGAATGGTCTTTATTAAAGAAACAATTTTCTTATTATTGATTACAAAAGCAGGGATATCAAGTGATGCAAAAAAATTAACCGAATCAAATACTTTTGCTTCGAAAGTAATATAACTGAAAACTTCCTGATTAGAATTTTCTACCTCGGAGTAATCTATACTTTGGAGAAATGATTCTTTTCTGTTAATGTATGCATCAGAAGTATTCCTGGAATTGCTGGGATTTCCATAGGCTATTGAAACGCTTCTGCTTCCTGGAAGAAACAATACATCTCCTTTTTTAACTAGTTCCTTTTCGCTTCCAAAACGCAACTCCCCATTATGGACAATAAATACTGTATTCTCAACATCATAAAAATTGTCATTCGACACAGATTGAATAATCTTGATGTTTTTTGATTTATTGTACTTTATTCCTAATGACTCAATTATTTTATTATAATCTTCCATATCTTAAAATTAGACTTCCAAATTAAGAATTTGGATAATTTCGTAAAATAGTTAAACAATAACAGTATAAAAATTATAAATTACAAATTTTATATTGTAAAAGTACAATAAAATTAGATGAGAAAGTAATCAAGACTGAATTGTTTTTGTGAGAGATAAGGGTAAAGCGACAAAAACGAAATTGTATTAAACTAAGAATTGTCTGTAAAACTAACTTTTACTTTAAAATATCACGCGCGATAACCATTTTTTGTATTTCTGATGTGCCCTCATAAATTTGGGTAATTTTGGCATCTCGCATCATCCTTTCTACGTGAAATTCTTTAACATAACCGTAGCCACCATGAATTTGTACTGCTTCTACAGTTACATCCATTGCCGTTTGTGAGGCAATTAGTTTAGCAATTGCGCTAGCTTTAGCATACTCGTGATCATTATCTTTCAAATAGGCAGCTTTAAAACATAGTAAACGTGCAGCCTCAATAGATGATTCCATGTCAGCAAGTTTGAATTGGATAGCTTGATGTTTGGCAATTACAGAACCAAATGATTTTCTTTCCTTTGCATACCTCAAGGAAAGTTCATAAGCACCCATAGCAATACCCAGAGCCTGGGCAGCTATACCTATTCTGCCGCCATTAAGTACCTGCATTGCAAATTTAAACCCAGTACCAGATTCTCCCAAAACATTCTTTTTGGGAACTTTTACATCAGAAAAAATGACAGAATGTGTGTCGGAACTTCTTATTCCCAACTTATTTTCCTTAGGTCCTACTTCTATTCCAGAGGTTTCTTTATCAACTATGAATGCTGATATTCCCTTATATCCGGCTTTTGGATCGCATTGTGCTATTACCACGTAAACTGAAGCGCTATTTCCATTGGTTATCCAGTTTTTTGTTCCGTTTAATAGATAATGATCACCTTTATCTTCGGCTCTGGTTGTTATGGCAGTTGCATCAGATCCAGCCTCAGGTTCCGAGAGGCAGAAGGCCCCAATTTTTTCGCCAGCAGCTAAGGGTTTCAAATACGAAGCTTTTTGTTCTTCTGTGCCATAAACTTCAATTCCCCAGCATACAAGTGAATTATTAACAGACATAATTACTGCTGAGGAAGCATCGACTTTTGCAATTTCTTCAAGTGCAATTACATAACTGACTGTATCCATTCCACCTCCACTGTAATTCGGACTAACCATCATTCCCATAAATCCCAGCTCTCCCATCATTTTAACTTGTTGAGTTGGGAATATCTGCTTATCATCCCTTTCAATTACTCCAGGGAGCAAGGTGTGCTGTGCAAACTCACGTGCAGCATTACGAACTGCTATATGCTCTTCACTTAAAGAAAAATCCATAAGATATTTTACTATTAAATCTTATACAAGATATAATTAATCTCTTGAACCTCCTACGAATAACATAACATAATATAATAAGGAAACCAATGAAGCAATCGCAGAAACAACGTATGTCATGGCAGCCATTCTTAATGCATCTTTTGCCATTCCATGTTCTTTTTCAGTTACGATATTTCTTTCATCCACCCAGGCTAAGGCCCGGCTACTTGCATTAAATTCAACTGGTAACGTTATAAAAGAAAAAGAAGTTAAGACAGCATAACAAGCAATTATGGTTAATAGCACTATTTGATAGGGGAAGGTACTGTATAGGAATCCAAATCCAAAAATGGAGGCTAAAACTACCATATTTAGTATTTTGCCACTGGCATTTTGAATGGGAACAAGGGCACTCCTTAATTGCAGCGCTTTATATCCGGTAGCATGCTGTACGGCGTGACCACATTCATGTGCTGCAACAGCTGCAGCGGCTGCATTTCTCCCATGATATACTTGCTCACTTAAGTTAACAGTTTTATTTACCGGATTATAATGATCCGATAAATGTCCTTGAACTGAAGTAACTTTTACGTCCATTATTCCATGATCGCGTAACATTAATTGGGCGATTTCATTCCCACTAAGCCCACTTTCAAGATCTATCTTAGAATATTTTTTGAATTTTTTTTTGAGAGATGAGCTCACTATTAAACTCACAATCATAAAGAAGACAGCAATTATTATGATCATATTTTTTGTTTTTTTATTTTTTCAATAATAGCTGACGTGGAGTATCCTTCAACCAGGTCAATAGTTCTGACACTTCCGCCATTCTTCAATACGAAATCAGCCCCAACAATGTTTTTAATATCGTAATCTTTTCCTTTTACCAGAATGTCAGGATTTAGAGTTTCAATTAACATTAAAGGGGTTTCTTCATCAAAAGGGACAATAAGATCAACGAAGTACATAGATGCCAATAGTCGTGCTCTAGCATTTTCATCAACTATGGGTCTTTCAGGACCTTTTATTTTTCTAATACTTGCATCAGTATTCAAACCAAGAATGAGGCGGTCTCCTTCAAGCCTGGCTTTTTCAAGATAATCTATGTGACCCAGGTGGAGGATGTCAAAACAACCATTGGTGAATACAATTCGAAGGCCAGCCTGTTTCCATTGGGCTGCTTTTAATATTCCGGATTCCAGGCTTACGATCTTATCCCTTGTTTCCATTGGGATTTTTATTTAAAAATATACTAATTATGAAACTTATTCCTCCAAAGACAGTCACGGAAATAAATTGAGATGTATGTAGAAGTGTAGCAAAAAGAACACCATCTGCCTTATTTATTCCGTAGAGCAATAAAATTCCGCTGACAAATGCATGGTAGGTTCCTATGCCACCCTGAACAGGTGCGGCCATACCTAAACCGCCAGCCATTAATATGGATAAACCAGCAAAGAAATCAAGATTTGATGTAGTCTCGAAGGAGAAAATAATGATATATGACATGAGGTAATATAATACCCAGATTAATAAAGTAGATATTAAAAAAGCAAATTTCTTTTCAACTTTTCGGATACTCATCAAACCATTAATCAGATCAATTATGAAAGGACGAATTTTTTGATATAAATGGAGTGATTTAAGAAATTCCCTTTTCCAAATTAACAGAACAATAATTGCCAGGATTATAAATAATATAATACCTAGATATATTAAAGTATTTGAGAAATTGATATTATTAAATGCTGCAGAAAATGATTCATATAAAAAATCTTTTAATACTTTGAATTCGATAATTATTGTAACGAAGATTAATATGAGAAGTATTATCAAATCAAGTATTCGTTCACTTATCACCGTCCCTAGAGAGGCAGGAATTGCCACTTTATCAGTCTTTTTTAAAATAGCGCAACGAGTTACTTCTCCCATCCGTGGCAGGAGTAAATTTGCAAAATATCCTACCATAACTGCAATGAAAGCCCTGAAAGGATTGACCTTATATCCAATGGGGCTTAATAATAGAGTCCATCGGTATCCTCTTAGTAAATGGCTTAATAATGAAAAACCAATGGAGATATAAACATAAGTAAAATTTGCAGATTTTAAATTTTCGAAAAGAACAACAAGGTCAATGTCCCTGAACACAAACCATAAGATTCCGAATGCTATAATTAGCGTTATAGAATATTTAAGAATTGATTTAAAATGTTTCAATAGTCTGATTAGGGTAGTTGGTTTTTCTCGTCAGGAAATATTAAAACAGGCGTATAAGATTTTGCCTCTTCTGGATTCATAGTAGCATAGGAGATAATAATAATTATATCTCCTACCTGTGCCTTTCGTGCAGCTGGTCCATTAAGGCAGATTTCCCCACTATTGCGTCTTCCCTGAATCACATAAGTATCAAGTCTTTCACCATTATTGATATTCACAATCTGAACTTTTTCGTTTTCAATAATATTAGCAGCCTCCATCAATTCGGGATCTATAGTGATACTACCTACATAATGCAGTTCAGCTTGCGTGATTTTTACCCTATGAATTTTTGATTTTAATACTTCAACAAACATCATCTTTTATTTCTAACGGCAAAGATACTAAATATAAAATACGTTATCTATTAACCGAATGTTATTAAGATAACCAGAAATGCACAAAGCTGTTTTGTTTTTTTCTTCAATATTTTCGATAATAGAAAATTCCCGGATATCAATTACCTCGAAATATTCCAAAGACAGTTGAGGATATTCCCCAATAAAATCGGAAACAAACTTCTTAACCTGAGGGATATCATACCCCTTTTTTAGCATGATATTTGCCTTTATTAATGCCTCATAAAACGAATTGGCAATTGGTCGATCACCATCTTTGATTCTGGCGTTTCGAGATGACAAAGCCAGGCCGTCGGATTCCCGCACTGTAGATATGCATCTCAATTTTATTTCATAAGAAAGATCTTCAATCAGTTGTTTTATTAGGTGATATTGCTGCAGATCTTTCTGGCCAAAATATGCATAGTCGGGTTTTATAATATTGAAAAATTTGGATACAATAAGTCCAACTCCTTTAAAGTGACCCGGTCGGAATGAACCCTCAAGAATATTCTCAATACTCCCAAAATGAATATTCGTTTTGATTTTTTTGGAAGCGACATAAATATCCTCAATTTGAGGCACATATACCGCATCACATTTTTCATTAAGCAATTTGTCTAAGTCATCTTCCAGTGTTCTGGGATAATTTTGTAAATCCTCTTCGTTATTGAATTGAACTGGATTAATAAATATACTGCAAACTGAAATATCCGACTCCAATTTGGAAGCTCTAATCAGGGATAAATGACCATCATGCAATGCGCCCATTGTGGGTGAAAATCCAATTTTTTTATCTTTTATGCGCGCGTTTCCCAGATAATCTGTAAGATCGGTTTTCGAGTGAAAAATTTCCATGAAAAGGGCCTTGGTTTGTCCTGTTTATTAAGTAAATCTACTTTTTTAATTATTAATAAGCATATAAATAGCTGAATATGTAGTACCTTTGTAAAACTTTTGCAATAGGTAACCAAATTAGATAGATATATTATGTCAAAGCTTCGAATCCTCTATGTTGCAAGTGAAATCAATCCTTTTTTACAAACATCAGATGTAGCAGAATTTGTAAGAAGATTGCCACAGGCAATGCAGGAAAAGGGTATGGAAATCCGAATCTTGGTTCCAAGGTTTGGATTGATAAATGAAAGAAAGAATCGATTGCATGAAGTTGTCAGATTATCTGGAATAAACATAGCAGTTGGCGAAGAAGAGAAACCTTTAGTAATTAAAGTTGCTTCTATTCCAAATGCGAAATTACAGGTTTATTTTATTGATAATGAGGATTATTTTCACAGGAAGTCAGTTTTTTATGACAAGGAAGATAATTTCTATGAGGACAATGACGAAAGAGCTATCTTTTTCTGTAAAGGTGTGATCGAAACCGTTAAAAAGTTAGGATGGGCACCTGATATTGTGCATTGTAATGACTGGATGACCAGTTTAATTCCAATGTACATAAAAACCACTTATAAGAATGATCCGATTTTCCAAAATACAAAAGCTGTATTTACGGTTTATAACAATTCATTTGATTATAAATTTAATGGAGATCTGATAAACAAAGTAAAAATGCTTGATATAGAAGACAGCATGCTGACGAATTTAGAATCGGGAGATTTTGAAGGATTTATTAAATTAGGTATTGAATATTCTGATGTTGTTATCAAATCAGGAGAAGACCTTAAAGATGGTGTTAGCAAGCTGTTCGATCGAATTCCGGAAGACAAGAAGGTGGATACAATTGATAAGGAGGATGATTATCTGGAATCATATTATAATCTATATCATGAACTTGTTGGATAAGAATAAAATAGGGTTAATTGCCATATTGACCCTTTTTTTATTTTCCTGTGAAGATCCAAATGAAATTGGCCTTGAATTGAAAGGTGATTCTGAAAAAATTGGAGCTTTCTACAAGGAGATTAGCCTTACGACCACACTCATCAATAATGATTCCTTGCTGACATCTTCTATTGCCAGGTTGCTAACTGGCAAAACTTATGATGAAGATTTTGGAACCATGATTGCTTCTACATATACCCAATATGGTTATGGGAATACCAATCTGGATATACCTAATGATGCCACATATGATTCACTTATTTTATATATATATAGTGATTATGTATTTGGGAGTGGAATAACAAGCCCTCAACGATTTTCGGTTCATGAGCTTACCGAGGACCTTTATGATACTGCTGCATATTTTTCTTTTGACTCCGTAAGTTTTGATCCAACTCCGATTGCGGTAAGTGATTTTCAATTTACTGAGGACGATGATACTCTTGTTACTTTTACGATAGCAGAATCCTACGGGATGAGGTTATTAGAAGCAGCAAAAGACACAAATCTGATAGACCCTACTGATGTAAGAACATTGCAGGAATTATTTAAAGGATTTGCGTTTGTTTCTGATGATGCAAATAATACCATTCTTGGTATTTATATTCTAGATGGGAGGACAGTGCTAAATTTGTATTATACTTCTGCAGAAGAGGATACATCTACATATTATAGTTTCGGTTTTTTAAACGGAGTTGCTAATTTTAATCAGATTTTGACTGATAGAATGGGCACTCCTCTTCAAGGGATTGATGAACAATACTATGAGGATTTTTATCCGACCAATGGCAATTCTTATGTGCAATCAGGAGCCAATCTTGTTACTAAGATAGATTTTACACCTCTACTGAATTTCTTTGACACAATTGAATATTCAACTATTAATCAAACAACTATTGATATTAATATTAATGAACCAGGGGAAAATGAAAAACTGCCTTCAAATCTAACTTTTTATTATACAGATGAAAGTAATAAGCGAATTAGGTCAGGAACCGAATATATCGGTATTCTGGTTGAAGGTTCTACTGAATTACAGAAGGCTTTTTATAATGGAGAAAACCACTATGAAGCAGTAATTACTGCTTTTACAGATAATTTAGTTAAGGGCATTAACCCTAATGACAAAGTTTTATTATACCCCCCGGACTTTGGATTGGCTAATTCCGTTAACCAATTTACTGCTGGTCCGGAAAAAATAATCTTGAAAATATACTATTCTAAAGTAAAATAATTCTATATTTAAGACTTAAACCTTATACCTATGTGTGGAATTATGGCTTACATTGGTAATAAAGGAGCGCACTCCATTATTATCAATGGTTTAAAACGATTAGAATATCGTGGTTACGATAGTGCAGGAATAGCACTTTATAATAACAATCTTGAAATATATAAAAAAAAGGGTCGGGTAATTGATTTGGAAGATTACCTTGTTGACAAGGATATCAGTGGAAATATTGGTATTGGGCATACGCGATGGGCTACTCATGGTGAGCCAAATGATCAAAATGCCCATCCTCATTCTTCCGGAAATGCCAGTATTGCCTTGGTGCATAATGGAATTATTGAAAACTACAATACCCTCAAGAAGGAACTTATACGATCGGGGCATCAATTTACAAGTGAAACTGATTCTGAAGTGTTGGTGCATTTTATTGAAGAAATTCAGCATTGGAATCACTGTGATCTTGAAGAAGCTACTAGGATAGCCCTTTCACAAGTTATTGGTGCCTTTGCTATTGTAATAATTTCAAAAGATGATCCAAATACATTAATAGCAGCAAGGAAAAGTAGTCCCCTGGTTATTGGTGTAGGAGAGGGTGAATATTTTGTTGCTTCTGATGCTTCACCGATTATCTCTTATACAAAAGAGGTAGTTTACCTTGATGACTCAGAAATTGCAGTGATACATCCTGATGGTTTTTCGGTAAAGGATATCAACAACGTAGAGAAAACTCCATATATACAAACACTTGAGATGGATCTTGAATCCATTGAAAAAGGTGGTTTTGAGCATTTTATGCTTAAAGAAATTTTTGAACAACCCAAATCAATAGGTGATTGTATGCGAGGTCGTCTAAATGCCTCGATTGGGCATCTGGAATTAGGTGGAATTCATGAATATGCTTCGAATTTACAGGATACGAAAAGGATTATTATGATCGCTTGCGGTACTTCCTGGCATGCATGTCTGGTAGCTGAATATTTTATTGAAGAGTTCTGCAGAATTCCTGTTGAAATTGAATATGCATCAGAATTCAGGTATCGAAATCCTGTAATAGGTGAAGGGGATGTTGTGTTTGCCGTGTCTCAATCTGGTGAAACAGCCGATACACTGGCTGCTATTGAAATGGCGAAATCAAAGGGAGCTATTGTATTTGGAATATGTAATGTAGTCGGCTCATCTATTGCCAGAGCCTCTCATGAAGGAGCCTATACCCATGCAGGCCCGGAAATTGGAGTTGCTAGTACAAAGGCTTTCACTGCTCAATTGATAGTATTAAATATGATGGCATTAAGATTGGCCCGGAGTAAAGGTACTATCTCAGATGAAGACTTGGATTTTCATCTTAAAGAGATGGAGTTAATACCACAAAAAGTGGAAAAAGCTTTGAAAAGCAATCATCTGATAAAGGAAATTGCTGAAAAGTATAAAGATGCTACCAATTCAATTTACCTTGGGAGAGGATATAATTTCCCGGTAGCGCTCGAAGGAGCTCTCAAATTAAAGGAAATCTCGTATATACACGCTGAAGGATACCCGGCAGCTGAGATGAAACATGGCCCAATTGCATTAATTGATCAGGATATGCCCGTAGTTGTAATTGCAACCAAGGACAGTACATACGAAAAAATTGTTAGCAATATTCAGGAAGTGAAAGCAAGAAAAGGAAAGGTAATTGCTGTGATTACCGAAGGAGATGAAACCATTAAAAATTTGGCTGATCATATAATAGAAATCCCGGAAGTTGCTGAAGCATTATCACCATTGTTGACTGTGATTCCTTTGCAATTGCTGGCTTATCATATAGCTGTTATGAGAGAATGCAATGTAGATCAACCTAGAAACCTGGCTAAATCTGTAACGGTGGAGTAATTTTGTTTACTGAAAATTGAAAATATTTATTTTATAGAAGGCGGGAAATTTGCTGAATGAACCGCCTTTGGAAGATTCCTTTAATCAGTGGAATAAGTACTTTTACCAATTGTGATATTTAATAAAACCAGATTGGATCTGAAGAGTTTATTACTTGCTTATATCTTCAAATAAACAAAGAGTGTTTTTATATTTTAAACTTACATTTCCGGTTTTACCGTACTTCGATTTTCTGACAATCAATTTAGAATTACCTTTTTCTGACTTTGACTCTTGATTTTCATCATTTACGTAATGGATCGAGTCATCCAGGTAAACAATGCAGTCACTCATGCTTTTTAGAAAAAGGTCTGAATTTAAATTTTCTAATAAAGTCTTTCTACCCACGTTATTTATATTTCCAGAATCCCCAAGTTCATAAAGCAGAATAAAAGGTACTCCAGTATTTTGAGAGATCGATTTTAATGATTCAATTAATTTTATTTTATCATTCCTATTTCCCTGCACCTCATTAAATCGATCAATCAGTATCAGATTGGGTTTTTTCTCAAATATTAAGTTCTTAACCAGGTACGTAATATCTATTGTGGTTCTTTTTATATTATTAATTATATAGGTAGGTAATATTTTATTGGCTTTTAATAATTTGTCGATCTTAGCTTTTTCCTTATTATTTAATTTACCTGAAATAATTTTTTTCATTTTTATTTTCAGAAATGAACTCGTTATTTTTTTTACTATATCAAGCTCAATATCATGAAAAGAAATATAATATGTAGGAATATCCTGATTGATTGATATGTTCTTTAATAAGGATACACCTAAATTTGTGAGGTCTTCCTGATAGGTGCCACCAATAACAGTTACACCCTTTTTATATATTCCTCCAAATTTTTTGTCAAATTTTCTAAATCCAGTTTTCAAAAATTGATTTTTTGAAACGCCCTTTTCATATCCTTTTCTAAGTGTTTTTAATCCTTCCTGATATAGCATTTTATAAGGGTTTTATAATATTGAAAGAAGAGTAATTTATGGTTTAATCTCAATCTTAATAAATTATTTTGAAAAGTATTTTCGAGTTAAAACAATATTTCAAAAACTTAATGAAGTATAATTTTACGAATTTTTTCTCAATAACACTATTCTTCTTAAATTTAAAATTTTTCACAATATAATTATAAATTTAAGAACTCAGAAATATTTTGCTAAATAGTTTATATTTATATGATACTAATTTCCCAAAAGATAACAGAATAGACAGCATATCTTATAAATCTGGACAATGCATATACCCAGAATTTTCGAAATGGATAGTTTACTGATCCCATCAACATGCTGATTCCGGAAAATGGAATTGGAGTTAATGCAGCTACAATAATTACAAAAAAGCCATAATTGTTTAAATATTTCAGATATTTAATCAGGTAGCGCCTTTTGATCCAACGGTAAATTATTGTTTCATTTAGTTTTATTCCTATCCAGAATCCAAACAATCCTGCCCCATAAGATATCAATGCCAGTATAATAATATCAACTATATACACATTTAAATCACCCGAATGTGTAGACCATATAAAGAATAACTCGGGAGGAATGATACCCAATAAAACCTCGGATATGGTATATATTGTGAAAACTAAAACTGGATTATCATAAATTGGTTGAAGCCAGCTTAAATAATCTATTTTAACATATTTTTTAAATATGATAAAGCCAACGACAAAAACTGTAAGGATAAGTAATCCTCTTAAAAAGTTTACTATAAAAAACCGGGTTTTGTCATTCAAGCCCATAGATGCAGTTTGTGAATATTTCGAAAATAATCAATATTAAATGGAAATTTCTAATTTAAATATGAATTCTATCTGATTTAATATTGTTTTTAATATTTTCACAATATGTTTGAAATGCCAACATGATTTTTTTTAAAGAAATTGAAATGATAGAAATCACAATAGAAGATATTGAAAAATCAATTCGAGATGTTCCCGATTTTCCTAAAAAAGGAATTCTATTTAAGGATTTGACCACTGCCTTCAAGGAACCCGCAATACTCAACAAGATATCCTCGGAAATTGTAAACCAATACAAGGATCTTGGTATTACTAAAGTTGCTGGAATTGAATCTCGTGGCTTCATTATTGGAAGTATTATTGCCAAAGAATTGGGTGCTGGATTTATACCTATTCGAAAACCAGGCAAGTTACCTGCTCAAACTTTTAAAGCTGAATACCAACTGGAATATGGAACAGATTCTGTAGAGATCCATAAAGACGCATTATCATCTGATGATGTTGTCTTATTACATGATGATCTTCTTGCTACTGGTGGTACAGCATCAGCTGCCATAAAATTGATTAAGAATTTCAATGTTAAGAAAATCTATGTAAACTTTGTGGTGGAGTTAGCATTTCTTAAAGGGCGGGAGTCTATTGATCCTGCGATTGATATTCAATCTTTAATTTCTTTTTAGTGAGTAAGACCATGTGGAAGTGAGGAGAAGATATCTACGGTCGCTCTTGATTTATTTAAGGTATAAAAATGCAATCCAGGAGCTCCCTTTTTGAGTAAGTCAATACATTGTTTAATTGCTATATCTACTCCTTTCTTATACATTTTTTCTTTATCATTCTGAATTGGTGAAAGTTGTGATATTATTTCTGAAGGTATTGTTGCGCCGCACATGTCAGAGAATTTCTTGATCTGATTAAAATTCGTAATCGGCATGATCCCGGGAATGATTCTATTTGTTATCCCAGCATTTCTTGCTTTCATGACAAAGTCAAAATAATGATCATTGTTAAAAAACATTTGAGTAACAATAAAGGAGGCGCCTTTATCTATTTTGTGTTTTAACCAATTTATATCTTCATTTGAACTATTTGATTCCGGATGTTTTTCTGGATAACCTGCAGCTCCCAGACAAAACTGATCCAACGAATGAGCCAACTCAATAAGATCACTAGCATGTTGAAATTCGACATCCAAAGCCTTTTCACCTGAAACAGGCAAATCGCCTCTTAAAAGCATAAGGTTCTCAATACCCTTCTTGGAAAGATAATTTAGATCATTTAAAATTTTTTCCCTGGATGTATTAATGCATGTATAGTGAGCCATTGCTGTTAGCCCAATCTTATTATGTATATAGTCTATAAGATCAAATGAAAGATCCTGGGTCGTGCCCCCTGCACCATAGGTGACAGATATAAAGGATGGAGATAGATTAATTAGCTGACCAATATTTATCCCTAATTCAAGGATTGATTTATAGTTTTTGGGAGGGAAAAACTCAAAGGAGAATGTTTTCTCATTTCTTTCAAATAATTCAGTGATCTTCAAGATTTATATATTATAGTTTAATTCAGATATGTATCAAAACAATTTTGAATCTCGGTTTCTGTATGATTAATAC
>Ga0316187_10002920_pt1 | contig 14913 bp, 17 predicted proteins | sample CroRivburrow1_MG_FD_204927 | JGI IMG/M metagenome (GOLD analysis project Ga0316187, IMG submission 204927) | Coastal sediment microbial communities from Maine, United States - Cross River worm burrow 1 | ecosystem: Environmental > Aquatic > Marine > Coastal > Sediment | place: USA: Maine... | reverse complement strand
CCTAGTGGCTCCCCCCGGCGGGGGGAGGGGCACCGCCCGCAGGGTGGGAAGGGGGGCGCAGCATCGAGGGTCGTCCCGTCTACAGGCTCCAACTCCCGCCGGGCGACAGAGCCCTTGTACCGTGTGCCACCTATTACGGTGCACCCCTCTACCCGCTTCGGCGACTCCGTCACAGGCGGGGCCCTTCTCCCTTCCGGGGAGACCTAATGAGAGCGAGCCGGTCGTACAAAGCGGCGGCCCGGGGGGGATCCACAGCCGAGCTGCGCGCCCGGTGAGGTGGCTTTCCCATCATGGGCACCGTGGCAGCTTGTAGCCTCCACAACATGCACATTGGTATCCAACTTCCCGAGATCGAACGGTTGGTGCGCTGGCCGGAGTACCGGGCCATGGCGGTGGCTGCAGAACAGGCAGGGTTCGATTCCTTGTGGCTCGGCGACCATCTCTTCTACGACAAGCCCGAAGGCTCTAAGGGACCATGGGAATGCTGGACCCTGCTCGCGGCGATTGCGGCCGTCACAGAACGGCCGTTGCTGGGGCCACTCGTGTCGCCGACGGCTTTCCGGGGCCCGGCGCTGCTGGCGAAGATGGCCGGGACCGTCGATGAGATATCCGGCGGCCGCCTCGTCCTCGGGCTCGGCTCGGGTTGGAACCAGCGGGAGTTCGACGCATTCGACTTCCCCTTCGACAAGCGAGTCACCAGGTTCGAGGAAGCTTTCACGATCATCGCCGGGCTGATTCGGACCGGCCGCGTCGACTTCGCTGGGGACTACTACCAGGCTCCACAAACCGAGCTGGTTCCACCGGCCCGCACCGATCTGCCGATAATGATCGGGTCAACGGGCCCGCGGACACTTGGCATTGCAGCCACGGAGATGAACTGGTGGAACGAATGGTGGAGTCACTTCGGTAACGATCCCGACGAGCTCGCTCCGCTTGTCGATCGGGTGGATGGCGCGCTACGCAGCGCCGGCCGCGATCCGGCTGAGGTTGTCAAGTCGGTTGCCTTGATGGTTCAGCTTCCCGGCGGAGCCGGCAGGCTGATGGGCGCCGAAGTGGAGGCAGAGGCGCCACCGATCACCGGGAGCGCGGCAGAGATCGCCGAACAGATTCTGCGCTTCTCGCCGCTCATCGATCACGTGCAGCTCGTTGTCGACCCGATCACCCTGGAATCCATCGAGGCGCTCGAGCTCGTGGTCGCCCGGGTGCACGGCGGATAGCGGCGCTAGTCGTCGGTCTCGACTTCAGTACATGCGCGTTCGGCCACGACCATGTCTTCAAGCAGCTGGAAGTCCACCATGCTGTAGTCGCCACGGCCGTCGATGAGCGGCTGGAGGTCCGCAGCCTCATACGCTCCGTCGAACTCTTCGACCATACACTTGGCTACGGCGGGAGGTCTCCCGAGCCGTTCGAGCATTTCGGCGGTAGCGGCTTGATCAGCCTCGGACTCCTCGCCTCCGCCACAGGCTGCGGCCAGCAATGTCAGCGCCAGAGCCCATATCGTGAACCGGCTGCGTTTGGTCATCTTGACATCATCGCTCACTAGAGGTCCGAGCTGGAGGGAATCGTGTTGGAAGCCGCGATGGGGGAGGGCTTGTCCCACCAGGGTGCTGCCTCCTCGAGCTGGCGTGCCAACGACAAGAGCATTGCTTCTTGGCCGAAATCGCCGATGAATTGCACGCCGACGGGAAGCCCCGATTCGCTCCAGTGAAGCGGGACCGACATGGCCGGCCTTCCGGTGAAATTTGCGATCGGGGTGTAAGGGACGTACTGCTCGAGCTGTTCCCACATCGCATCCAAACCGATGCTCTGGTCGAGGGCGCCGTTGCGGATCGGCGGAGTCGCCAGCACGGGCCACATCATCAGGTCGTAGTCGGAGGTGAATGCGGCGATGCTGTGCGATATCGCCTGCAGCGTGTCCAAGGCGATCATCAGGTCGACGGCCGAGTGGTCGCGGGCATGTGCCACCAGATCCCACGTGAACGGTTCAAAGGCGTCGAGCCCGCTCTTGCGCTCGTCGAGCTTCGCCAGGACCTTCATCGTGCGCCAGTCGCCGAGCCTCCGGCGGGCAATTCTGCCCGAGCGTTTGATGGAGATCGCATCGAGGATCAGCTCGAAGCTGCCGGCAGTCGCCGCGCTCCACAAGACGCGGAATGCGGCGCTGAGCTGTTCGATGTCGAGGACCGGAGCTTCGGGCACCACGACGTGGCCCAACGACTCGAGGAGCCGGGCGGCGTTTTCGACGGCCAGGACACACTCGGGATCGGCTTGTCGACCTTCGAGATCTGCCGTAGCGAACGCGATTCTCAGTGAACCGGGGTCGGTGTTGACGGCTTGGCGAAATGGCATGGTTGGCTCGGGAGCCCAATACATGGCACCCGGAAGGGCCCCGGCAAGCACATCGAGCATCCTCGCGGAATCGCGGACAGATCGACTCACGCACAGATCAACCGAGATGTAGTCGCTGGCGACCGGGGGAAAGCGCGGAGTGCGTCCCCGGGTCGGTTTCAATCCGAACAGTCCGGTGCACGATGCCGGGATGCGAATTGAGCCCCCGCCGTCGGTGGCGTGGGCCATGGGCACCATGCCGGCTGCGACGGCGGCCGCGGCGCCCCCGCTCGACCCTCCGGCCGAGTGCTCGAGATTCCACGGGTTGTTGGTCGCGCCGTGGAGGACGGGTTCGGTAGTGGGCAAGAGGCCGAACTCGGGACTGTTGGTTCGCCCGAGAGAGATCAGACCCGAAGACAGCATCCGGTCGACCGCGGCGCTTGTCATGGTGGGCTCGAAGTCACGAAAGAAGACCGAACCAAACGTGCAGACGCTGCCCTCGTGAAGCGCGAGGTCCTTGAGGAGGAAGGGCACACCGCCGAACAAGCCGGGGCGCAGATCACCGAGGGCTCGATCGCGTGCGCGCTCAAAATCGCGCCAGACCACGGCGTTGACCTTGGGGTTGGTCGATTCGATCCGCTTGATTGCTTCGTCGACCAGGTCGATCGGTTTGACCTCACTCGAGGCAACGAGTTGCGCCATCGCCGTTGCGTCGAAGTCGTCGTATTCCTTCATGGCACCCGAATCTACTCCGCGATCCAACCTCGTACGGTGGCAATCAGCTGGCTGCGACGACCGACAATCCCTGAGCCGGGTCGTGACACACGGCGGCGACGTAGCTGCTCATGAAGCTGAATCGATTCTGCCTGGTGTCTTCGCGGAGGAGTTTGCTGGCGGCGTCGACCACAGACGGATTGCCCCTCAGGACGGCGGGAAGGTATTCCGCAGCAGCCTTCCACGCGCCCGGCGAGCGCGAATCGTCCCACTGCAGATACGAGAAGAAGGCCGACAGCACGATACGGGGTGCGATTGCCACGGTGTCGGTCCGGGTCGGAAGTGACGAAAAGATTTCCATGCCGAAGGCCATGCCGTTGTCGCGGCACAGTTCGGCCAGGAGGGCTTCCCAACTCTCCGGTGTGGCGTCATCTATCCCCACAAAGACTTCCCACTCCTGGTCGCTGGCTTCGTCCGGCGAAATCGTGAGATAGGAGCGGTTGTCGAAGGTGAGGATCTCGAGAGAGCTTTCGAACGATTCGGCGCCGTCCTCTTCCCATGTGAAGCTGATGAGAGTCTGTAGATGGCCGGCCCGCACGAACGTCCTGAATGCTTCTTCACCGTCGCGGAATTCCCCCTCGTACAGATCGGTGAGCACCATTCCCAGGTCGATCGGAACGCGCGGCGTGACGACCTCGCCCAGGCCGGGTACGTCTCTAGATTCCGCGAACTCTTGTTCGAGTTCGGTCGCCAGCGCGTTCAGATTCACGACTACTCCGTGCAGTGTTCAGCTACTGCAAGTATCGGACACTATTGGTTCTGCCTTAACCCTGTCCAGTTCGTCGGATCTCTATTGGCTGCACCCCTGTGCTGACTAGTTAGCCTGCGGCGCAATGGCTGTGCAGCTCACGAACGGCGATCGGGCTCTTCTTGAAGGCAGCTCCGGCGATGGGTTGGCGCTGGCCATGCGGGTGCTCGTAGCGGTCGCAGCGGCGATGGGCGCCACGGAGCTGTTGGACATTTCGGGAGCTCATATCGACGGTTGCCTGTATCAGGGCCCGGTTGGGCTCGACTTCGTTGAGCGTTTGGCGGCAGATGGAGCCCGGGTCCGGGTTCCGACGACGCTCAATGTGGGCTCAATCGATCTGCTCCACCCCGAGCTGTACCAAGGGGATCCCGGGGATGCCCGTGCCTCCCGCCGCCTCATGCAGATGTACGAGGATCTCGGCTGTCGCCCCACCTGGACCTGTGCTCCGTACCAACTTTCGGAGCGGCCCGGCTTGGGTGAGCAGGTTGCCTGGGCTGAATCGAATGCGATCGTGTTCGCTAACTCAGTTCTCGGCGCCCGCACGCATCGCTACGGCGATTTTCTCGATGTGTGTGCCGCTCTCACCGGAAGGGCTCCCGCCGCCGGCCTCCATCTGACGGCGAATCGCCGTGCCGAGATCGTGTTCGATGTCTCCAGCCTGGGCCCGACACTGTTGGCTTCCGACGTCCTCTTTCCCGCGCTCGGCCACATCATCGGTGCCGCTGCGGGCAATTCGGTCCCGGCGATTATCGGTCTGCCAGGGGCGACGGAAGATCAACTGAAGGCGCTTGGAGCAGCCGCGGCAGCCGCCGGCTCCGTCGGCATGTTCCACGCAGTTGGAATCACTCCTGAGGCCCCGGACCTGGCGACTGCCCTGCACGATCGGTCCCCGCAGACCACGATCGAGGTGACGGTCGCCGCGATCCAGGCGGCGCGCGATCAGCTGTCGACTGTTGCGGGCGGTCCTATCGGAGCAGTGTGCGTGGGTACGCCACACGCGTCTCTGGCCGAGATGAATCGTGTCGTCGATTTGTTGGCGGGTCGCCGGATCGCCCGCGACATCGAGGCGTACATATCAACCGGCCGCGACATTGCGGCTCGAGCCGTGGCCACCGGAACGGATGTGCTTCTGCGGGCCGCCGGGTTCACCGTCGTCACCGACACCTGCACCTACGTGTCGCCGGTCTTGCGCGGCGGGGGGCCGGTGATGACCGACTCTGCGAAGTGGGCCTACTACGCCCCCGCCAACATCGGCGTCGACGTCATCTTCGGCTCGCTACCGGAGGTGATCGAGTCGGCCGTAGCCGGAATGGTCGTCCGCGATGAGAGTCTCTGGTCGGGTTGATGGAGGGTTGCCTCGTACTCGTGGCCGGGTCTGCCGAGGGAGAGGTCCTTGTGCTGGATGAGCCGCTCAGCTTCTGGGGTGGGCTGGACACAGCCAGCGGCGAGATCATTGACAGACACCACTCCCAGTACGGCTCGTTCGTCACCGGGAGGATCGTGGTGATGCCCTTTGCCCGCGGGTCGTCTTCGACGGCGAATTCTCTTGCCGAGTCGATCCATCGAGGCACCGGTCCCGCGGCGATCGTTCTTGCCGAGCCGGACGCGATCGTGGTGCTCGGCGCGATCGTCCCCGGCGAGCTGTACGGCGAGTGGTGTCCGGTGGTTGTGGCAGACGCCGCGATTCGCGCTGAACTCGCAACCGGCCGGCGCGCCAAAGTTGATGCGTCCGGAGTCGGCCTTCTATAGGGCTCACGAAACCGGCGGTCTCTAGAGCTCGGGGAGCGTCGTCCCGTCCTGGAGCGGCGCCAGGACTCCCGTCGTGGCGAGCGTGTCGAGCAGCTCGGCGAATGGGACCAGCACGGTGGGACTGCGGGCGTCTCCGGTCACCTGGTATTGATCGAAGCCGACGCCCACGCCGTCGGCCGTCAGCCACACGGCATCGAAGTTGGTCGGGGTCGGCAGCAGTCCTTCCGGGGAGGTGATGGCCGCGGCGTCCCCGAGGGCATCGGTGATCAGGTGCTCGCGGGCTGCAGCAGCGAGGTGTTCGAGGTCGCCATCGACGAAGAGGTCGGTGGCAGAGATCAGTTCCCCTGTCTTGATCGCGAAGATCCAGGCGAGACGTTTGGTGGCCGGGGTGCCGCCCGGTACGAACTCGAATACGATTCCCCCGACGCTGAATACCTCGTCGTTGATCAATTCGGGGGCGGCCTGAAGGGAGAGAGTCGGCCGCGATTCACCTGGCGGTGCGGCACCCGCCGCCTGCGCAAAGGCGTCCACAATCTTGTCAACGGCGGCGTTGATCTTGTCGTTGATCGGAGCGGCTTGTGACGCACTGGGGTGGGACAGGACGGGAAACGACAGCTCGATGAGCACCTGTTCGGTGTCGTCGGCCACCTGAACGAATGAGAATGGGCCCGCGGCTGGCGTCGCCGGTGCTGTCGTCGACGATGTCGTACCGGGATCGGCCGGCGGCGCCGCACTCGACGCGCTCGGAGCCGCTGCCGTCGTAGGACTGGTGCCCGTGAAAGCCTGGTCGGGGGCCGAATCGTCACATGCCGGAACGGCCGCAAGCAGAAGCACCGCGGCACCCGTGGCGACGGTCTGCCTCAATCGCCCTCCTCGGCGGGCCCATCGGAGTAGATGTCGGGTTCGATGTACATCGGGCGCGCGATCGGCACGACCTCGCGCACCCTGCGCTCGACCTCGTTGATGGCCATCGCCAGTTCAGACGTCGCCAACTTGCCGTCGAACGCGATCTTGGCGCCGACAAGGAGTTCATCGGGCCCGATGTGCTGTGTGCGCAGATGGATGAGCCTATTCACGTTCGGGCTTTCCGACATCGCCTTGCGAATCAACTCCAGGTTCTTCGGAGTGGCGCTCTCACCCAGGAGCAGCGATCGCATTTCGATGGCAAGGACCACTGCGATCGCTCCGAGGAGTAGCCCGATCGCCAGGGTCCCGATGCCGTCCCAGACAGGTGCGTCGAAGATGACCGCGATCGCGACCGACGCGAAAGCGATTGTCAGACCCAAGAGGGCGCCGAGGTCCTCGAGCAGCACCACCGGCAGCTCGGGTACCCGTGAGTTCTTGATGAAGCCCCACCAGTCGGACTGACCCTTGAGCGGACGGGACTCCCGAATGGCGACTCGAAAGGAGACGGATTCCAGGACTATCGCCACCCCGAGGATCGCGAAGGCCCATATGGGCGACTCGATCTCATGAGGGTGACGGATCTTCTGGATTCCCTCGTAGGACGCGAATAGTGCTCCGAGGCTGAAGAGGACGAGGGCCACGACGAAGGACCAGAAGTAGCGCTCGCGGCCGAAGCCGAATTGGAATTGGTCGTCGGCCTCCCGCCGCGCCAGTCTACCCCCGAGGAGGAGCAGCCCCTGGTTGCCGGTGTCGGCGACCGAGTGGATGGCCTCGGCCAGCATTGACGAAGATCCGGTGAACCAGAAGCCAAAGAACTTCGAGATCGCGATGCCCAGGTTCGCCAAGAAAGCGGCGACGATCGCCTTGGAGCCGCCGCCAGCTGCCATCTGCTCCCTACCTAGCCCGGAGTTATTCGGTCTACGAAGTCAAAGAAGTTGTCGCCCAGCCGCTGCACTTCGGAGCCTTCTGGCGCGAATTCCACGAACAGCGCCATCACGACCACGAGGACGATCAGAAAGATCGTCAACCCGACTGCAATTCGTATAGCCATATCGACCCCCGGCGCACCTTCGGCGGTTCAGTTCTCAAAATCGAGAGCAATGATACAGAGCCGAGCGGGAAGATGGGGACAGCTCGCGGCTACCAGATCTCGAGCACCGCCTCAGGCGCCTTGGCCAGCGGCGCCCCCGCGTCGAGCGAAAACGCCTCGGCGAAGGCCGGGAAGTTCTCGAGGACGCCGTTGCACCGATACTCACCTGGTGAATGTGGATCGCTGGCGACGATGAGCCTCGTGTACTCGTCCGTGTAGTTTCCTCTCCAGATCTTGGCGTATGAGACAAAGAAGCGCTGAGCTGCGCTGAGGCCGTCACCACGGTCGTCTGGATCATGGGGCAGCCGCCCTTGTTCGGCGATAACAGCCCGCATCGCTGAGTAGGCGATGGTGACTCCGCCGAGGTCGGCAATGTTCTCCCCGAGCGTGAGCTCTCCGTTGACCCGGAGCCCCTCAATCGGTTCGTAAGCCCCGTATTGATCCGCGAGACCGCTAGTTCGATCCTCAAAGGCCGTGCGGTCGGCTTCCGTCCACCAGTTCTTGAGATTGCCGGCGGCATCGAACTTGCTTCCTTGATCATCGAATCCGTGAGTTATCTCATGTCCTATGACCGTCCCTATCGCACCGAAGTTGGTGGCATCATCGGCCTCAGCCCAGAAGAAGGGCGGCTGCAGGATTCCGGCCGGGAAGACGATCTCGTTGTAGAGCGGGTGGTAGTAGGCGTTGACGGCGTGGGGCTCCATGGCCCATTCGTTCTTGTCGATGGGCTTGTTGAGCTTGGCGATCTTCCGGCTGTATTCGAACGCGGCGGCGCGCAGCCGGTTGACAACAAAGGCCCCCCGATCGATGGTGAGCGAGCTGTAGTCGCGCCACTCGTCGGGGTATCCGATCTTGTAGGAGAAGCCGGCAAGCTTGGCCAGCGCCTTCTCCTTGGTCTCCTCGCTCATCCAGTCGATTGCTCGCAGAGACTGCTCCATTGCCACCAATAGCCGGTCGACCATCGATTCACATCGTTCCTTGGCATCGGCGCCGAACGCTGCTCGCACGTAGAGCTGTGAGACCTGTTGGCCGATGTCGGCTGAGGCTGCGCCGAGGACACGTTTCCAGCGCGGCTTCATCTCCCGCTGACCGCCCAGCAGCCTGCCGTAGAAGTCAAAGTTGGCCTCAACGAACGGGCTCGACAGGGAGCTGGCCGTCGCCCGGATGAGGTTCCAGCGCAGATAGGCACGAAGGGTCGGGACGGGGACTTCGCCGAGGACGTTCACCAGGTTCGCGAAGAAGTTGGGGTTGTCGAGATTCAGTGCGGCGGGTACACCTGCCTCGACATCGCCGAAATAGGAAGTGAGGTCGAAGCCGGGCATCGCTGTCGAGTAATCGGACATGAGGAACTTGTTAGTGGTCAATTCCGCGTCGCGTAGCTGGGTGGGGGTGTAGGACAGGTCCGCCAGGGCCGTCTCGAGAGCCACGATTCCTTTCGCGACATCCTCCGGATTCCTGTCACGGCCGACCAGCTCCAGCATCCGCCCAACGTGACGGACGTAGTCGGAGCGCAATCCCACTGAGTGTTCGTCCTCGCGGAAGTAGTAGTCACGCTCCGGTAATCCCAGGCCGCCCTGGACCAGGTAGAGGAGGTACCGTGAGCTGTCTTCGAAATCGGGCGATACGTACGACCCGAACAACATCCCGACGCCACGTCTGCGGAATACCGCCATCAGCCCGACGAGATCAGTGCTGTCTTCGACCGTGTCGATCATTTCGAAGAAATCCATCAGGGGATCGAGCCCAGCCTGCTCGATGGCGGCTTCGTCGAGACCGGCGGCCCAATAGTCGCCGACCATCGCCTCCGGGCTACCCGCCGCGCCCCGGTTCTTCGCCGCTTCGCCTAGCAGTTTGTGAAGCAGGTGTTCATTGCGTACGTGAACCTCGTGGAAAGCGCCCCACGATCCATATTCAGGCGGAATCGGGTTGGCGGCGAGCCATTTGGCATTGACATATCGATAGAAGTCGGAACCTGCCGGGTAGTTGGAGTCAAAGCCGGCGTCGTCGCTGGTCCCCTCCGGTCGGGCCACGCTTGTTTCCCCCAAAGTTGAAATTCCTCCGCGTGTCGAGTGAGCGGCCCATTATGTCAATTGATGGCAGTCCTGTCAGGGTCGGCGGCCCCCGGCGAAAAGTTGGGGGTGCCCGGAGTCAGTCGGGGAGGCGGGCCAACGCCTCTTGTAACCGGGTCATTGTGGGTTCGTCGAGGACGCCAAATGTGCGGTCGGTCAGCGCGTTCGTGGCATCCTCAATGGCCTGTCGCAGCTTCTTTCCCTTGGCGCTCAGGCGGGGCGGTTCGGGCTTGAGGATGTGGCCGGCTTCGCGCAAGGAGGCCAGTGGTGGTTCCCCGATTTCGATCGGCTCTTCACGCCACAAAGCGGTCATTAGAGCGATCTCTCTCGCCGTGAGGTGCCGGTCCGCCCACGCGTTGGCATGGTCCTGTTGCCGCATGTAGCGCAGGGTCACCAGACGCTGACACAGCAGGGAGTACCTATCGAGGGGCTTGCGGACCCGATTGTGGGTGTGGGCCACGATGTATTCCGGGGTGACGTTGTCGAGGATGGCCTTGCTCGTCTCCGTTGCGATGGATACTTCGACTTCATGGTGAACCCACAGGCCACGGGCGACATCTGCGCGTGCGGTGTGCAGCGCTTTGAGAAGCGGTCGCAGCGAATCCGTCGCCACAAATCCCCAGGGATTCAGCTTGATGAGGCCCATCTCCTCGAGCTCTTCGAGCCGATGAGATACCTCCGCTTCGGGCTGGTAGCGCAGTCGAAGAGTCGCGATCTGTCGAGTGAGGAGGCCATCGAGCAAGAAGTCGCCGAGATGGGGAAGCAGCTCGAGCGACTTCAGCCCGATATCGGAAGCCATGGCCTCGAGGTGGTCACCGTGGTCGCGGCCGACACGCCAATTGACCCCGAGAACGAGTCGAGTGATATCTTTCGATACGGTTGCTGCGTTACCCATTGTGCCGGACCCTGCCTGCCTGCTTGCCTCGCCAAATTGACCTTTCAATGTTCCATATCGGCAATGCCGAGCGTTTCAATTAGCTCGGCGTTGGCACGTTTGCTGCGCTGGCCCACCGGCATGCCGGTGGCGTCTGCGATCCGGTTCATCATTTCGAAGTTCCCGATCGTGGCCGCAGTATCGACCAGAGCAGCATCTCCCAGAGACTCGCGGACGCCATGGCGTGCTGCGGTGGTGCGCTCCTCATCCCTTCGGACGACGGCGGTGGCGAATTCGATGAGGACGGCGCCGCCGGGGATGAGGCTCGAGACGGACCGGTTGGTAATGGATCGGATGTCGACCGGCCGGTCACTGGCGATGGCACTCTCACGGAGAAACCTGGCGTGTGACAGCGTTCAGTAGAAGCACTTGTTCACCGCCGACGTTCTTGCTGCCACGAGTTCCATTTGCGTCCGGTGCAGGCCACCCTGGTAGTCGAACAAGGCCATGTCCTCGTAACTCAAGTACAGGGGTCCGTGGATGTCGCGTTGCGCTTCCATCTCCATCGGGACCAGGGAAAGGGCACCGGCGATGCTGGCCCCCCCGACCATCGGGACGAAGGCTCTGCCTGCCGTCGCCTGCCTTGGTGGTGGTGTTCGGGTCGCCCGGCCGGGCTCGGGATCAGGCAACGGCTCGAGGTCGGCGCCGAGACCCCGGTGGATCGCGTCGATAGCGGCGAGCCGACTTGCCACGCCGACGAGCTCCACATAGGGCGGGTGGTCGAGGCCGGCCGCCGGCTGGCGCGCGACCGTGTCTTTTGTTGTTGATGCCGGCGCCACCGCGAGGCGGCGGGCTGCTTCGGCTGCGACATCGGGAAGCGCATCCGAAGCACCCGGTGCCGCCGCCTGGGCATCCCGGGTTACGCGAGCGATGGCAACGCGCTCATCACCGGACCACCAGGTCCCGGGTGTTGCCAGGCGTCGCCACTCTCGTCGCATCGCCTTCACCAGGTCGGGCCGCACGGGAGTTCCCAGCACATTGAACGTCATCAACGAGCGAGTTCTTCTAGGAGTCTTTCCGCGAACAAGGCGGGATCCTCGCGGTGAAGAAAGTGGCCTCCGGGAAGCTCGACTACCCGGTAGTCGCCGGTGAATCGTCCCGCCGCCTCGCCGAACGCACGGAGCGGCACCACTCCGTCGGATTGGCCTGCGAACGCGACGGTCGGTAGATCGATCCTGCGGCGCATCAAGGGTGACGGCTTGCGCTCGGCAGCTCGGTAGTAGCCGAAAACCGCGTTGAGTGAGTCTGGATTGGAGAGACAGCGGATGCTGTCGGCGAGATCGTCGTCCGCCATCTCCCACCGGGGAGACCAGCGCTGGTAGATGGCGCGCAACCCGCGGAAGTCATCTGCGATGAACTTTGCCGGAGCCGACTTGGTCTTGAACGTGACAAAGTGGCGGGCGGGCCAGTAGTCCATGATCTTCGGCTTGAAGCCGGCCGGGTGGGGCAGGGCGACGGTGGCCAGTCGGCTGATGCGTTCCGGGGCCAATGCGGCCGCGGCGTAGGCGGCCGCGGCTCCCCAGTCGTGGCCGACGACGATCGCGGTTTCCGCACCGAACGCGTCGATCAATGCAATGACGTCGCGGGCGAGATCGTCGACCTTCGTGTCGACCGTCGGGATATCGCTCGGGGCGTATCCCCGCAAGTACGGAGCGACCACGGTGTACCCGGCCGTGGCCAGCGGCGCCGTTATCGGATCCCATGCCCGGGCGGTATCGGGGAAGCCGTGCAGCATCAGCAGCAAAGGGCCCTCACCGAGCAAGTGGTAGCCGAAGCTCATCCCATTTGCTTCGATCGTCTGCGGCAGTGACAACGGGTTACTCATGAGAGGATGATAAGGAACTCGTAGAACGTCGTACAACGTACAACGTACAACGGATTCCAGTTGCCGACGACGGATGGGACAAGTCGGTATTGGGCGGCTTAGCCGTCGACGAATTGGAGTGCCGCGCGGACGATTTTCGGGGAGAAGTGATCCGAACTGAGCGCGGCCGGGGGGCGGGCACTCAGGATGTACGGGTCGGTCTTGCCATTGGCCGCCGCCAGTCTTGTGGCGGCGGTCACTGCCCCGCCATCACCCTCCGCGCCAATGAAGAGGAGCGGAGCGGTACTGGCGTCGGCGGCCTCGATGGCGCTGAGATCCTCGTAGTTCTCGTAGGCGAATACCGCGATTACCCCATCGAGACCGCTCGGCTCTGCCGCCAGGACGACCGCCGCCGTGGCCGATTGGCGGTAGCCGATCACAAAGACTCGATCGATGCCGCGAGTTCGTAGGTCGGCAACTGCCGCCCGCAGGTCGCCCGTGAGCTCATTACCGTCGACTCGACCACCTGAAGGTTGTTGGCCGCGCAGGTTGTAGAAGAAGACTGTATGGCCGGATCTGGCGAGTGACGCAGCAACCTGGCGCGCATCGGCGGCGTCGTCGCTGTAGCCGGGGGTGACGATGATCCCGACGTCATCGCCCCGCCACAGCTGCCCCCGCAGCACGGTGTCATCGCCTGCCACGATGGCAGCCTCTGTTGCCTCCGACACAACCGCCGCTGCCGGAGGTGTGGCCACCGACGTGCCCAGGCCGGGATGGCGGCCCGAGCTGGCGAACCACCACGTGGCACCGGCCAAGGCCACGATGAGAGTGAACGTCGACGCAGCGACGACAATACCGCGTGGAGTGCCTCGCTGTTTCGGCGGCGGGCCGGAGGCTTCATCGGCAGCTTCGGGAAACGGCGGAGCGAGTGGGCTGGCGCCGGCGAGTTCAACAACGAGCGCCCGTGCTGTGTCGGTGTGTCGCGAGTCACTCATGGAGGGATCCCCGTAGCTTGGCTCTAGCGCGGGCCAGATGACGTTTCACGGAGCCTTCTCGTACGCCGAGGCGGAGGGAGACCTCTTCGACGCTGAGGCCCTCCCAATAAGTCAGGAAGATCGCGGCACGCTGTCGCGGGCTGAGCCTCCCAACTGCATCCAGAACCTCCGGGCGGGCTTCATCGGGATAGACGACATCGCTCCAGGACGACCGCAGCTCTCGAGCGCGGCGTCGCATGGTTGAACGGTGATGCATTCGAGCTTCGTTTAGCACGGCTTGGTACAGATAGGCCTTGTAGTTGGTCACCTCGGGCCAACGCTTCGACCACATGACTCGTACGACAGCTTCCGCCACCACATCCTGGGCGTCGGCGGGCCCGACGAGTCCTGTGGCGAACCGAACCAGTTCGTCGGCGTACTTGCCGTAGATCTCAGCGTTGGTGGGTTTCCCCACACTCATTAGATGCCGCCGCCTCTTCCGATGGGTGACTCACAGCGTATCCGAAGTCGCCCCCCTCCGTCGCGCGATTTGTGGCGGGCGGGATTGGGTGTCACCCACTTGGGCGGCCGGCGGCATCTCACTGGTGAGACAAGTTCCCCCTTCTCTCTTGCTGCCGGAGGCATCTGGCGGGTTCCATTTGGGGCCTGCCGGGATCGGCAATAGATCTCCCTCGACTTCACTCCTCGGGGGAGATCTCGCGTGGTGAGCGGCGCCTGGTGGCGTTTTCCGACAAGATCTGTCGTTTCGGTGCGCAGAGGCACAGCAAAGGGCAGACGGTCGGGCACTCGAGCGGTCGTACAGATATCCCCCCCTTCGTGATCCACGATCACTACGATCCTGTGGGCCTGGAATGAAGGGAGCCTTGCGAGTGAAACGAACTAGAGCCCTGGTGTTGGCAGCTGGCGTGCTGATCGCGCTCGTGCTGACGGCATTGCCGGCGGCGGCGACCATAGACGGTCCGTGTGACGGTACCGGCACCTGGATAGGTGAGTCCCCGGCGCTCGAGGTGGTGGCCAGCGAACTCACGGAAGGTGAAGTGGTCGTTATCCCGTTGGAGGGAAATGTCGAGTGGACTGGTGCCATCGAGTTGACTCCGCCTCCTACGGAGGCGAGGCCGACTAGTGGCGATGTGAAGGTCAAGGTTCCGTTCCCGGTTGGCACGATTCAGGTTGGGGTCTGGACGAGCACCGGAACTTCTGTTGGTAATACGGGCATCTATGAATACGAGTTCCCGTCGGTTCTCTCCGGGTTCAAGGTCACGGTCGTTGGCAAGCATTGGGAGGGCACCCTCGAGCAGGCCGGGCCACCGACGTGTTCGGGTGAGGTCACTCTGTCGTTGGCGGGGACTAACCCGATCGGGTTCATCGGTGGCGGTTTGACGGTGGTGAGCATCATGGGCGCATATCTGGCAATTAGGGTCAAAGGCCCGACAGCGGGAGGGGTTAGGAAGTGAAGAAGCAACGAGGTCGTCCGGTGATGGCGGCAGTCTTTGGCTTTCTTGCCGGTCTATTTGGTGCG
>Ga0316187_10002919_pt1 | contig 14916 bp, 16 predicted proteins | sample CroRivburrow1_MG_FD_204927 | JGI IMG/M metagenome (GOLD analysis project Ga0316187, IMG submission 204927) | Coastal sediment microbial communities from Maine, United States - Cross River worm burrow 1 | ecosystem: Environmental > Aquatic > Marine > Coastal > Sediment | place: USA: Maine... | reverse complement strand
CAGACCTGTCGGAAACCTGCCTCTACTATATTGGCGGCATCATCAAGCACGCCAAGTCGCTGAACGCCTTCACCAACCCGTCGACCAATTCCTACAAGCGTCTGGTGCCGGGTTACGAGGCCCCTGTGCTGCTGGCATACTCGTCGCGCAACCGGTCTGCCTCGTGCCGTATCCCGTGGACGGCGTCGCCGAACGGCAAGCGTGTTGAAGTCCGGTTCCCGGATCCGACGGCAAACCCGTACCTGGCGTTTTCCGCCATGGTCATGGCCGGCATGGACGGCATCATGAACAAGATCCATCCGGGCGATCCGATGGACAAGGATCTCTACGACCTGCCGCCGGAAGAACTGAAGGACATTCCCACGGTTTGTGCATCGCTGCGCGAGGCCCTTGAATCACTGGACGCCGACCGCGACTACCTCAAGGCCGGCGGTGTGTTCTCCGACGACCAGATCGATGCCTATATCGAGCTGAAGATGGAAGAGAACATGCGCTATGAAATGACGCCGCATCCGGTCGAGTACGACATGTACTACTCGGTCTAGACCGCACGCCTTTGGCCCGGCCACCCTCGCCGGGCCAAATAACCGGGCTGGTTCTTGCTTTTTCAAGCAAGAACCAGCCCTTTTGTATGGCGCCGAACCCGTCATTAACCTTTCGGTAACCAGTACACGTCCTATACTTTTGCAAATGGGTTTCTGATTCTGGGAACGGGGCGAGCGATGGACGGTTTTTCCAAATTTGGCATTTGCCTGATCTGCATGCTGGCGCTGGTTCTGCTGGCCATGACACCAAATTCTGCAACGTCGAACGGCATTGTCGGCTCGCTGGACAACCCCATACCGGCAACCCTGCCAGGACTTATACAATATCCTTGCTTGTGGATACGGTGAAGCACAATCCCAGATAATGCCTTACTGAATTCCGTGGGCTCGGCAGTGCAGGATTGCTGAGCCTCGCCGTGGCCTATGGGTGCAAGTCGATACCAGGCCTCACTGCGGTCGATCGCCGCAAACTCCCTTGCCAATGCTCCTGTCCTGCGGCAGTTTCCGCACTTGTGAAAATGCACAGGCTCTTCATCCATGACCCACGTTGGCGGCAAGCGCTCTGAACTGCTGAGCGACTGGCGACTGCTTTTGTTCGGCACATTGGCGTCGCTGGCGTCTGCTCCCGGGCAGACCCTCGTCATATCCCTGTTCAATGCCGACATCCGCGCCGCCTTCAACCTCAGCCATGGTGAGTTTGGCACCGCTTACATGATGGCAACACTTGCAAGTGCGGTTGTGATCCTGTGGTCGGGCAAGCTGATCGACCGGTATGATCTGCGCATTGTGTTTGGTGTCACCACCATAGGTCTTTGTGTGGCTTGCCTGGTGGCCGGCAGCAGCACCGGATGGCTTTCACTTCTGCTGGCGCTGTTTCTGCTGCGCCATTTCGGCCAGGGCCTGATGAGCCACATCGCCGTCACATCGGTAAACCGCTACTACCAAACAGTGCGCGGCAAGGCGTCGGCAATCGTCAATCAGGGCTTCACGCTGGCCGAAGCCACCCTACCGATCACGATTTCAGCATTGATCTTGGGCATAGGCTGGCGCTATTCGTGGTATGTGCTTGGCCTGATTGCGGCCTGCATCGTGTTACCGCTGCTGTTGATGCTGATTGCCGATCATCGTCGCCGCCATGGCCGGTATCTGGATCAGATGTCGATCCTGGAAGCCGACACGGCTTCAGAAAATGCCTCCCGAACCCAGCGCCAATGGACCCGGGCGGAAATGCTGCGTGATCCCCGGTTTTACGGTGTGCTGCCGGTCGTGCTGGCACCGTCATTCCTGAATACTGGTTTGATGTTTCACCATCAGCACATCGTCTTGTCAAAAGGCTGGAACCTGGAAACCTGGTATCTTCTGCTGATGGCATACGCGGCCTCATCGATCGCATTTTCAATGCTGGCAGGCATCATGGTCGACAGGAGCGGTTCACGCCCGCTGATGCCGCTGTTCACATTGCCCATGGTCATGGGCGGGTTAAGCCTGATGGCCGGAAACAATGATGCCTGGATATTTGGGGTGCTTGTTTCGTTTGGTGCAGCATCTGGCATGACCAGTGCGGTCACGGCCCCGTTCTGGGCGGAAGTCTATGGCGTGCAGCATCTGGGGGCAATCAAGGCTGTCGCAACCGCTGTCATGATATTTGCCAGTGCCATGTCTCCAGCGCTTTACGGCGCCATGTTTGATGGCGGCATCACCATACCGGTCATCGGCATGCTCAACGTGGTTTTCGTACTTGCTGCGTCTGCGTGCGCGTGGCTGGCCCTGCGCAAATCATGAACGGGCAGATTTACCGTCCGCCGGCAGACACCGGCCTCGACGTCATTCACCGCGACGATGATCTGCTGGTGGTGAACAAGCCATCCGGGCTTCTGTCGGTTCCCGGAAAAGGTGCTGACCTGGCTGACTGCCTGGAAGCCCGTGTCCACACTGTCCATCCCGGCGCACTCATAGTCCACAGGCTGGATCGTGACACGTCAGGGGTGTTCATCATGGCCATGAACGCCAAAGCACAAAGGCATCTGGGTCTGCAGTTTGAACGCAGGCACCTGAGCAAGACCTACCAGGCCATTGTGGCGGGCCATGTGCAGGCCGACGACGGCGAAATCGACCTGCCGCTGATCGCTGACTGGCCCAACAGGCCCTTGCAGAAGGTGTGTCATGATACCGGCAAGCCAGCCTTGACCCGGTGGCGCGTGATATCACGCACTGAAGCATCGACGCGTCTGGACCTGGCGCCGCACACAGGCCGGTCCCATCAATTGCGCGTTCACCTGAAAGAGATCGGTCACCCGATACTTGGTGATCCGCTATACGGTGATGCTACCGCCGCGCCGCGGCTCATGCTGCATGCCCACACGCTGACAATTCGCCATCCTACTGGCGGGGCGGTCGAAACATTTTGCGCGCAAGTCCCTTTCTAGAAGGTCAACACTCAACGCAAATCTGAATGCTGTCTTGTCTATTGGGCAGGCCACCAGTCGGGCGGCAGCAGCCCGGTTGTGACTCCAAAGAGCAGTGTTGAAACGGTGAGCACCGACACTGCCGTTGTGACCAGAACGCAGGCGGTGGCCCGCTCAACCCAGACGCCATATTGCTGTGCAATGACAAACACGTTGGTTGCGGTCGGCAGTGATGCCAGCAGCACCGCTGCAAATACCCAAACCGGCTCGAAATTGCCGACATAGCTCAACACGAAATACCTGGCGGCGGGATGCACGATCAGCTTGATGGGCACGATGTAGCCCAGCGCCAGCGGCATCCGCTTCAACGGACGCAGGGCCAGTGTGACCCCCATTGCAAACAGCGCACATGGGGCGGCGGCCTGTGCCAGATAGTCAATCAGGCGTTGCACCGGTTCCGGCGCCGGCCACTCCAGTATGGCAAATGCAACACCGACTGCCGTGGCGATGATAAACGGGTGGAACAGTATCTTTCGCCCAACCTCGACAACCAGCCTGCCGGCAGACTGTTTCTGCTTGCCGGACACCGCAATCAGTGCCGGCGCCAGGGCGAAATGCAGGATGTTTTCGAAGCAGAATATGATTGCGACCGGAATGGCTGCCTTTTCTCCCAGCGCCAGGATGGCAATCGCGGGCCCCATATAGCCGATATTGCCATAGGCACCCGCCAGCCCCTGTATCGTGCCCTCGGCAATGTTGCCGCGGCTTGCGACAAGGCCCAGCACAAAAGTGAAAATGAAAATCGCATAGGTCACCAGTATGTTGGACGCGATGAATTCCCAGCTTGCCAGTTGTTCCACCGGCGTCTTGGACAACAGTTTGAAAAACAGGGCCGGCAGCGCGATGTAGATGATGAATGTGTTGAGCCAGCCGAGCGCTTCAAGCGGTTGCCTGGTGATGCGCGCGGTGACGAAGCCGATGACGATGAGCCCGAACAGCGGCAATATCAAACCCAGAATATGCAGCATGCGCGAGCAGTCCGGCGTTGGAAAACAAAGGTGAGGAGCAGAGCCTTAGGCGAAACACCGGAAACTTGCAAACGCACAGATTGCAACCCCCTGATGCGTTTCACGTTTCCACATTGGCCTTATGAGGAAGGGCTGATAGGATCATCGTCAGAGCAATTATCAAACCCCGTTCCGAGAGACCTGATCCATGACATCATCACGCACCACCAAGGGCCGCGGCCAACTGTATGACACCATACTGGACACGATCGGCGATACGCCATGCGTGCGTATCAACCGGCTGGCTCCTGAAGGCGTCAGGCTATATGTAAAGGTCGAAGCGTTCAATCCGGCTGGCTCGGTGAAAGACCGCCTCGCGGTGTCGATCATTGAAGAAGCCGAACGCTCCGGCGCCTTGAAGCCCGGCCAGACTGTTGTCGAGGCGACCAGCGGCAATACCGGCATCGGGCTGGCCATGGTGTGTGCCGCCAAGGGCTATCCGCTGGTGATTACAATGGCGGAGAGTTTCTCGATCGAGCGACGCAAGCTGATGCGGTTTCTCGGTGCCAAGGTGGTGCTGACACCGAAGGCTGAAAAAGGCTTCGGCATGTACAACAAGGCGGTGGAACTGGCCGACGCAAACGGGTGGTTCCTGGCCAGCCAGTTTGAAACCGACGCCAATGCAAAAATCCATGAGAACACCACTGCGCGCGAAATCATGGCCGACTTCGACGGTGACCGGCTCGACTATGTTGTCACCGGCTATGGCACCGGCGGAACCGTTTCCGGCATGGGACGGGTCCTGCGCAAGGAACGCCCCGACACCAAGATCATCCTGTCCGAGCCTGCCAATGCCCAGCTCATCGGGTCCGGTACGGCGCAGGGCCGCAATGAAACCGGCCAGCCGGCGCACAGCCACCCGGCGTTTGAACCGCACCCGATCCAGGGCTGGACGCCGGATTTCATTCCGCTGGTGCTGCAGGAAGCCATTGACGGCAAATATTATGACGACCTGATGCCGGTTGCCGGGCCTTCAGGCATGGAATGGTCGCGCAAGCTGGCACAGAGCGAAGGCATTTTCACCGGTGTCTCCGGCGGCTCGACCTTTGCCATTGCCATGCAGATTGCCGAAACGGCACCGGAAGGCACCGTCATCCTGTGCATGCTGCCGGACACCGGGGAACGCTATCTGTCATCTCCGCTGTTCGAAGCCGTACCCGACTACATGACCGAAGAGGAAGTGGCGCTGTCGCACTCTACACCGGGGTATCAGATGCCGGCTGAATAGCGACCGGCGCGGCCGGTACTCAAAACCTGGTTACCGGCCGAGATTGGCGAGGTTTTCCACTGTCTCATCGGCAGTGCGCACGGCGGCTTCAAACCGCTCTTCGTAATTTTCCATGCGCCTCTTGGGCTCTTTGTAAAAGGCGGTGAGCTTGACCAGCCTGATGAAGGTTGAATTCATCACCCTGCCCCAGAACCGCATCGGGCGGTCGAAATCAAAAATCAGGATCACCCGTTCCTCGTCGGTATCGTTCCAGACTTCGTGCGTATAGGTGTCGTCAAACGTAAACGCCTCTCCGGGCCGCCACACGCAGACCTCGTTGTCCACCTTCATACGGCATTTTTCCGCGTCCTTTGGCACGATCAGACCAAGGTGCGAGCGCAATATGCCCGATGTGACGCCTTCATGACGCGGAATGTGATATCCCGGCGCCAGGATGGAAAACCAGGCACTTTGAATGTTCGGCACCTTGTCGAGCAGGCTTGCCGTTACCGGCGCCTGGGCACAGTTTTTGTCCAGCCGCGTCCCAAAGCCATACAGAATGAAGGTGCGCCAGTTATTGCCCTTGGAGATGCTGCTCTGGTCCGGGGACACTTCATGAAACAGCGGAACGGCTTCGCGGTGTTTCAGGATTTCAGTAACTTCTGCGTGGATTGTCTTCCAGTCCCGCTCGAAATCTCTCAGCAGCGGAAACTGGTCCTTGTCATAAACCGGAACTGTGGGCACCAGCGACTGCCGGTAAAAGAAACGCCGCAATGCCCGGGTGACAAAATGGCCAACCCTGTGAACAGCCCGGGCGCGTTTGTGCCGCAATCGTGCACCCAAGGTCACCTTCCGAACCGCTTGTTTTGTAGCCATGGCCTGTTACCTGCCTGTTCTTGCCGTATATCGGGGTTTATGCATGAGAAGCGGCGGAAAATCCAGTTGTATGTATAATTGCACAAGCTGCAGTTTGAGTATGCCAGTATTCCCTGGCCCGGCCTGATCAAGCCAAACTGCGTTAATCACGGTATGAACAACAGCTCTGCCGTGTTATTCAACCTGCTTCACAACAATGAACTTTTCAAAGCCTGGAAACTGCCGATGACTGACCCTGTATACACACCGCCGAAAATCTGGAAATGGAACCAGGACCTGGGAGGCAAGTGGGGCAGCTTGAACCGGCCTGTAGCCGGTGCGACCCACGACCATGAGCTGCCGGTTGGAAAACACCCCCTGCAACTCTATTCCCTGGCCACGCCCAACGGCGTGAAGGTCACGGTCATGCTGGAGGAGCTGCTGGCGCTTGGTCACTCAGGCGCGGAGTATGACGCCCACCTGATCAGGATCAGCGACGGCGATCAGTTTGGCAGCGGGTTTGTCGCAATAAACCCGAATTCAAAGATCCCGGCCCTGATGGATCACAGCACACCGACGCCGACGCGGGTATTCGAGTCCGGTGCAATCCTGTTGTACCTGGCAGAGAAATTTGATGCCTTCTTGCCGGCAGATACACCTGCAAGAGCTGAATGCCTGTCATGGCTGTTCTGGCAAATGGGCAGCGCACCTTATCTTGGCGGTGGTTTTGGACACTTCTATGCCTATGCGCCGGAAAAATTCGAGTACCCGATAGACCGTTTTGCCATGGAGGTAAAACGCCAGCTAGACGTACTCGACCGGCACCTGGCGGACAACCAGTTCATGTGCGGTGATGACTATACCATTGCCGACATGGCTATCTGGCCCTGGTACGGCGCGCTGGTTGCCAACCGGGTATACTCAGCGGCAGAATTTCTGAGCACGCATGAGTACATCCATGTCATGCGCTGGAACGAACAAATTGCAATGCGCCCGGCGGTCAAACGCGGACGCATTGTAAACCGGGTATCAGGCCGGCCGGACCAGCAACTGCACGAACGCCATGATGCAAGCGATTTTGACACCCGGACACAGGACAAGCTGGAAGCATAGCGGCCCAAAGACATGGCACGCATTCAGATCACCAACAGTATCTGGCTCCTGGACGATGAACTGGAGGAAAAGTTCATCCGCTCAGGCGGGCCCGGCGGGCAGAATGTCAACAAGGTGTCTACAGCCGTACAGTTGCGGTTCAATGTCCGCCTGTCACCGTCTTTGCCCGAGAGGGTGCGGGAAAAAATCCTCAACAGTGGTGACAGCCGGCTGACCAATGACGGTGAACTTGTTCTGGTTGCCGCCCGCCATCGCACGCAGGACGCCAACCGGCGCGATGCGCTGGAACGTCTCAAGGAGATCATCAGGGCTGCCTCGCATGTTCCACGCAGAAGAGTTGCAACCAGGCCGACACTGGGTTCAAAGAAGCGCCGGCTGGACAGCAAGACCAAACGCGGCTCGATCAAGAAAAACCGGGGCGGCAAGATAGACCTGGACTGACCGAAGCGCCGACTTGTTGCCAGACCCCGGATCTGGCCAGCTTGTATGCGATCAGTTTCGGATCAGCCCGTGATGACGGGCAAGATCATGGCCTTTGGTCATGGGTCTGAAACCGCTTTTGTCAGCTATCCGTAGTGAGGCTGTTCCGGCCAGGCGCCGGCTTCAGCGAAAGGGCGCGTTGCCAGGCCTCCTGTTGCATAGTCGCGCTGGTAGGTTGCCGGCACCGCATCAGCGTGGCGAACCCATTCTTCCAGCGAGAACCGGTCGGACACCTCGAAACTGTCGACACCCGACTGCTGCAGAAAGCCGTACTGGTCCGGCAGAAAACTGCCGCGGGCGCGGATGGTGCCGCCGAAATGCTCGGTGTGGCGTATGCTGCGGGCTTGCGAGAACGCCCTGCCGTCGGCGAAGCCGGGGAAGTTCAGCGTGACAATGTCGAACCGCGCCAGATGCGGGGTGATCTGGTCCACATCAACGTCATTCGGCACATCGACACCGAGGCCGCGATGACCGGCCGGCCAGTCGGCCAGCGCCTCTTCCAGACGGGCCAGCGGCACAATGATCATGCTGCGGTCCCTGGCGCTGTCGCCATCATGCAGATGGGTCCAGGCGTCATCAACAAATGAGTTGTTTTCAATTACCGGCATAGAGAGCCTCCTTGAAAGGGGCCGCGCCCAGGCGGCGATAGGTTTGCAGGAATTCTTCGCCGCGCTCATGCACGTTCAGATAGGTATCGACGACGGTTTCAACCGCACCGGCGATCTCGTCCGCCCCGAAACCCGGCCCCAGGATTTTGCCGATCGAGGCATTTTCGGCAGACGAGCCGCCGAGCGTGATCTGGTAAAATTCCTTACCCTTCTTGTCGACGCCGAGAATGCCGATATGGCCGACATGGTGATGGCCGCAGGCATTGATGCAGCCCGAGATATTCAGCTTCAGCGGCCCGACATCATGCTGCTTCTTGATATCGGCGAAGCGGGTTGAAATCTCCTGCGCCACCGGAATCGAGCGGGCTGTCGCCAGCGCGCAGTAATCCAGGCCGGGACAGGAGATGATATCGCCGATGAGGCCGATATTGGCTTCCGCCAGGCCGTGCTCCTTCAACTCGCCCCAAACCTCGATCAGGTCGCTGGTGCGCACATGCGGCATGGTCAGGTTCTGGGCATGGGTGACGCGGACTTCGCCGAATGAGTACTTGTCGGCAAGTGCTGCCACCGCGCGCATCTGACCGGACGTGGCATCACCGGGAATGCCGCCAGTCGGCTTGAACGAGGCATTGACGATTGTGTAGCCGGCCACCTTGTGGGCTGCCGTGTTGGCTGAAACCCACTGCCGGAATTCGCGGTCAGCGAGCTTCTTTTCCTCAATCTCGGGCACAAAAGCCGGCAGGGTTTCCCAGGCAGGCGGCGCGAAGTAGGACGAGATACGCGCCAGTTCGCGCGCATCGTCCTCAACGGTTTCCTTCGGGGCTTCGGCAAACTCCTTTTCGACCGCAGTGGAAAACGCCTCTGCGCCCATTTCATGGACCAGGATCTTGATGCGCGCCTTGTACTTGTTGTCGCGCCGGCCAATCAGGTTGTAGACCCGCATGATGGCGGTCAGATAGGGCAGCAGGTCAGCTTCGGCCAGCCAGTCGCGCACGGTCACGGCCACCATGGGCGTACGCCCCTGCCCGCCGCCGACCAACACTTCCCAGCCACGCTCGCCTGCCTCGTTCAGATGCATGCGCAGGCCGATATCGTGCACCCGCACAGCTGCCCGGTCGTTCGGTGAACCGGTCACGGCGATCTTGAACTTGCGTGGCAGATAGGTGAATTCCGGATGCAGGCTCGACCACTGCCGGATCAGTTCACACACCGGGCGCGGGTCGGCCAGTTCATCGGCAGCCGCACCGGCGTAAGGGTCAGTCGTGGTGTTGCGGATACAGTTGCCGGACGTCTGGATGGCGTGCATCCCGACACCGGCCAGCGTGTCCAGAATGTCGGCGGTGTCTTCCAGCTTTATCCAGTTGAACTGAATGTTCTGCCGCGTGGTCCAGTGGCCATAGCCGCGGTCATACTTGTCGGCGATGTCGGCCAGCACATTGAGCTGGCGCGATGACATGGTGCCGTATGGCACCGCCACGCGCAGCATGTAGGCATGAAGCTGGTGATACAGGCCGTTCATCAGCCGCATGGGCTTGAATTCGTCCTCGGTGATGGTGCCGTCAAGACGGCGGGCCACCTGGTCGCGGAACTGGGCGACCCGGGCATCGACGAAGTTGCGGTCAAATTCGTCATAGCGGTACATGTTGGGTTCAGGGGTCACGTGCACGTTCATTGGTCCACAACCTCGCTTGTCGAAAATCCCTGTGCTACCTGCGCAAGATCAGCGCGCACCGTCGGGCCCAGCGCCCTGATGCGCTCGCGGATGTGGACCGGGCGGATGGCACTACTTTCACGCGACACTTCAACCAGATAAGCGCCCATGACGATGTTGGCGTGCTCATCCTTTTGCGCGTCACCGAGTGCCACGAAGCCGGTGTCCTCACACTTCAGCACGGCGGCCCCGTCAATGCCGCGTACCCATTTTTCATCTGCGGTGCGAAACACCGTGTCACCGGACAACACCTCGTTGGCGGTCACGACGTATTCACTGCAGTCTTCGGTTACATCGTTCATGACGCGATCCTTTGTTCTGCCGCGGCCTGGACCTGGACTTGCGCGCCCAGCACGTCGGAGCGCGCCGGGTCGAGGCCGACATAGATGATTGCCGGGCCCTTGATGGCGCCCAGGGCAAGTGTCCTGGTCAGCGTGGCGAGGGTGCCCACGGCCGTCTTCTGGTCAGCGCGGGTGCCGTTTTCGACCACCACGACGGGGGTGTCTTCGGCAATACCGGCGGCCAGCAACTGGCGCTGGATGTGGCCTGCCTGGCGCACGCCCATATAGATGGAAAACGCGGCACCGGGTTTTGCCAGCGCGGCCCAGTCATGATCTGCTGCGCCGTCACCGGCCGTACCGGTCATCACGGTGAAGCTGCGGTTTTCACCGCGCCAGGTCAGCGGCAGGCGGATGGCAGCGGCGCAGGCCACGGCTGCGGTGATGCCCGGCACGACGTCAACCGGAATACCGGCGGCAACGAGGGCTGCCTGTTCTTCTCCGCCACGGCCGAACACATACGGATCGCCGCCTTTCAGACGCACCACGCGTTTTCCCGCGCTGGCATGTTCAATCAGGATGTCATTGATGCGGGTCTGGCTGACCGACAGTTTGCCGGGCGCCTTGCCCACATCGATGCGTTCCGCATCTCGGCGGGCATATTCCAGAATGCCGGGTCCAACGAGACGATCATAGACAATCACGTCTGCATCCAACAGGCGGCGCTGGGCTTTCAGGGTCAGCAGGTCAGCATCGCCGGGACCGGCACCGACAAGAGAAACGGAACCGGTTGCCTCGCGACGGTTGCCGGACAGTGCGTCATCGACTGACTGGTCGAAACCGGTTTCAGGATCGCGGTCGAAGGCGGCGCGGATGTTACCAAAGAAGACCGAGCGCCAGAAATCGCGGCGCGGGCTGCCCTTGTCCAGCGCACGGGCCACACGTGGCCGCAAGGCGGACGCCTTGTCGACAAGCGTACCAATGGACGGCGGCAGCATGGCTTCAAGATGAGCCTTGATACCCTGCCCCAGAACCGGCGCCGCACCCTCGGTACCGATGGCGATGGTCAGTGAACCACGATCCACGATGGACGGCGTCAGGAACGAACACTTGTCCTGCCTGTCGACCACATTGACCGGGATATTGCGCTCGGTAGCTGCAGCATGAACCGCTGCCTCGTCGGCCTCGTCCAGCCCGCAGGCAAACACCAGCAAAGCACCGTGCAGGTCATCGGCATCGAACCCGCGCGACAAAAGACAGGCACCGGCAGCATCGATTTCGGTTGAGAGCTCACGCTCGGCATACGGTGTAATGACAACGATCCGCGCCGGCGTCTTGGCCATCAGCCGCAGCTTCTGCGCAGCCTCGGCGCCGCCACCGACAATGACAACGGTCTTTGCTTCAAGGTCCAGAAACACCGGATAATAGCGCATTGTTAGGTCACTCCAGTCCGTTCGTTAAAACGATCAACTGGAGTGACATATAGAACTGTTCGTTAAAAAGAACAAGTCGTTCTTTTGCGGCAATGTGGTGGCGTCAGGCAGGTGTGAGGGAATACGGGGCATGCTGCTGGAGTGAACCACTCAAACTTTATTGTCTTTGTTCAGAATACTTTGCACATATATCCGGCAATATAAGCGAAACAATTATCCGAAATGGGGGATTAAAGAAACTGGGCGCACGACAGACATACCCAACTCCAGACGATGTCACTGGTATAGCCAAAAGGCTGACAAAAGCTCTGGTCATCGGTCTTGGCTTGTGGCTTGTGTGGACGCAACTGCTGTATCCGACCAATGCTGTTCGTTATCGCCTCACGATAGATGTTGATACACCCCAGGGGATCAGAAGCAACTCAAGCGTAATCGAAGCTCGCTTCGGATTCGAACCTACCTTGTTCGGCCTGATCTCTGGCATAAAAAGCAGCCTAGCGGGTGAAGCAGTATTTGTTGATCTGGGCAGCGGTAAGAATATCGTCGTGACATTGACCAACACAGGATCCGGCAGGACCTCAAGCGACCTGGCGCCGGAAATGTGGGCGCTGAACGCAAAAACACTACCTTTGATTGTGTTTGATATTCCCTCTCACAACAGGCAGAAAACGCCGAAGGCGATATTGAATGCCAAATCGGCGGGGCAAGCGGAAGTACCTGTTGCGCGCCTGCCGCTCGTTGTAACGTTCAAAGACCCGGCAGACCCTTGGTCCGCCATACCCGTTGACCCGACAAACCTTGATGCCGTTTTTGGCTCGGGCTATTCCATCTCACGCGCAACAATCGAAATCACTGACGATACCCTCGCATGGCGCCTGAAAAGACACCTTCACTGGCATAGAAATCTGGACGCCAAAACCAAATGCGGTAGCAAGACAGGCGTTAGTCGCATCATATGTTCAGGCGCATTGGGATGAACGGCAACGCCGAGCAAGTCAGATTTGTTCGCAACGTTTCTGTAGTCGCGGTTCACACAGCAAGCATGGTCATCAATCACTCAAACTTTATAGTCTTTATTCAGAACAACTTACGCAATTGGTGAACAGACTGACAACCGGATGACTTGGCCCGCCATTACAGAGAACTTTAGACATTGGGCGTTTCGCTGAAAGACATGAAATCACCCAGGGGCGACAACCTTCGCCCGGGCCCGGCATTCTGGCTGGTGCTGATTGTCATAGGCGGCATGACTATATGGCAGAAAGTCAGTGGGCCGCCGGAGCCAGTTACGGACGTCAGGAACAGCAAAATCGTCTCGGGCGTGGAACAAATGGGAATTACAGTGTCACCGTAATTAAGGTACCAATTCATGTCTGAAAGCGAGTCGAACAAGCAAACAGCCGGGAAAGGCGCTTATCAGTTGCGGCGGAAAGCCCGGGACGAGCGCTGGCGCAAGCAAGCTCAGCGACGCAAACTGATCAAATTGTTACTGATATTTGTCGGGCTGCCTTTTGGCGTCTGGTATATTTGGACGCAAATCCTCTACCCAACATATACAGCGCGCTATGAACTCTCCATTGAGGTTGAAACGCCGGATGGGCTCAAGACTGGTTCGAGCATTATTGAGGCGAATTATGGCTGGGAACCGACGCTGTTTGGTTTGATATCCGGGGTTAAAAACAGCGTCACAGGAGAGGCGGTCTTTGTCGATTTGGGCGATCGCAAAAATCTTGTAGTGACATTTCGCGCCCGTACACGCGAGGGGAGTGCTCTAAAGTTGCCAAGCAAGATTTTTGGCTTCCCTCCTCATCACAAAACAAAAACCAAAACTGGAATTCGAGCCGCAATGAAGGCTGGAACTCGCGAAGTACCGATTGCCGAACTTCCGTTTACTGTGACTTTCCCGGATGTCCGCGACCCCATGTCGGTCAAGGAACTCGACCCATCAAATATCGGAGAGTATTTTGGAGATGGCTTCAGCATCAAGCGTGCAGAAATTCGGATGACTCGCGATTCCGCAAGGAAACAAATTGTCTCCAAACTACCTTGGCTAGAAGCAATTGGAAGCAAACCCCTTAATGGGCGATTGAACAGGGCAGGCAATCCATACGGGTTGTATGGCTATGAATTCAGGCGGAGTGACTGAGAAGTATGAATTCTGATCTTTTTAAAGCTATTCTGGCGATGGACTCCTACAATCGCCGCTATGATGAAGAATTACGGTAATGGAATTTACTTTCAGTAGGTCAACTTGAAAATCCTCGTGCTCATCTGCCTGATCATGGCGGCTACCCCCATATCGCGAAGTTGGTCATCGCCTGTGTGCGATCTTGATCTCTCTGTGACTTTAATTTCCCCGAATGAACAATTTCTAGACCCCGGAAAATCTGTAAGTGAGGTTTTTGAAGGCCGCGACAAGGCGGATCCATTTCTAAGTTTTGCCGAAACTGCAGAAAAAGCCCTCCTGAAGACGGTCACAGACAATCTCTGTGCTGGTGATACTTCCGGCAATCCCGTCTCGGTGGACCTGACTTTTATCCGGCTTGAGTTGATGTCATCAAAACCGGAAATTGATCGACTGCGCCGCGAGTTGTCTGAAATGAAGGGGTCATACGCCGATGTCACCGTTGATCGGGCACGCAGGGCAGTCAGGGCGACAATTGTGTGGAACCCACGCCGCATGTTGCGGGATCAACTCGCTGTTGAAGGCTGGAAATTTGATGAAGACCTCCCACTGCTCCCGCTCTCGCGCAATGAGTTCAATGAACTCAGAAAACGTATCTACGAGCCTTCTTTTGACGAGAAAGGAAACATGCAGCCTGCGTTAATTCTGCGTGTCCCGGGCGGAGACGGAGACATGCAAGTTGTCAAACAGCGAGTTGGAGGCAGCTACCCAAATGATATGTTTGGTTTGATTATCGCCGGTCGGAAAAATCGCCCATTTTCCGCATCTGGAGATTCATTCGCCATTGCCATCAAACGGCTTATCAGGTCATCCGGGCAAGGATACTCGGCAATGACGGAGGCTGCAATACATCGCGCCTTCAGATATGAGAAACAACCATCTCTAAACAGTGTTCAGGACGTTACGGATCCAAGTCTTCACAATCTCTATAAAAAGGGCAGTTGGAGTGCTGGGATTAGGGGCTGTTGACGTTCAGGATTCCCAAATCACCTAATTTCTGATTCAAGGTTGCAAACGACAGGAGAGCAG
>Ga0316187_10002918_pt1 | contig 14918 bp, 12 predicted proteins | sample CroRivburrow1_MG_FD_204927 | JGI IMG/M metagenome (GOLD analysis project Ga0316187, IMG submission 204927) | Coastal sediment microbial communities from Maine, United States - Cross River worm burrow 1 | ecosystem: Environmental > Aquatic > Marine > Coastal > Sediment | place: USA: Maine... | reverse complement strand
TTCTTATTAAGGATACCACTTTCAAAAAACTCTTGATCAACTTCAAGAGTTTTTTTGTTTAGCTTTGTAGATATGAAGAAACTAGTTTTTAAAACTGTTGCGAAAATTAATAAATTGCTTTTACCGAGTTTAACAAAAAGGCAATTAGATATGAGCCACGCCTCTAAATTTCAATTAGCCTTGATAGGTTGGAGATATTATATTACTAAAAACAGCTTAGATTAATACTAATAAATTTTGTATCTTTAACTAAAGTCATAAAGCTATGGACGAACATTCTAAACATACTAAGTTATTTACTGGTTCATTAATTGAAATTCAAAGATTGCAACTAGATCTAGATGATTGTAAGATACCTTCATTGGTTAAAAACAACTTTCAATCTGGAATACGATCTGGGTTTTATGGTGGTTCTCCTTCACAAGTTGAGCTATTTATTTATGAAGAAGATACCGAAAAAGCGACTCCAATACTTGAAAAATTTAAAAAGCTTATTAACTCTTAAATAAGTATTCAATAATTTTTTCATTTCACTAAAAAAGAAATATATTTGCTGCCCATAAAAACGGCCTCGTGGCGCAACTGAATAGCGCATCTGATTACGGCTCAGAAGGTTACAGGTTTGAATCCTGTCGAGGTCACAAAAATAATTTCACTGCAACAAGCAACTCACTAATTAACAGTAAGTTGCTTTCTTATTTTCAATAATATTTATTTAGCCATTATATTAAGAATAAGTTTTTTATTTTATTGAAAAGTTTTAAGCTCTACTCTAGCATTAATTCCTTCATTATTAATAATTGTTCAGCTTCATCAACCAATTGCCCATCATGATAAAACATGATTAATTCTAAGGGAAGCTTATTCCAAGCCAATTTAGCAACGTTGTCTGGACTAATATTAAAACGTCCAAGCGTTTTTTCTGTGGGCCAATCGATAGTTGGAAAAGACACATAAGCAAGCTCCGAACATACTATTTTGTCGGTGGTATTCACATCAAAATTAAAATCATATTTTTTTCCTAATTGGCGAAATGCCATAATGAGCGCTTCTTTTGTGGCCATGTCATTATTCTCTTCACTAAATACGGGTCGTAAAATGGCAAAATCGTCAATATTCATAAATTCATCAAGGGTGCTTAATTGAACGCCTGAGCGTAACGCCTCTATAATTTGATGTTCATTTCTAGAGTATGCATTTGATTTTGAACTAATCTCATTGGCGTACTTTTTTATATATTCATTTTCCCAAACACCCATATTAACAAGTTCGGCCTTAGTTCCTGTCCATATTGCAACATGTCCAAAATGACCTGGAATTAATTTGTCTGTTAACCTAAATGGTGTTTTTTCAAGTAAAATGTCTAATGGCTGAAGTTTTGACATAATGTTTTCTTTTACTTCAACATTCCCATAAAGTTTTCCTTTTCTTGACTCAAAAAGACCCATTGTATTTCCAAAAAAGCCACTAATAATATCAAATCCTTCTTCTTTCGATTCTGATATCATATCTACAGTGATTCTATCCAAACTCACCAATTTTTTAGCAGCAACGTCTTTTACCCTTATTTCTTTAATATAATTGTAAGAAGGGCTAGATTCAATAAGCAATTTTAAATAATCGAAATCTGGATCTGTGCTTTTAATATTTATGGATTCTTTCGTTTCTTCAAAAAAAGTAATAGCTCTTCGTATTCTATGCCTTGATTCTATTGAGTTGGCATTAAGTGTCATTTCCTGCAGTTTATTTGCTACTAGACCAAAGCCCATATCCGGGTCATTTATTAGTTTCCTGAGTCGGTCATCTTCCTCAAACAATACAATCCCTATAAAGTAGTTATCATACAAAGTTAAGGCGGCACCTAAAGAAAGCATTAACCCTTTCAATCGAGTTTGACGATCTATTTTATATTTCTTAAGTGTTTCATCTGCTACATCTATTCCACATTCATAAGCGTTTGCAATTGCAAATAACTCATCTCTAATTTCAAGATAATTCTCAGTGCCTTGTTTTAGAGTTAATAAATCCCTACTATTTAATGGCTCATCTTTGTTTACTCTCAATCGTTTCGCAACTTGAAGCATTTCAGATCTAGCTATTAAACTATATTCAACAAGAAGTTGAAGTTCTTCAAAATCATCTTGAAATATTTCTTTTGGAGAAATGCCATTTTCCAATTTAAAAGCGAGTTCTCCAAAACAAACAACCTCGCGCTCTTTTTGATTATTATTGATTTTAAAATAGGTGTAACCAGAGGATATTATTATAATAGCTAATAGTGCAAGAGAAAGCTTTTTAATTGTTTTTTTTTTCATAAATAAGTATTGGGTAATATTAAAATAGTAATAAAATCAATTCTAGATTATTATGCCTTGACTGAAAGCACTAAAGAACGTGAACTTATATCAAACAAACAAATACAGGATTAATATGAAATATATATTTTAATAATTACCCAATTGTATTTAATAAAACAACGAATGGGAATATGTTAAAAACCAATATATAGAAGACCTAAGACCATTCATTAAAATTAATCAAGAAAAGTTAATCTCTGACAAAACACTAAAAGCTCTTTTTATTGCATGCCATTATCAAAGTAGCCTTCTGAAAGGGCTTTATGTAAATTTCTTTGAACCCTCAAACGATGTCTTAAAATTATTAGAAAAGAAATTACAAAATAACGAAAGGAGAACACCCTGTATAATTAATTGCTTATAATGCTAAGTTATAATATTATGTATATACAATTAAAAAAAGCTTACCAATGGCAAGCTTTTTTTAAACTAAACTATTAAATATAAACTAATCTTATGATTCTTTTTAATATTTAAAAACGGGAAGAAAGGATTTGAATCTTTCGAATTTTCTCTTTCATTTTGGGAGTAAAAGTTGCCTTAATAAATTAAGACAACCTTTACATTTTCACATAGCAACTTTCCCATTTTTTGTTCGCTTTTAATTTTTAAATTTTTGTTATTAAATAAATGTTTCTTTTTAGTGACCTTTTTCAAGAGTTTACTTTATGTTTCATTTATTATTTTTAACTTTTTACGAATTATTAAAAGCTCGATTTTTTTAATTTGAATCCCTTTATTAAGACTCTTCATATATTAAACAACCATCGCCTAAAAACTCCTACCTCCTAATCAATATTTTTTTAATATTAAGGTGTTATTTACATAAAACTTGAAATAGTATTTATTTGAACTAACCCTATTATCCAAATATTAGAAATAAAAAAACTGCCTTAGAAACTAAGGCAGTACAACTTTATAATTTCATTTTATTTTACCTAATAAAGTTCGGGATTAATGGCAGATTTTTAATATCTGAACAAATTAAATTAAAGAACTTCTTTCTACACTTTTTATAAATTACAAAAAAGTTATTATTAATTACACTGACCTGGAACATCACCGTGTTCCAAATGAGCCTGAACAGCATTTACACTAACACAAATAGTGTTTCCGTTATGACAGATGTTAACTTTTTTATTATTGTTTTCACAGTACTCAAAATCAGAGTTACCACTACACGCATCAATCGCAACCGTCAAGGTCTCTTGCAAAATCGTTAAATTATTAATAATTGTTTCTTCATCGTTTGTATCTAATAATACAAAAGGAAAATCAATACTTATTTGATCTACATTTGCCAATTGCTCAAAAGTTTCAAATAATTCTTCATCACTATTTATCACAATGGTTTCGATTGATTTACTTCGTGGATAATAGACATAAAATGAAATTGGATATTTATACGCTAAACATTTTCCATTACCAGAATCATCTGTAACCGCAGATTTCAATAGAAATACTGCTTGAGAATCTTTATTTACCACTTCTTTTGTATCTTGAACAATTACTTCATCGTCATTTTGACAAAATGTAAAAAACACTAATAATAATAATATAAAGTATCTTAACAAGACTGTTTTAGCTATTCTCTTTATTGTTATCATAATTCACTTTTTCTTTCATATATATAACAACTAACTTTTGACATCTCCTACCTTTAAATAACTCTAATCACCATCGGTTAGAATAACAAGAAAAGGTAATGGTTTAAAATAAAAAACTGCCTTAGTAACTAAGGCAGTTCAACTCTATTAATTCTTCATAGCAACTTTCTTATTAAGAAACGAATTAATAAATTAAAATTCAATATTTAGCGCATACTGTATTTCTTATATTACTGGATTGTTATACCTGTCTTGATTAATCATCATCGCCGTCATCTTCACATTTACCTATATAATCATCTTCATGGTTATTAATGTGGCCCCAAATAGCATTTATGCTTACACAAATGGTTTGCCCTTTGTGACAGATGTATACCTTTTTGTTTTTATCATCGCAGAAGTCATAATCTACCTCTCCTCTGCAAGCATCAACAGCGACTTGTAATGTTCCTACTAATTCGTCTAAATTGTCAATAGGTGTCACTTCACCATCTGTGTCTATTAGTTCAATAGGAAAATCAAAATTTAATTGATCTGTATTTGATAACTCATCAAAAAAAGCGATTAGTTCATCATCGTTATTTATTATAACAGTTTCTATAGAGATACTACCCGTATAGTAAACATAAAATCCTAAAGGATATTTAAATTTTATACATTGATCATCATCATCATCACTTTTAACAGCTGATTTCATCAAGGTTACTATTTTTGAATCTTGATTAATAACTACTTCCGCATCTAAAGAAATTTCTTCAATACTTTCTTGACAAGAACAGAATAGTAAAAAAGGCAAGAACAATAAGTATCCCAAAAAATCAAATCTAATATTCATAATTGTTGTTTTCATAATTTCATTTTTTAATCTGTAAAAATATCTTCCTTGCATTTAATCCCTACCTATTAAAATGATATGTCCATAATGCCTAAAAACTGTCTTAACTCACCATAGTGTTAAGACAGTTTACCCCTTTGTTAATTTTGACTTATAGTATATCTGTTTTTTAAAATTAATGATTAATATTATTACACTATTTATATATAGAACAACTAACTTTAAAAAGTTCCTACCCCCATTTTAAAAAAAAATTGATTTTTTTTATAGAAATTAATTTATTGCAAAAAAAACTCCCTTAACACAAGGTTGTGTTAAGGGAGTTTACCCCTTTTCTTATTTTTACTATTTATTCATTAAAGCTTAGCGTACTGTTCCTTTATATTAAATTCAATTGGTATCTTAACTCTGGTAGAGTCCCATGCTAAAACCATATTTATTTTATCTTTCTTTTCCTTAAAGGCTATTGAAAATATCTCAACAGACTCGGCTTTATTTGAGGGAACTGTTATACTGGCCACATTAAACACGGGATTGTACTGAAACGCTCCCCAAACATCTACATTAGAACTTAAAATAACTTCCCATTCTTTTTCTCCAGGTATTGTAAGTAATACATATGTTCCTGCTGATACCTTAGTATCACCAAATACTATGTCTTGATAAAATTTAACTTCGGTAGCCTCATTAGCTCCGGTTCTCCAAACCTTACCATATTCGACAATACCTCCAAAAATATCTTGTCCATCTTTTTTTGGCCTACCATAAATAACTTTTACCAATGGTTTAGCAACCATATTCTCTCTATAATAAGAAATATCGTGAGGTGCTTCATCTACACCATTAAAATTTTGAGCAGATAAACTAGTTTTCAGCAATACTGAAACTAATAGAAAAATTATAAACTTAAATATTGTTTTTGTTTTCATCACCTTTTATATTTGTTAGAAGCAATAAATTAGACTTCTTTTCTGTTAATTGATTGTTTATTAAATATTGTAACTTGAACTAAATCAGAATTATTATCTTTGTTAAATTGTAAGTTTTTATTCTGATTTCTAGTTATTAAACAACCAACTTGAAAAAAACCCTACCAAAAAGGTAAAATAAAAATAATAAATAATGCTAAAGTCTTTAAAAACAGATATTTGTGAAGAACATGTTTTTTCTAAAATATTTAATGCTCTTTCTAATGACGTTTATAATTTTTTACGATATAAGTATGGTGATGGTTTAGATCCTAGAGATAAAGTTCAAGAAGCGTTTATTAAACTTTGGGATAACTGTAAAAATATAAGTCCTGAAAAGGCAAAATCATTTTTATTTACTACTGCAAATAATATGATGCTTAACGAGTTCAAGCATCAAAAGGTTGTATTAAGACATCAACAAACCAAACCTAAAGACTATACTAATGAAAACCCTGAGTTTTTATTAGAAGAATCTGAATACATGCAAAAATATGAACGTGCACTTTCTAATTTAACAGAAGCACAGCGCGTTGCTTTCCTATTAAATAGAGTGGAGGGCAAAAGACATAAGGAGATTGCTGAAATGTTAGGGATTTCCAGAAAAGCTGTTGAAAAAAGAATTTATGGTGCCTTAGATAAATTAAGATTAGAAATTGAACACATATAAAATAATCAAAACATAGTAGGAACTTTTGAAAGTTAATTGTTACATAATTGGAGCAACAACAAATAAATACAAAAAATTACACGAGTAGGGTAGGAAAAATCCTTCTTAAGTTGTTGTATAAATATAAAACATGATATGAATAAAGAACTTTTAATACAAAAATGGTTAGACGACGAGCTAAATGCTGCCGAACTAAAAGCCTTCAAAGCACTGCCAGAGTATGATTCTTATACGAAACTTTCTGAAAAAGCAAAGCTTTTTAAAGATACATCATATAACGTCAGTCTGGAATTTGAGAAATTAAATTCCACGATTAAAAAACGCAAACAAGCTACAAAAACTGTACAATGGATCAAACCATTACTGCGGGTGGCAGCAATATTTATAATAGGATTAGCTGTTTATTATTCGCCTATCTATGGTGATATGGCTACTGTTAATACATTAGCAAGTAATACGGCATCGATTGAATTGCCAGATAATTCAAAAGTGAAACTGAATGCGGCTTCATCTTTAAAATTTGAAAAACGCAATTGGAAGAAAAAAAGAGAAGTTAGTTTAGTTGGGGAAGCCTATTTTAAAGTTGAGAAAGGATCTCAATTTGATGTAGTGACCTGGTTGGGTAAAGTTAGTGTTTTAGGTACGCAATTTAACGTTAAACAACGCGTTAATTATTTTGAAGTGATCTGTTATGAAGGACTTGTAAGTGTTTCATATAAAGGGGAGGAAATTAAACTTCCTGCAGGCAATACTTTTAAACTAATTGATGGTGCTATCGTTGTAGGAGAAACTAATGATTCGTTACCTTCTTGGGCAGCGAAAAACATTAGTAGTTTTAAAAGTGTACCTTACAGTGAAGTAATTAAAGAATTTGAAAGACAATATAATATTAAAGTAGAAACTAACAATATTGATGCTGAACAATTGTTTACAGGTAGTTTTACCAACAATGATGAAGAGTTAGCTTTAAAATCAATTACGTTGCCTTTACAATTGAAGTTTAACAAACCAAACAACGCGACAATAGTGCTCACTAAAGAGTGATAAAAAAACAGTTATTTTTTAGTATAATATTTTTATTTTTTTTTTGTTTAACTTCACTAATTGCACAAACAGAAAAAAGAAAGCAACCACTTATTGAAATTTTAGAAAAATTACACTCACAATTTGAGTGTAATTTTTCTTTTATAGACAATGATGTTAGAGGCATATATGTAGAACCTCCTGATAATAAATTAAATTTAAACGAATCTATTGAATATCTACAAGCCAACACTCCCTTATTATTTACCATTTTAGGAAGCAAGTTTATAACCATCACGCAAAAAGAAAATACGTTTTCAATTTGCGGATATTTAATTGATATAAATACCAACGAAACTATTGAAAAAGTTGCGATTCAAACTAAATATTCGTCGACTATAAGTGATGAAAAAGGCTATTTCAAATTATCAAGACTAACAGATGAAGATATTGTCTCATTTAGGCATTTGGGTTATGAAGTATTTACGGAATACGCAAAAGTTTATAATACCAACCAGTGTGAATCTATCTTTTTAGAATCAAAAACGGAAGACTTAAGTGAAATCATTTTAAGTAACTATTTAACGAATGGTATTAACAAAATTATTGATGGTAGCATATCGATAAATTATCAAAATTTTGGAACTGTTCCCGGGCTTATTGAAACAGATGTTTTACAAACCATTCAGGCATTATCTGGTTTTCAAAGTATCAATGAAACGGTTTCAAATTTAAACATTCGTGGTGGCACACACGATCAAAATCTAATTATTTGGGATGATATAAAAATGTATCAAGCTGGTCATTTTTTTGGACTCATTTCTGCCTTGAATCCCCGTATTACAAAGCGTGTAACTTTAATTAAAAATGGATCTCCAGCATCATATACAGATGGTATTTCGGGAACTATTGATATGAAAACTGATCATTTAGTTAATAAAGATCTGTCTGCAGAAGCTGGATTAAACTTTATTAATGTAGATGCTTTTGTTGATGTTCCTTTGAACAAAAACTCTTCTGTTCAAATAGCTTCACGAAAATCATTTAGTGAGTTCATAAATACCCCAACTTACAACCAATATTTTGACAGGGCTTTTCAAAATACCGATGTGGTTACTAGTACGAATATTACAAACAGTACCGATGAAGTATTTGATTTTTACGATGTTAGTTTAAGATGGTTATACGATATTTCAGAAAACGATAAAATCAGAGTAAACTTTTTAAATCTTAATAATAACCTAACATTTACAGAAAATGCTTTTGGCGGTGGTCTGTCTACTTCTCGCGAAAGTAAATTAGGTCAAAGTAACATTGCAGGAGGGGTTCATTATGATAGAATATGGAACACTAAATTTAAATCTTCTTTGCAATTTTATGGTACAAATTATAATCTAAATGCAGAAAATATTGATATCATTAATGAGCAAATATTAAAACAGAAAAATGAAATTGTTGAAACTGGTTTAAATATTAATTCCAGTTATTTAGTTAATGACAATATAACTCTGCATGCTGGTTATCATTTTGTTGAAACGGGAATCACTAATAAAGAAAAAGTGAATAGTCCTCCTGTTGACAGTTCAATAAAAAAAGTACTTGTGAGTCACGCCATATCAACTAATGTTAACTATAGTTCTGAAGATCAAAATACTCATATTGCATTTGGAACGCGATTTAACTATATCGGCAAATTTAATAGATTTATTATTGAACCAAGATTTAGTTTAAATCACCGGCTTACAGATAAATTTACTTTAGAAGTTTTAGGTGAATTTAAAAACCAAACCACAACGCTCATTACAGATTTTAGAAATAACTTTTTAGGCTTAGAACAGCGTCGATGGAATTTATCTAATAACAAAGACATACCAATATTGACAAGTAAGCATATTTCTGTAGGTACTAATTATAAACATAAGGGATTAATGATCAGTACTGAACTGTACTACAAGACTGTTGATGGCATAACATCTCAAAGTCAAGGGTTTCAAAATCAATATGAATTTATCGCAACCAATGGAAGTTATAATGTTAAAGGGGTGGATTTTATTATCAATAACAAATTTAACAATTTTAATACTTGGCTAGGTTATTCTTTGGCTGACAATAATTATGTCTTCAATGAGCTTGATAATAGTAAATTTCCAAGTAATATAGACATAAGGCATACTTTATCATTGGCTACCACATATGATTTAACTAATTTAAAACTTTCTGCCGGTATTAATTGGAGAACAGGCAAACCAACAACAAAACCCGTAGAAGGTAATGAAACAATAAACAATACTGTTAATTATGAACCGGCTAACAACGGCAATTTAAATTCATATTTAAGGTTAGATACTTCTGCCATTTATGATTTCAATATTAGCAAAAAAGTAAAGGCTCAAGCTGGACTTTCGTTTTTAAATGTTTTGGATAAAAAAAATATCATTAATAGTTATTATATTATTGACGATGAAAATGCCGTAAAAGAAATACAAGAATTTTCTTTGGGTATAACCCCAAATTTCGCATTCAGAGTATTCTTTTAAAACAAAAAAACTCCTGAAAATTTCAGGAGTTCAAATTTATTATTTTAAGCTATTTAGGCGTTTTCTATCTTAATTAAATTCAGTGCTGATCCATATTTGAACCATTCTATTTGTCCGGCATTATATGTATGATTCGCCATAATTGTGTCTTCGCTACCATCTGCATGTTTCACGCCGATTGTTAATGCCTTACCAGGAGTAAAATCAACTAGATCAACAAAATCAAAAGTGTCATCTTCCTGGATTTTATCATAGTCTGCCTCGTTGGCAAAAGTTAATCCTAACATTCCTTGCTTTTTTAAGTTGGTTTCGTGAATTCTGGCAAATGATTTTACCAAAACAGCTACAACACCTAAATGACGTGGTTCCATGGCCGCATGCTCACGAGAAGAGCCTTCACCATAATTATGATCCCCGACTACTATTGTAGGAATACCAGCCATTTTATATGCTCTGGCTGTATCTGGCACCGGTCCGTATTCTCCAGTTATCTGATTTTTAACTTTATTTGTTTCCTTATTAAAAGCATTCACAGCGCCGATAAGCATATTATTAGAAATATTATCTAAATGGCCTCTAAATCTTAACCAGGGCCCTGCCATAGAAATATGATCTGTAGTACATTTTCCAAAGGCTTTTATCAATAATTTAACATCTTTAAGATTGCTGTCAATTGGCGTAAAAGGTTCCAGTAATTGTAATCTTTTTGAATCAGTTTTCACAACTATTTCTATTTTAGAACCATCTTTAATTGGCGCAATATAACCAGGGTCTTTCACATCAAATCCCTTTGGTGGAAGCTCCAATCCAGTTGGCTCTTCCAGCATTACTTCTTCCCCATCCTGATTAATCAATGTATCAGTCATTGGATTAAAATCTAATTTGCCAGAAATAGCAACTGCTGCCACCATTTCAGGGGAACCTACAAAGGCATGTGTGTTCGGATTACCGTCTGCGCGTTTTGAGAAATTACGGTTAAATGAATGAACAATTGTATTTTTTTCTTGCTTATCAGCACCTTCTCTAGCCCACTGACCGATACAAGGCCCACAAGCATTGGTAAATATCTTTGCATTTAAAGCTTCAAAAACATCTAATATCCCATCTCTCTCAGCTGTGTAACGCACTTGTTCTGAGCCTGGATTGATACCAAATTCTGCCTTGGTAACCAATTTCTTGTCTACAGCTTGTTTCGCAACTGACGCTGCTCTTGATAAATCTTCATATGATGAGTTAGTACAAGAACCTATAAGCCCCCATTCAACTTTTAACGGCCAATTATTTTCTTGTGCCTTCTTGGTCATTTCTCCCACAGGCGTTGCCAAATCTGGCGTAAATGGACCATTTAAATGAGGTCTTAATTCAGATAAGTCTATCTCTATAACCTGATCAAAATATTTTTCAGGTGTTGCATAAACTTCATCATCTCCAGTTAAATATGATGCCACCTTATTAGCTTCGTCCGCCACATCATTTCGATCAGTTGCTCGTAAATACCGCTCCATTGAATCATCATAACCAAAGGTAGATGTTGTTGCTCCAATTTCTGCGCCCATATTACAGATAGTCCCCTTACCGGTTGCTGAAATAGATTTAGCACCTTCGCCAAAATATTCCACTATACAGCCAGTACCTCCTTTAACAGTCAGAATTCCAGCTACTTTTAAGATTACATCTTTAGGGGAAGTCCAACCACTCAATTTTCCTGTCAACTTTACTCCAATTAATTTTGGAAACTTTAATTCCCAAGGCATTCCAGCCATCACATCGACCGCATCAGCACCTCCCACACCAATGGCAACCATTCCGAGTCCACCGGCATTTACTGTATGTGAATCTGTCCCTATCATCATCCCGCCAGGAAAAGCATAATTTTCTAATACAACCTGGTGAATAATACCAGCTCCTGGTTTCCAAAATCCAATCCCGTATTTATTCGAAACTGAAGCTAAAAAATTAAAAACTTCGCTACTTGTATTAATAGCTTCTTGCAAATCTTTGTCAGCACCTATTTTCGCCTGAATTAAATGATCGCAATGTACTGTAGTAGGTACTGCAACTTCTGTTTTACCAGCTTGCATAAACTGCAGCAATGCCATTTGAGCTGTTGCATCTTGACACGCAATTCTATCAGGAGCAAAATCTACGTAATCTTTACCTCTTATAAATGCTTTAGCAGCTTTACCATCCCATAAATGGTTGTATAATATTTTTTCAGCTAAAGTCAAGGGTTTCCCAACTACTTTTCGAGCAGCTTCAATTCGTTCTGCCATCCGGGCATAAACACCTTTAATCATGTTAATATCAAAAGCCATAATATCTTGTTTCTAAATTATTTATTACAATTTTTATTACCAGTTGCAAATGTACTTTATTTCCAAAACTTATTTAAATATTCCTAAATTAAAATCAATAATTATGCTAGTAAATGAATAATTCGAAATTTATGTAGATGTTAAGTGAGATATGTCTATTTTGAATTTCTATTTATTATGAACTCTAAAATAAAAATATTACGTGAAGCCCTTATTTCAAACGATTTCGGCAGACAATCCTAAATTTAATAACCGTGAGCAGCGAGGTTTCAGTTCATCGTATTCACCTGTCTTAACTCCGCATTTTCCTTTGTAATGCACCAAATAGGTACATTGTTCGGCTTGTTCGGGTGAATGATCGCATACATCAATTAAAGAATTAATTACAAACTCAAAAGTATTTACTTCATCATTAAACAAAACAATTTCATGTAGAGAAACCTCTTGCTCAAGTATATCAACTTTTTCTTGTGTTTTCTTTTTTGTGCTCATTGGAAAGTACAAAATTATAAAAAAGATTTTAAAACTTATCGTTTATCTTTTTATACTAATTAACATATTTGAGAGCGGCCCAATTGTTTCGTTCAATTGTCTTTTCTAGTAACAACTTATATTTCGATGTTTCGGCATCTATAATTGGTACATCTTCCTTATAAAACCCACTCAATAATAAAACCCCTTTATCATTTAAACAACTTGAATAAATTTGAATATCATTCAGTAAAATATTCCTGTTAATATTCGCAATGATAAGATCATATTTATTATTTTTCAAAAGAGAAGCGTCTCCTTCATAGACGTTAATGTGATTACAGTGATTTCGTTCACAATTTTCAATTGAATTTTCATAGCACCAGCTATCGATATCTATGGCATCTATCGGCTTTGCACCCTTCATTTCAGCAAAAATGGCCAAAATACCGGTTCCACAACCCATATCCAACACTTTTTTGTTATCTAAATCTAAGTGTATTAAATGCTGTATCATCATATGGGTAGTTTCGTGATGACCTGTACCAAAACTCATTTTTGGTTCGATTATAATATCGTATCGCAAGTTGGGATTATCATGAAATGGCGCTCTAATGCTCACTTGACCATCTACTTGAATTGGGTTGAAATTCTTTTCCCATTCCTTATTCCAATTGGTTTGTTCAATAACATCTTTTTTATATGAAATTGAAAACTCGTCAGATCTTAGGATGTTAATATCATCCAGCATATGCTCATTCCAATCTTCTTGTTGAATATACGCGATGACACCATTTTCATTTTCAACAAAACTTTCAAAGCCCGCAAATCCGAGCTCTGCAATTAAAATTTCAGTTGCTGGTTCTTTTGGATTTACAATAAAAGTGTACGATATATAAATACTATCCATTAAAATGCATCAATAATAGCTTTAAAGTCTGCTTTGTTTAAAGCAGCACCACCTATTAATCCACCATCAACATCAGGGTTAGAAAATATTTCTTTGGCGTTAGAAGGCTTTACACTTCCTCCATACAAAATTGATACATTTTCAGCCACTTCTTTGTCATACTTATCAGCAACAATTTTTCTAATAAAAGCATGCATTTCCTGAGCTTGTTCTGGAGAAGCGGTTTCACCAGTACCTATGGCCCAAACTGGTTCATAAGCCAAAACTATATTTTTCCAGGCCTTGGCTTCTAAATGGAATAAACCATTTTTAATTTGACTTTCAACAACCTTAAAATGTTTGTCAGATTTTCTATCTTCTAATACTTCACCAAAACAGAATATAACCTCCAACTTATTTGCTAAAGCAGCGTCCACTTTTTTAGCTAATAAGGCATCCGTTTCACCAAAATATTCTCTGCGTTCAGAATGACCTAAAATAACTATTTTAACACCAATAGATTGTAACATTTTTGCGGATATTTCTCCGGTATAAGCGCCACTTTCTGCTTGATGCATATTTTGAGCCGCAACTTCTATTGGAGATTTTCTAGCCTTTTTAACTACAGCACTCAAGTTTACAAAGGTAGGAGCCACTATAACTCTTGTATTTTTCAACTCTTCCCTTTTAATCGCTTTTCTTATTTTTTTTACCAATTTTTTTGACTCATCTAAGTCATTATTCATTTTCCAGTTACCAGCAACGATATTTTTTCTCATTATTTTAGATTTCTTGACACCAAATTCAAAAAAATTGAGGTCATATTTATAATTTTATTTTATTCTAATTCTAGGATCTAACCATCCGTATATTACGTCTACAAAAATATTAATAATAATGAACATAGCGGCTATTACCAGGACACTTCCCATAATTACAGGTAAATCCAAAGTGTTCAATGCATTTACAATTTCTTTACCTAGACCATTCCAGTTAAAAATATATTCAACAAAAACGGCTCCTGCCAACAACGAAGCAAACCAACCGGACACCGCGGTAACAACAGGATTTAAAGCATTTTTTAAAGCATGCTTCTTAATAATTTTATACATTGATAGTCCTTTTGCTTTTGCTGTACGGATATAATCCTGACTCATCACCTCTAATAATGAATTCCTCATTAATTGAATTACTACTGCTAAGGGCCGAATTCCTAAAACTATTGCTGGCAGTATCAAATTTTTCC
>Ga0316187_10002917_pt1 | contig 14918 bp, 15 predicted proteins | sample CroRivburrow1_MG_FD_204927 | JGI IMG/M metagenome (GOLD analysis project Ga0316187, IMG submission 204927) | Coastal sediment microbial communities from Maine, United States - Cross River worm burrow 1 | ecosystem: Environmental > Aquatic > Marine > Coastal > Sediment | place: USA: Maine... | reverse complement strand
GCGCATTGATGATATCGATGCGCCACGTGCCGTTGCCGGTGTGGCCGACGACATATTGCACACGCTCGACGCATTCGCTCTGCATTGGGATGGCCGCCCGCTCTGTCAGAGCACCAACAAGGACGCCTATCACCGGGCGTTGCATTTGCTACGCTCAAACGGACGGGTGTTCCACTGCGCATGCAGCCGTAAGGATGTCAGCGAGACCGGCATACCCGGACCGCAGGGACCCGTCTATGCCGGAACCTGCCGCAATGGTCTCGCCAGTGGCCGGTTGGCAAGGTCACTGCGTCTGAGAGTCGACAATCACACTGTGTCCGGATTTACCGACGGGCTACAGGGCGAGGTCCGCCAGGATCTGGCAACCGAGGTTGGTGATTTCGTTGTCTACCGTTCAGGCGGCATGTTTTCCTATCACCTCGCCTGCGTGGTGGATGACGCGCTGCTGGGCATTACGGATATTGTGCGCGGCGCTGACCTGATCGACTGTACGCTGCGCCAGATTTTTCTTCAGCGCTTGCTGGGCGTGCCGACACCACGGTATCTTCATTTGCCCGTCGCCACACACCCCGACGGGGCAAAACTCTCCAAGCAGACCCACGCTGCACCAGTCGACCCCGCGCAGGCATCGCCAACGATTTACCAGGCTTTGCGTTTTCTGGGTCAGCAGCCGCCAACCGAACTGGCACTGTGGCCGCCACAAACAGCACTGGAATGGGCGGTCAAATCCTGGCGGCGCAAACGACTTCCCGCCGTGTGTGCAATTGAATCGCCACCAGTTTCCACGCTACCTGTTATCAACTGATACCGAGTCAACATGTCCAACAAATCACTGAGCATGTCCGAACCACTGTACGCATACCTGCGAGAGATTTCGCTGCGCGAAGCGGAGCCGCTAGCCCGGCTTCGCGACGAAACAAGCCACCTGCCTTTGTCAGCAATGCAGATCTCTCCGGAGCAGGGGCAGTTCATGCAACTTCTGGTCAAGGCCCTGGGCATCCGGCACGCCATCGAGATTGGCGTCTTTACCGGCTATTCGAGTCTATGCGTCGCCCTGGCCATGCCGGAAGACGGTCGCATCGTCGCCTGTGACATCAACGAATCCTGGACCGGCATCGCCCGGCGATACTGGAAAGAAGCCGGTGTCGATCACAAGATCGAACTACGCATTGCACCGGCACTGGAGACGCTCGATACATTGATCGGGAACGATCTGCAGGGACGGTTTGACTTCGCCTTCATCGACGCAGACAAAACCGGTTACAAGGACTATTACGAACGCGCTCTGACCTTGATTCGACCCGGTGGACTGATCGCTGTCGACAACACGCTGTGGAACGGCAATGTCGTCGACCCCGACAATCAATCCGATGACACACGAGCCATTCGCGAGTTCAACCAATTTATCCATACCGACGCACGAGTAGACGTTTCCATGTTGCCGATCGGCGATGGGCTTACGCTTGCGCTAAAACGCTGATCGCGCACGAAGTAGCCGGGCAGTCATCATGGATCGTTGACCGACAGTAATTCCTCAAGCGCTTCCGGCAGCTCGTAATCCGGATAACGCTCGCGGAAATTTTTAACCGCTGCCCGCGCCAGTTCACGATTACCCAGCGCCAGCTGTTCTTCAATGTCGGCAATCCACTTGTCAGGGTCGCGCCCGGCAGATCGCGTGCCGCTTGTTGCGGGACTAACCGGTACTGACTGCGCCGGCGCAAACTGCGTCGGGGGTGGTGCCATCAAGGCATCGGACTCTTCGCTCTGCGCCTGCAACGACGCAATTTCATCGGCTGGTTCTGCCGCATTGCGCTGCGCACCTGCCAGCCCCGTAACCGCGGCCGTGGATTGATCAGGGCTCATCTCCGTGGGCGGGATATCTCCCGCGAGCATGGCATCGTTGTCGCGCCGACGTTCAGCGGGAACAACAAGCTCCTCTGCCACCGATTCCTGTTCCACAACCGCTTTCTCTTCCACCAGCGACGCCGAGACCTCGACTGGGGGCGCCGTGGTTTGAGCCATATCACCAGCGAATCCTGCGACAGTCTCCGCCGGCGGTTTTTCCAATCGGCCGGAAGCACTGACTGCTTCCTTTCTGGCGTCAGAATCTTTCGCCACGACAGGGGCTTCTTCTTCCACAGGGCGAAATTCGAGCCGCCGGGGAGCAGTCGATGTTGCCGCTGGTGGTGACGCCTTTACTGGTTCCGATTGCGCCTGCGTGGATTTTTCCGGCTTCGATTTCACAGGTGCCGATGCTGGCTCGTCGGGTGATGGCGATGCCGACGAGCGTTCTGCGGTGGCATCGACATCCTGTTGCGCCAATTCCGCAAGCATATCGCCAGAGCGTTTGTCCGGCGCGTTCAGTGCGATTGAATCGGACTGTCGTTCAATACGCTCCAGTTCCGGTTCGCGCTCGATCATCAGTGTGAGTGTCGCGGCAATGACGAAAACCGCCGCGGTCGCGAGCGGGACACTCCAGCGGGAAAAAAAACCACTCCACCAATTCGATCCGGCATTCGACGCACGGACGCTGCGCCGGCTATCGCGCTTCTGGTTGTCCTTGCCTGGATCCGCACCGACTGCCCATTGCGACGCCGCCAGTATCGCAGCATCCACTTTGGCCGGCGGTTGCTCGTCGCCTGCTTCCCTGTAGCGGCGCGACAGCGTCGAATCGCCCTTGAGGAACGCCTCCAGCTCTTCATCGTCGCGCGGATGCTCGCTCACAACACTCTCCCGTTCGCGCATGGGCGGCTAACAACATACTCCGGTACGCGTGCGCTTTTCACAGCCAGCCCTCCATGCCGTTGCGCAGACTGGTCAACGCGTAACGCAGACGGCTTTTGACTGTCTCGCGCCCGACGCCCGTCACCTCACCAATCTCCTCCAGGCTCAGACCTGCCTCCTCATGCAGGAGGAAAGCTTCACGTTGCGAGGCCGGTAACGCATCGATCAGCATCAGTAATTGGCCAGCCTGTTGCCGGATTTCGGCGGCTTTCTCCGGTTGGGTTGCACCCCCTGCCGGGGCTTCCTGCTGCTCGTCACCCGACGGGTCTTCCAGATTACGGCCGTCGGCGCGGTAGTGATCGATCAGGCGGTTACGCGCGACCTGATACAGAAAGGTCGTGAACCTTGCGCTAGGCTGATAGCGGCGCCTTGCCACAATCAACCTGGTCCAGACATCCTGGAACAACTCATCGGCCACCGCGGCAGCGCACTGGCGCCGGATGAACCGGTACAGCGCACCCCGATGGCGGGCATACAGCTCCGCAAAAGCCGCGGCATCGCCATTGCTGTAAGCAATCATCAATGTTTCATCGGGATCGGTCGCCGCCATTACCGCAAGTCTACCGGGTTTGGCGGCGACATTCGCCGTTTGAGGTCCGGCTGCGCCACACATCAACTACCAGGCATCAACCATGAGGCGGGTCCGCAACGAATCCGTTCGGAAACGGATCAGGATGAACGCCCCTCACGGGAATAACGCCACGCGCAACCAGATTGGCATGGGTGTCGTAATAGATTGTCACCACTTCGTCAGGCATCTCCGAAGCGCGTTCAAACTGCCCGTGCCGTACGGCCGAGTGCTTCCTTCGCCCGTGACCGGTCCCAAGCTGCTCGCTTTCTGCGGATTGTTTTTCAGACCGCCGGGCGCGAGGTGCCGCCGAATCGGCCGGCGCATCGAAGTCATCAAAGAACGGAACATTCATCCGGCGCTTGAACAGTGCGACGCCGATGACGCCGACATGATCAGGGCGTCCGGTGCGCGCGGCATACGAAGCGTCGAGGTTTGAAAAATAGAACGAGGCTACCTGCTCAAGCGATTTTCGCCAGCCCTGAATATCGAAACGCTGGCGGTGGCCTAATATGTAGCCGCCCTGATCGACCGATGCCGTTTCGCCGGTCACAACGTTTACGCCATCCACCGAAACCACCGCCAGCAAATCCGCGTAAGCCCTGTTTCTGAGCCGGATCGAATACTCCTGCCCTGGCACGCCCGCCACATAGTGACGACCATTGCCGTGATAGACAGGCATGGCTCTGCCGGTTGCAGTGTCAACAATCTCTACCTGCGCAAGCCCGCCCGCAGCCAGCACCGGTAGACTCAACGCCATCATGAGTGAGGCAATCATCCATCGTTTCATCACACCCTCCGTTTCTGGATCAGTGACGATATAAACGATGAAAGTGGCGAAACGGGGTTAAAAAATCACAAAGCGGGTACGCCGCCCGATTCTGCCAGTGATCAGGTGCGCGCAACCCAATCGAATCCGAGCTCGTTCACGCCCTGCTTGAGCAATTCGAGCGCCTCGACGGCCTGGTGCGGTTCACCGCTGACCCCCAGCTCGACGCGCCTGCCCTCGGCAACCAGCGTAGGCAGGCTGAAAACCTTGCAGGCCGGAAAGCAGGCCAGGCATTCGTTCATCAGATCGATCAACTGACTTTCGGGTGCGTCCCGAACGATGATGGCAATGTCGACCGGTGGTGTATCGCGATGCTGGTCAAGGTACTCGGAATCAAGCACCCATTCCATCATCGACCACGCCATCGATGGAAATCCGGGAAGGAAATGGTGCCTGCCGATGCTGAAGCCGGGAATACGGTTGTAGGCATTGGGGATAATGCGCGCGCCTTCGGGAAACACACCCATTTCAATGCGTCGCGGGTAAGCTTCCTCACCGAATTGTGCTTCGATTTCGCGCTTTGCCTCGGGATGCAGTGCAAGGTCAACGCCGGCCGCGCGTGCCGCGCACTGGCGCGTGTGATCGTCCGGCGTGGCTCCGATTCCGCCAAAGCTGAACACCACATCTCCACGCGCCATTGTGCTGGACAGCACGTCGGTAATGACTTGGGGATCGTCCGGCAGATACATACTCCAGGACAACGATAAACCACGCGCCCGGGCGATTTCGATCGCTTTGGGGAAGTGACGGTCCTGGCGCTTTCCCGAGAGAATCTCGTCGCCAATGATCAAACAGCCGATGGTAATGGGTTCAGAAATCATGGCCCGAAAGTGTGTTCGTACCGGGCGGTCGCGTCAAGCCGCCGCGCTCGCCGATGATACGGGCACTCTGATCGCACCATCCCCGAATGGCGGTAAGGTGACCGCACCGATTGGCTGCGCTAGAGTTCCGGTAGAACATTTGACTGGAGAAACACCATGGCGATCTACAACCAATCACCTTGGCGGCTTGCACTAACACTGATCGTCGCAGGCATGTCGACAATGCCAGGGATCGCGCTGGCCGGTGCCGTGTCGTACGTCGTCGATTCAAAACACACCTATGCGAGCTTCGAAATAAACCACCTGGGCCTGTCCACAGCACGCGGAACATTTGACCGGACGTCCGGAACGATCACACTGGACGCTGAAAACGGCACCGGGGAAATCAGAATCACCATCGACACCGCATCAATCGACACCGGACTGGCAAAACGCGATGAACACCTGCGGGCAACGGAATTCTTCAATGTGGATACGTATCCGAACATGACGTTCACTGCACGCGAACTGGAGTTCGACGCCGGCCGCCTGGTCAAGGCCGATGGTCAACTAACGTTGCTGGGACGGACACTGCCGGTTTCACTGCGCATCGGGCATTTTGCCTGCGGCGAGCACCCGATCCACAAGAAACCCGTTTGCGGAGCGGACGCCGAGACGCGCATTCGACGCTCGGAATGGGGAATGACAAAGTACGTCCCCATCATCGGCGACGAAGTAACCATAAATATCGGTGTCGAGGCGTTCAGAGTGCCTTGATCGCGATTTGCGTTAGCGACAGAAGCGGCGTTTCGCAGCGATGATCGCCCGCCAGAAGGAACTTGCAACGAAGGGAGACGAAAGCCCTGGAAAATGCGCCCGTTACGCGCGCGGCAAAGCCTTACTTCAAGGTGGCGTTACTTGAAGAAATAGCGCACACCAATCTCGAAATTCCACTCGAACAGGTAACGCGAGTCGGTTTCTCCCCAGAGTCCGGCGCCGGGCCTTGCGTAAGCCATGGTCTGCGGGTTGACGAATCGCCCCAGTTCTAACTCGAGCATGCCTGTGGTTTCGTTATTGTTTTCATGGTCAATATAAATCACTGGCTCGACGAAGGTGTAATACCTGTTCTTGAGTTTGGTCAGCCAGCGCGGTTTGAGAACCGTGTAGTTGAGTTCCTCACGCCCATCGTCATGGGCGACCGAGAAGAAAATCTGCGCCAGGGGGAAAAATATCGTGTTGTACTTGGGGACGTTGATCGATGCAAACCAGGTCGGTGCCAAAAGCGTATTACCGACACCCAGATTTGGCTTGGACGCTGTGTTCCAGCGTCCCTCCAGGCCAATAAAATATGACTTGCCGCCACCCCTTTTGTAACTGTAGTACAGCACATTGGTGATGTCGCCAAGCCCGTCGCTCGAAGAACCCTGCGCCGGGTTGTTTGTGACATAGGGAACCTGTGTCCTGAGCACCAGATCATCACTGAGCGGAAGGTCGTATAAGGCCTCGAAAACATTAATCCCGGTGTCATCCTCGCGCTCCCTGTACTCGTTTCGGAGGAAGAAACGCCGCTTGGCCTTGTTCGGACTCACTGTTTGGCCGATGTCCTGCTGGGACGCCTGCGGCTTTTCGGACTGGGAGAATGCCGCAGTCGCCGGCAGCAAGCTCAGCAACGCAACCGTAACGAACGAAATAAGATGCTTTGTCAACGTGTCGATCCCGTTGTTATTACGCAGGGCTGCGCGGCAGGCCCGGCCGAGGTAACGAAAAAGCCGCCGATGTTGTCGGCGGCTAGGCAATACAAGGCACGGATTATAGAGTATTTGCCGACCGGATTCAGTCGTCCCGGCCGACAGCTCGCAGCGTGACGCCCGCCTGAGCCAGAATTCCCGCCAGGTGTTGCGCGAACCGAGGTGCCGTCGGGGCGTCACCGTGAATACACACGGTTTCGGCACGAACCGGCACTTCGCTGCCATCGCGCGCCCGCACGAAACCGTGCTCGATCATGTCGAGCACCTGCCGCGCAGCCTCTTCAACATCATGAATCAGGGCGTCTGCCTCCGAGCGCGGCGTCAGCGACCCATCCGATTGATATCGGCGGTCCGCGAACACCTCGCTGGCGCTATTGAGCCCCAGCTCCTCCCCCGCAAAGATCAACTGCGATCCCGACAATCCGAACAGAACCAGACCGGAGTCGAAATCGCGCACCGCATGCGCTACGGCATCGGCCAGCACACGATCGCGGGCAGCCATGTTGTACAAGGCGCCATGCGGTTTGACATGGTTCAGCCGGGTTCCCGCCGCTTTCGCCATGGCCGCCGAGGCGCCAATCTGGTACAGCGTGAGTTCGTAGACTTCATCGGCACTGACTGGCAACTCACGCCGGCCAAATCCGTCCCGATCCGCCAGGGAGGGGTGAGCTCCAACCGCCAGCGCATGTTTCGCCGCCGCTTGCATGGTTCGGCGCATGACCCGGGCATCGCCGGCATGAAAACCGCAGGCCACGTTCGCAGAGCTGATGTGGGGCAATATCGCCGACTCATGTAACTGGCCTTCATCACTTTCTTGCTCACCAATGTCGCAATTCAAGTCAATTGACCTGTTCATTCCTCGTCTCCGCTCACGCGTTCAGGCTTGTCTCGATTGACGCTTCGATTTGTTTCAGAGCAACGGCCTGCGCGTGGACCAGCCTCTGGGCATCGGCAAGAGTGATGCACTCAAACCGCAGTGTATCTCCGGGCTTGAGTTGCGCCAGCAGCGGCAGATCAGCACTGGCCACCTCGCCTATCCGCGGATAACCGCCGATGGTCTGGCGGTCGGCCATCAACACAATCGGGTTACCATCCGGTGGCAGTTGAATTGTGCCGAATGCAACCGCTTCCGAAGCGATATCACCGCACTCCCCGCTCTCGAGCCGAACACCTTCGAGTCTGTAACCCATACGGTCGGATGATGCGCCGACGCGGAAAGTTCCGCTTGTAAACTGCTCGCGCACACCCGGCGCCAGCAGCTCCCAATGACGCCCGGCGACAAACCGAATACGCTGCGGACGCAGCATCAATCGCTCGAACTGGACCTGCACTGACCAACGCGGCGCCGCAAACCCATCGCGCAAGAAAGCCGCCGAATTGCGCAAGGCCGCGCAATAAGCAATCTCGTTCGAAACCGCAACGATACGGTCACCAGCTTTGAGGGCACGGCCATCCACCCCGCCAAGTGCCGCGCGCACGTAGGTCGATCGGCTACCCAGCACCGGCGCCACGTCTATGCCTCCGGCAAATGCCAGGTAGGTGCGACACCCTGCATTGCAACGGCCGAACGCAAGCCGGCGGCCGTGCGCGATCCACACCGGGCGATTCATCGGCACCGGCTTGTCATCAACCATCGGCTCGAGGTCACCGCCACTGAGCGCGATCAGGGTATCGGCTGCAAACTTCAGAACCGGTCCGGTGATAGTGATTTCCAGCGCTGCCGCAGCATCCGCGTTTCCCACCAGGCGGTTTGCAATCTGCAGCGCGTACGCGTCCATCGCGCCGCTTGCCGGCACGCCGAAGTGCTGCAGTCCAAAACGCCCCCGGTCCTGCACAGTGGTGAGCAATCCTGCACGGATCACCTCCGCTGTCATTGCTTCGCGTCCTGCAGGCGCCGGAATTCCGCCACGCCGATCGGCGTAAATCGCACCTGGTCACCAGCCCGCAACAGCGACGGTTGTGAGCAAGATGAATCAAACAATCGCAAAGGCGTGCGCCCGATGACATGCCATCCGCCGGGCAGTGCGCCGGGATAAATGCCTGTGTACTGATTTGCAACGGCAACGCTGCCAGCGGGCACACGAGTGCGGGGTGTTTCCCGGCGTGGCACAGTCAGCCGCTCATCGAGCGGGCCAAGATAGGCGAATCCAGGAGCGAAACCAATCATATAGACCGAATACTGCACGCCACTATGCATTTCGATGACCTGTTCCGGTGACAAGCCCTGCATTCGCGCAAGCGATGCGAGGTCCAAAGCATAATCAGCTTCGTAACACACCGGGATCTCGCGTGCCTGTCCGTCGGAAGCGGCCAGTGCCGACAAATCGGGCAATGATTTCTGAATCCGTGCCGCCAGTATTTCATAGGGCGAACGTTTTGCAGTTACATCACGCCATTGTTCCGGGTCGTAATGAATGCCGATGGTGCACAACGCCGGCACCAGGTCACGTATTCCGGGCAGATCCAATTGCGCAAGATGATCCGCAAGCGCCCGAACGCGGGAAATGGTTTCCGCGTCGGCATGAGCGCCGACCTCCACCAGGAGCCCACAATCACCCAAAGGCAGGAAATTCAATTGCGCTTTGCTCGAATCGGGCACTCTTCAGTCAAGGACAATCGACCGAAGCCACTTCAATCGCAAGGTGGCCCGGGCGGAACTTCCCGGCATTGAACGCGATCGTGTGAAGGATTGGTCGCACAAACATAGTTCTTGCCGGAGTTGGAGCCAGAGCAGCGCGCACACCATGTGGTTTCCGAACCGGCACGCTCGAACTGACTGTCAAGGATCTTGACGTCGCGCGTGTCACAGCCAAGCTGGGCCGCGGTCATCGTCTCGGTCGACTTGCATCCGGACAAACAACTCACGACGCTAAACAGGAGCACCGCAAAACGACAAAACGACATTGGTCAGCGTCCGCGACGTTAGCTCATGATGTACTGCTCGAGCTGCTCAATCGTGTGCTGCTGATCAGAAATCATTGCCCGCACCACGTCGCCGATGGAAATGATACCAACCACTTTCTTTCCCGATAGAACCGGAAGGTGCCGAACCCGCTTCCCGGTCATGAATGACATGCACTCGTCTGCAGTCTGCTCAGGCCGCACGCAAACGACCCTCGATGTCATGATTTCGCTTACGGCTGTGTCCTTCGAAGACTTCCCAAACAGGATAATCTTGCGCGCATAGTCGCGCTCGGAAAAGATGCCGACCAGTTTTTCGTCATCGAGCACTACCAGCGCACCGACGTCTTTTTCAGCCATGAGCTTCAAGGCATCAAGCACGCTCGTGTCTGGCTTAATCGTCAAGAGCCGGTGCGCCTTCTCATCAAGCAGTTGCTGAACGCTTCTCATCGGTTTCTCCGTAGCAGCATTGGTCGGGAAGAGTCAGTATTCAACCAGGCCGATAGCTTGTCAACGTGCTGGTGGCCAGCTCGCTGCCGTGATAGATTGCATTGATGCAACGTATTCTAACCACAGTATTTTTTATAGTCTCATGCATTTTTTCCGTTTCGGCCATTAGCGCTGAAGATGTGCGCAAACTGGCTACGGAACCGCGCCGGAGCAATGATATTGGCGGTGCACAATCCCTCGTTCGGCTCGATTTCAATTACGGAGACATCCGCGCCTGGCTGCTCGAAGACGGGAATTGGCATATCGAAGGCAGTGTCACACATCGCGGTGCCTTCTGCGGCCAATATGAGCTTGGCATTCAATTCGGAATCGGCAGTCCAGGGTGCGCCAATGTCGAATGGCTGGGCAGGCCCGTCTACGTGACGCAGCGCCGACATTGCAATAACGCGCAATTAAACCATTCCGGAGGTGACCTCGACTACAGGGCCGCAGAAGCGTTCAACCGCATCAACTGCGCGCAACGCCTCATCCGGTGCAGTGGAAACTGCAAATGAGCCGCGTCGTTCGTTCGCTTCAGGACTGGACAGATATGCTGGAGCGCGAGTACCCCGGCGTGCGTTTTCATCACACGGACAGCCACCCGCCCGGGTTGAACGCGATTATTGCAGGGGTGCTCGTGGGCCGATATCACAGCGAACGTGACCCGGCATACGGAGTCTTGTTTGCGCAACCGCGCAGTTGCGGTGGCCGAAACCAGGACCAGATCATGGAAACGGATACACAAGGCTTTTGTCCCAGCGCAGCGCCGCGCCAACGACCTTGCGGGCGTCCTGTTACGCTGTGCGGCGGGATTTCTTCACCCACATCACCGGCTGCGCCTTCACAGGCCGGGCAGGCGCACCCGCATTAGCCAACGCCTGATCCAGCGCCTTTCCGGTATCGTCGGACATTGCCGACTCGCGTGCCGAACGTATCGCCGCGGCGCGCACCCGGGCGCTTTCAAAATCGATGTCCATCAGATGATTCAGCACGTGCAGCAGATTCTCCTTGCCGCGTTCGTTGGTCGTTCCATAGCCTTTGATCAGGCGCGCGCAGGCTGCGACCTCAAATCCGACCTGCCAGCTTGCACCCACGCCATGAATAATCCCGCCCAACCAGCGCTCGATCATTTCCTGCTCCTGAGCGAAGCGCGTGCCGCGCGGGCGTAACCAGCGGAGACTGGCGACAAAACGCAGGGCCACAAACCCGGACAAGCTGTGCGCCCCGACCTTGAGTGGGATAGCAAACCTCGGTTTGCCCGCCGCGGCACGGCGCGTGTCCCAGCGCAGTAACGGTTGCGCCAGGAAGCGGGGCAATAACCCGGAGAGTTCCGGCATTCCGGGTTTGAAAAAATCATAGACACGAACCAGTTCGTCGGGCCGCGCCTTGACCTCACGGCGCACGCGCACATACCGGCTGGCGCGGCACTTCAGATCCGCGACACGCACGATGTCATCGAATGCCATCCACAACGCCAGATAGCGCGCTGTCTCCAGCGCAACGGCGAACCCATGCTTGCCATCGGGGTCCGCAGCCCGCTCCGCCGCAACAACTTTCTGCAGCCGGGCCAGATACAACCGTGCGTAATCGATACCCTGATACTCAATGAGACGCGTGTAGCCGCGGGACACCATCTCTCGTAACGGATCCGGAAAATCTGCGGCTTCCGCCGGCAGGGCAGAACCATTGACGCGGTCCGATGTTCCCCTGATAACATCTTCCGGTTCGCGTTTTCTGACAACATTCGCCGCAAGCGCGAACCCGTTCAGACTGGCTTCGACACCTCGTTTCGATTGACGGATGGTCGCCTCGAACGCCTCGCGCGGAAACGGCAACCAGCCACTGCCGGCGATTGCGCCCATCATCACGGCGCTGACGACAGTACCCGCTTGATTAGAGATCCGGTTCATGTCGATTGCATGATATTCAGCGCTGTATTTCCCGACCACCGCGATCAGCTCATCGTCCGGTACGCGCCCGTCGCCCGATTGCATCTTTTCGGCCGTGGTCAGCGTACGTGAAGTGGATGTCAGGACCCGGGTTGAGGCTGGTGACACCATGCCGTTGCCAATCTGGCGCACAGTCTCCAGCAACTCCGACGACACCAGTATGTCCAGGGCTCCGGGGACCGGATAGAGGCTGAGCACCGGTCGCCTCCCGCCCAGTTCAGCGAGCGGGACGGGATAGATTTCAATATAGTAGGTGGTTGAGCCGGTGCGTTGCGCCACACCCGGAATGGAAGTGCTCTGGACCGGAAAACCGAGTTCCGTCGCGGTGCGTACCAGCCATTCGACCAGCACGCCTCCACCCTCACCGCCAAGCGCACAAATCAACATGGTGATCGGACGCTTTTCCGTGCCTGTATCCTTCATCGCATCAGACCGGTTGCAAGCGCCGCAACACGCGAGCACGCAAGGCTCCGATGAGGCGTTCGTGCCACTTTGGGTTACGAACAATCTCGGCGCGATAAAACGACGGACACAAGGTCGCGGCGTGGGCGTTTTCGCCACATAACCCGCAGCCGACACAGCCATCCACCACTGTCGCTACCGGGTCCACCTTCAGCGGGTCAGGGTTGTCTTTCAACGTCAGGGTTGGGCAACCGGACAGGCGAATACAGGCATGATCCCCGGTGCAAACGTCTTCGTCGACGCCGTATCGCACGCGCTCCACCCGCTTTCCGGCACGCAGCAGGCCGGCGATCCACGGCCTGACGCGCCGCTGACGTTCGAGTTGGCATTCACCCTCGGCAATGATGACCTTCAACCCCTCGAAGTCGCTGGCAAAGGCCTCGTCAAGAACCTTGCGTACCTTGGCGACATGATAGGTATGTACAGTTCGCATCCATTTGACGCCCAGACCTTTCAGGGTGTTCTCGATGGTGCGGTTACGGTCGACCAGGCTATCGTTCTTGAGCCTGGCACTTTGCTTTACTTCTTCGCCCGGAGTGGAAATGATTTCCTGCGTACCCGTCGCTGAAGTGTAGCCGTTCTTGAAAATCACCAGCACCGCGTCATCGCCGTTGAACAGCGCGGATTGCACGCCGGTCAGCAGGCCGTTGTGCCAGAATCCGCCATCACCCATTACCGCGAGTACGCGCCGGTTCATCATCGGAGACACGCCGGCACGACTGGCCAGACTCATGCCGTAACCAAGTATCGAATGGCCAAAAGAAAACGGCTCAAAAGTGCTGAAAGCGTGACACCCGATATCGGCCGCGATGTGCACCGGTCCCGCGTCACGTTGTGCCAGTTTCAATGCCGAGAACACAGGGCGCTCAGGACAACCAACGCAAAAAGCCGGCGGACGCGGGGGCAGCACAGAAGCCATCGCTGCCCCGACCTCATCACGCCGCGATGCGTTGCCGGCACGCCAGGCCTTGCCGCTGCCGACATCAACGTCGGCAAGGTAACGGTCACAAAACTGTTCGACGCCACCCGCTATCACCTCAACGGTGTATTCACCGCTTGCAGCAATCATGTCCTTGCCGTGGACCGGCGTATTGATATCGCGCCGGCGCAACATCGTCAGAACATCCTGCTCGATAAAATCGGGCTGCCCCTCTTCGAGCATCAACACTGCGCGTTTGCCAAGACAGAAATCAGCGATTTCCTCCGGTACCAGCGGGAACGTGACGTTCAACACCAGAATCGGGATCTGCGCTGCCCCGAAGGCATCGGCCAGGCCGTACTGTTGCAGCGCCCGAATCAGCGAGTTATACAAACCGCCCTGCACGATCAATCCGACATCGTCACGCGCCCCTTCAAACAGTTCGTTCAATTTACGCTCGGCAATATAGGCGCGTGCTGCGGGTATCCGCTGCTCCACCTTGAGTTTTTCATGACGGAAGGTCACCGGCGGATGGGCCAGGCGCGAGTAGTCGAACTCGGCGGGTTGATCGAGCAACTGACGGGTGGAGATCGCCGGCGCCACGTTGTCCTTGCACTCGAAGCTGCCGCGCACATGGCAGGTTCGAATGCGCAATTCGAGTATCGCCGGCATGCTCGAAGTCTCTGACAGAAGAAACCCGTGCTCGACCATACGCACCATGTTCGTCAGGTCCGGGCGCGGGTCCAGCATCAGCATGGTGGACTTCAGGGCAAACGCGTGAGTGCGCTCCTGGATGACACTGGCGCCCTCGCCGTAGTCTTCTCCCACCACGATGAGCGCTCCGCCCTTGACGCCGGGCGAAGACAGATTGGACAAGGCATCAGCCGCGACGTTGGTGCCTACGATCGACTTCCATGTCACTGCACCCCGGATCGGGTAGTGAATCGATGCGCCCAGCATGGCTGCCGCCGAGGCTTCATTTGAACAGGCTTCGACGTGAACACCGAGCTCTTGCATGTAACCGCTCGACTGCACCATGACGTCGAGCAGATGCGACACGGGCGCGCCCTGGTATCCGCCAACATAGGACACGCCGGACTGCAGCAACGCCTTGGTGATGGCCAGAATGCCTTCACCGTGAAACGTCTGGCCCTGGCCCAGGCGCAGCAGCTCGATTTCACTCTTGAACGATTTTTCCATGCCGTCCTGTTACGCCTGTGCAAAGCCGGGCTCACGCAGGTCTGAGACTTATGCAAGTCCGCATGTTAGCAGGAGCTCACTCTCATCTGCGCATACCAGGCGATGCGGGCGAAGAACCATCAGCTCGTCGCTTGGCGAGTGGTATGCCGCCCGCAAAGCGACGAGCGAACCAACTTCGATCAGAACGAATCGAGTGGTATAAATCCGACGACCTCGGCCGTCGCGGCATCAATCAAAACCGTCCAGGCCGAGTCTCGGCCCAGCAAAGG
>Ga0316187_10002916_pt1 | contig 14930 bp, 27 predicted proteins | sample CroRivburrow1_MG_FD_204927 | JGI IMG/M metagenome (GOLD analysis project Ga0316187, IMG submission 204927) | Coastal sediment microbial communities from Maine, United States - Cross River worm burrow 1 | ecosystem: Environmental > Aquatic > Marine > Coastal > Sediment | place: USA: Maine... | reverse complement strand
GAAGCGGTGGCGGACTTGGAATCGTACCGGCTTACATAGAGGTTACGGCAGCCAAGCGCGGCTGGAAGGGCACGGCAGGGATCGCCAAGGCTCAGAAGGCTTGGAAGGCTACTAGCGAAGAGACCCGAGCGCAGCTACTCACGCTCTGGGCTGATGAGATAGAAGCCGTCAAGGAAGGCCGTAAGGATCAGGAAGTTGATAGCTTGGATGACCTGATCTAGCACCACAAGAGGAAGGGACAAGGAAGTCCCGACCTCTTCCTTTTATCACTTGGAGATTGTCATGTTTGTAAGTCGAAAGAAGTTAGAACACCACGGTATCAATGTCGAGCTAGATGAGAAGGGTTTGTTTATCTCAGCTATGCAACCTTGGCCAAGCAGAATCATTAAAGCCTGGCAGCACGTTGCTGAAAGCCTGGACATTAGTGATCGTTTGGCAGATGAGATTGCTTTTGATATTAGCGATCGTATTCTGATCGAAAAGCTTAGCAAGCTGAGCAAGTAGGAATCGGGGGCTTCGGCCCCCTTTTTCTTTCCTTCCTTCTAATGAGATCTCAACATGGGACACGCAAGCAACAAACCAGTCCATTCTTAATGTATCTCAACAGATTGCACCTAAATTCCCCTCATTTCCCCTTAATTCACTGGAATTCTTCACCCCTGCCATACCTTCCTGTATGTGTCTGTTATTTTTTTTTTCTTTTTTTAACCTATAGTCCCTACGCCAGTATAGGGGTCAAGCAAATGTCCTAAGAAATGAGGGGAAATGAGGGGCAACCCAAGCGAATGACTTGACAAATCGGCAGGTATGCCGCATACTAATAGCACTATTGGACCAGATTGGAAATAAAATGCCATCACAAACCACAAGGAAACTACATCGTGCCCCGATCAAAAGATCCACGTAACTACGGACCATTCTATGAGAAGCTCAGTGACCTGATGGACACTGGCGAGCCAGACATTAGGCTGGAGATGTCAGGAAGAATGGCGATATATCATAGGAATAACTTCTATGCGTACATCAATGCGGTGAAGTCATACACTCAGAGCATACCAACATCCAAGGTACTGCCGCCCAAGCTCAAGCCACAGCTTTTGGAGCACTGGCTGAGAAAGGAAGAAGTTCTACGCAAGTACCTGGTCGTGATCGACCCGCAGCCTGATAACTCAGAACAATTCCTAGACAGCCCAGCAGAGCTACGCTTTGTTCTTCGTGGTATGGATGAAAGACAAGCTACCTTGTTGGGCCAGTTAGACAAGATGCTCGCGATAGCAGGGCCAAGCTCTGAGGAACTGAAGGCACAAATTCAACAGCAACCCGCGTTCACTAGCCATACAGAAATAGAAGCTGACATGCGTGGACCTGACAGTCCAATCGCTCATCTCTTTGAAGGCGTTGACGTTGATACTACTGGAATGACTGACGAAGAAGCAGATCGCATACTAGCCAGTGACCCGCCTGACCGCACAGATTTAACTGACCTAATAACCGAGGATAATCAGCCCGCTTCAATTCCCTCCAACCCTATGGAAGAGGCGCTGAAACAGGCTGAGAAACTGCGTGACAAGGAAAGAGAAGAATCCAAAAAAATCACTTGACCTGTCCGTTGTAAGCGCGTAAATTGAGAATACGGGCCGGAATGTCCCGGCTCCGCTTTAACCCGAAACATCTCTAAAGGAGATAGAACAATGGCAAGAACCAATCCGTATGCCCTGTCAGTAGACCTTAATGCCGATGCCATGTCAGTCGACGTAACAGTGAAAGAAAGGGAATCCGATGAAGTTATCGACACCCATTCTTTCGCAGCAGGGGAAGTACATGAATCCCTGCGTGGGCTTACTGCCCTGTATGGCTTGAGCAAGCTGCTGCAGGATCGTTCCAGTGATGTGAAGACTGGACCTGACAAGCTCGCCGCAATGAAAGGGGTAGCTGAGCAACTGGCGTCTGGCCAGTGGCAGAAAGAGCGCAAGGTTGGCGCACCTACGGTGTCCGCAGAAGTCGAAGCTCTCGCTCAGTTCAAGCAGATCACCATCCCACAGGCGCAAGCTGCACTACGTCGTTACGACAAGGCTGCAAGGGATCAGATCCTGGGTCACGAGAAGATTCAGGAACTGGCTGCACAGATTCGCGAAGCTCGCTCGGACGAGGAAGTTGCATCCCTCGACGATCTGGCTGGCGATCTCGCTGCATAAATCCACTAAGAGGGAGAGGTCATTCGTGGCCTCTCCTTTCTTTTACCCACAAGGGGCCGGTTCATGTCTAACAAATCCCGAAGCTTTCTTTTCTTTTTTGTCCTCGCTTGGGCACTAACTGCAACAGGTTACATCCTCTACGAGAACCCCGCGATCGACCCGACGATAGACCCACAACTGTGCCAGTTCGAGCACATAGCTGGGAAATTCCAGGTCGCGGCGCACGACATCCATACAACAAAGTCTATGGTCAAGGCTATCGGCCCTGACGGTAGAGTCCATATGTTCCGCACAGCTGCACTCTACGCCTGTCAAGGTGCTAGTCAATAAATGTACCGACTGCTTGACACCGGGCGGTTATTCCTGTAAACTGGCGGGTAGAGCTAGAGAAATGGCTTTAGCTCCACAACAGCAAGGACAGTAACTATGCCACATATGTTATTTAACGAAAGCACAGACCGTCAGGTCTCTCGCGTAGAGATTAACCTTGGTTACGACATTGTTAATACTCCACAACTTAAGGTTGACTACTATGACAGCCAAGGCCGAAAGGGTGGCGGCATCACAACCTCTGGCGCATACAATATCACGATGGAGAAACTCCTCGAGATGGTTAGCCAAGTCGTGTGCATCAAGGAGACCCCGGATGCCTAGCACAGTATTCAAGACCCTCAAGTCCGTCGAAGTCGACGGCATGGACTTTGCTTTAGTCCAGTACGCGACCCTCTCGGAAGCGTCACTCAATGATGTTCAATGGCACTTTGGTCTGGTATTGGAACCTGATTCCATCCAGGACGGCTGTGACGTTGAAGAACTCGACGAGTTGACTGCTCTCCGCATCATGGGCCAGCTATTCAACATCCACATCTATGAAAACAAGACAGGAGTCAGCAGACTATGAGACGTTTTATCGCAGCATCAAAGAGTGAAGTGAAGTGCCCACGGCACTACATGAAGAAGAAACACGCAGCCAGGAAGAAGGCTAAGTTCCTTCGCCAGCAAAGGAGAAGGAATCGTGCGTAGAATCCACACACAATCCCAGAGGCACTTCGCCATCACTGGGTTAGCAGGGAAAGGTGCACAGTGTCCAGCTTGCGGCGCTGCGGAAACTCATCCCTGTTTCATCGAGGAACAAGTTCCCAATAAGAAGGGAGACAAGACTCGGTACTCTATGAACACAGTGCACATACAGCGTGTTCAGGCTATGGGACATTCAGCAAAGTGCTGAGATTCCATAGTTTCTGCTTCACAGACAAACTCTCTTTCCTGAACTGGATTGGAGAATGTCTGATCTTCATCGACTCCGGGGTGGCAATCGTCACCCTTGGGGTTGTGGAACTTAACCTGAGTTCAGTGTGGTGGGCCATAATGGAACACAAGTATGGTGACCAGTGGACTCAAGACAACAGGGACAATTTCTAAATGACAGACCTTACCTTAGATGATCTATTGGCAGTGAAGCCAAAGAAGTCGAATGTTTTATCCCTCGATGATCTGATCAAAGCACCACGCAAGAGCCGCAAGGCTTGTGAAGTTGTGTTGTTTTGGACAGACTGGACCTGCGAGTGCGGAAGGCACTACGAGATGCCTACGTATGGAGACACTCTCACTCGCTACAAGCTCTACCAATACGGGAAGTATGTTGGCTGCCAATATGAACACTACCTGCCAGCTTGCCATGCTAACCTCCCGCGTCGGATAGAAGCAAAACACATTAAACTCCAACACTGTCCTCAATGCCTAGCCGAGGAACAAGTCCACGCAGACCGACAAAGAGACCTATTCGGAGACACAGCATGAAAGAACTTATTGAGCTATTAGAAGAACTCGGGGTGAATGTCGTTGCCCTAGACGAACCAACACAGGACATAGACATTGAAATAGCGTACAGTCGCTATCGACAGATGTGTCGTTCTGCTTACAAGATCATGCGGTACGCATTAGAGAAACAGCGGACCCACGTTGTTCTTTGTTCTGCTGTTGAAAAGTTTCACAAACAAAATGCTGACGGGGCTATGGGAGCTTTGCTCCTCGAAGCCTTCCGGCAATACGTGCAGCTCCAGGAGATAGACGACCCGGAGACGTTTAAGGAAGATATTATCGCAGCACTCGATATGGCAGTCCAAGTGACTGGCCACGAGTTACAGAGGCACCATGACTCCAGCACAAAACAGAGCACTACGGACGGTCCTGATCTCTCATCTGAGACAACTTGATCGGTTCATTATGTACCTAGAGACGGCTCCGGGCGTTTCCCTCGTCAACACAATCTTCGAGGGAATACGCACGGATACGTCCTATCGACGCGCGACGGTTCGCGCAGCAATCCACCAACTGGAAGACCAATATGCTAAGAGCAATCCCGATAAGAGCCGAGACCGTAGGTCAGGCTTTCCAACAGCAACTGGCAGCGACGTACGCACTGAAGTCTAAAGCCAAGCGCAAAGCCGAGTTTAACAGAATGAAGCGGACCTTAATCGGTCTGCGTCTTGTTCCTGTAAATTTCGACATTGTATACATAGCTTGGGGAGTAGATAAAAATGGATGTGAAACCATCGTTGTTACCGGAGACGATAGAGACACCCCAGCAACTGCTTGAGGCTCTATTGAAACACGACTGGTATTATGCCATGTCGGACGACCACCGCGAATGGAGACGCGGGAACTTAGATGCGGAACGCCTTCGCAAGGTAGCGAAGGAAATCCCAAACGGAGAAAGGATATACACATTGGTGTGTAAACTCCGATCTCTCATTGATTACGGACATGAGTAAAATGGACCTAGATAAAATGATACCTGATGAAATGAAGGAAGGCTCAACAGAGAAGCTTCCCGGTATATCGTGGAGTCCAATGCAGAACGCAATCTACCACGCAATAGAACACAATACCGAGAACATCTCCATTGAAGCCGTCGCTGGGAGTGGCAAGACCACGACCATTCTCCACGCGATGAACAAAGTCAGTGGTCGTGTGCTATTCTTAGCATTTAACCGCAGCATCGCAATGGAACTTGCGGAACGTACACCCATGGGAACTGATTGTAAAACATTCAATGCCCTGGGTCATGCACTTCTCAAGCGTAAAGTAGGTGCTGCTCAACTGGACAAATGGAAACTCAGCAAGCTGTTGAAGCCCCAGATGTCCACAACAGAATACCGTGAGTGGGGATTCGACTTGATCAAACTGGTCGGTCGAATGAAAGCTTCCGGTATGTTGGAGCCACCCACCCCGGATGACTTCAAGGAACTTGTCGAGCATTCTGAAGTTCCAATGAACCGCATAGACTATGCAGCAATGCTTCTGGCGGAACTCTGGACGAACTCGCTTGACATGTCAGACACGTTCACCTTCGATGATCAGCTTTATATGCCGGTATTCTGGGACATGACGTTCCCAACCTACGATGCTGTTTTTGTCGATGAAGCCCAGGATCTAAACAACATTCAACACATGATGTTGGATAAGCTCGCACAGAACGGAGCAAGGATCATCGCAGTTGGCGACTCTCGCCAGGCGATCTACGGATTCCGGGGCGCTCTCACTAACAGTATGCAGGAGCTAAACAGCAAGTTCAGTTGTATTGAACTTCCCTTGTCTGTCTGCTACCGATGCTGTACCAGTGTTGTAGCTCTAGCGAAAGAGATCGTACCTGAGATAGAACCGTGCGATACCGCGCCGGAGGGCACCATTACTCACCTGGAGGGAGGGATATGTCCAACAGACATACACCCGGATTCAATCGTCATGTGCAGAACGAACGCACCCATGTTCCGTTACGCAGTTCAATTCCTGAAATACAAAGTGCCTTGTATGGTTATGAGCAACTTTGGCGAGCAACTAATCAAGTTCGTCAAGGGATTCGAAGTAACCAAGACAGAGGACCTGGCTCGAGAGATCGAGATCTGGAGGAAACGTGAAATTGCTGAAGCTGAATCTCGGGAACTATTCCATAAAATCAATCGTATCAACGACAAAGCTCAGTCAATCCTCCCCTTCTGTGACGAGTATAAGATTAAGAGCCAGGTTGTTCAAGCGCTCGAAAGACTACTCCGTTCCGACAATGGGCCGAGGCTTTGCACTATCCATAAGGCGAAAGGGCTGGAGGCTACGTATGCGTATCTCCTTAGACCCGACTTGGTCCCCGGTCCCTGGATCGAAGAAGGAACCGAAGAATACGCCCAGGAAGAGAACCTTCTCTACGTTGCGATAACACGGGCACAGAACACGCTCGTCTTTATGGGAGAGTACGATGCTGCAGAGTGACAAACGTGTAACGTCAGATCGTCTGTATGAGATCACAGACATAGACGAAGGACCCTGGTATACCGAAGTCGGTGGCTATGGCGACGTCCGAGGAGCTGTTGTTCAGCTCGACCCGGAAGACAGTATCCAAGTCACCATCTGCAAGGGAAATGAATACCTTACGACAGGAGAATCCCACTGTATGCTGGGACTTCACCTCCGCCCACTCAACAACAAGGAACAAAGGAAAATTCTGAAATGCCTCGACCCCGCAAAGTAGACCGACCGATTGATAAGAAGCTGTCAATACGGACATCAATCGTCGAAGAAATAGACGCTCAGCTAGCCGATCCTCTAACCGGGAAGCCACGGTACGGTGCCTGGACCGAGCTAGTTGAGAGTCTCCTTCAGAAGTGGATGGTGGGTGAGATTCCCACCGTTCATCTGCAACCCAAGACCGTGGAACTGGATGACTTACTATGATGGATGTAATCTATACCGCACTGGTATTTGCTATCTTCTTCGGTTGCCTCGCAGCTTTGGTAGATATAATCCGAAAGGCTAAATAATGCAGACTAAACTCATGTCTGCAATAGAGACGGCGGCGTCAACCACAATTGGTTACGTCGTCGCAACTCTAACTAATTTCTTTGTCCTGCCGTGGTTCGGATTCTCCGTGTCTATGCAGGACTCGGCGGCTATTGCCGTCATCTTCACCGTTGTCTCTCTGCTCAGAGGGTACGGCGTCCGTCGTCTATTCAACTGGATACATCACAAATGAAAATCTCAAAGATGCAGTTTCTCAAAAAGAAAACACGGGACGTGACGGGGGAATCAATCACCTTCGTTGATGTCCTCGAACGGATATACAACAAGACTCGAGGTCAGCATAACACCGCTGCCTTACTCACCGCAGCCCGGCAACACAAGGGAGTTATAATCACCCACACAAAGGAGTGGGCTGAAACTCTCAAGAAAGACCACGGAGTAGACGCTATGGTCTACACTGACCCAAAGATCTGGACGTACCAGGGTCCTGTCCTTATGGACATGCCTTGTATGTTCGAGTTCGTCAAGGCACATTCACGTTTGGAAGCGAAAACAACCGAGCTGCTTGACTACCTTGATCTGAAGAACGTAGATTAAACACTTGACAAATCCCTTTCAACCCAGTAAACTGACACCTCAACTAAGGATACCCTCATGCCGACAGCAGACCAACTAAACGATCTGCGGCGCAGGATACTCGCTGACGAAGAAGTCTCACGCGAAGAACTCCGCGCTGCCATTACCTCTCTCACTGGCGAACGAATCGCCGCACACGCATCCGAGCCGAAAAAGAAAACCAAAGCTCCCGCTGTGAAGGTGGATCTGGATGATCTATTGTGAGAGCAGCTCAATACCCTGACGAGTACCCGGCGATGTTTGCCAGTGCGTTGAAGAAACCAGTCTCTCTGGAATTCACCACTCATGCAAAGGCAGTTGCCTTTCGTGTGGAACTCTACAAATACCGCTATGCCGTCCGGGATGAGCTACCTTCCCAGAGGACACTCTATGACAATGTCATGAAAGTCCGTATGTCCATTACCAATAAGACCTTAACCCTATCAACCAAGAAAGCTAAATTTGTGGAGAAGTTAAATGACAGCCACTGAACCGACCTTCGGAACTATCAAGGCAACAGTGCCCGAGTTCCCAAAGGTTTTATCCTCAAGCATGAGAGAGGCATTCTCTCTATGTCCACGCAAGTTCCAATGGGAGCAGATCTATGGGTACATCCCCAAAGAAGAATCAGTCCACCTTAAATTCGGATCTGCCTACGCAGCAGGTATCGAAGCCTATCGTAGATCTTACTACGGCTCAGCAAATAAACACCTCAGCCCTAGCGATAAGCTCTCTGAGTCACTTGCTGATGGAATGTACGCAGCTATTCTCGACTGGGGAGATTACGAGCCACCTGATGGAGTTGCAAAGACTTTCGAGAGACTTATCGGAGCTCTCATCGAATATACTCTCGCGTACCAACCAGAGACCGATGGATGTAAACCATCCATGTTCCAAGGAGAACCCCGTGTTGAGTTTTCCTTCACCTTTGAAATCCCTGGAATATGCCACCCAGTTACTGGCGATCCTCTCCTATTCACGGGGAGATGTGATATGCTCGCTGAGTTCAACAAAGGACTCTTTATCTTTGACGATAAAACAACAGGGGCACTCGGACCCTCTTGGGCTAATCAATGGCGGCTCCGTTCTCAATTTACTGCCTACACCGTTGGAGCTCAAGAGGCTGGGCACGCTGTTGTCGGGGCAATCATTCGCGGCATTGCAATCCTCAAGACAAAGTACAACCTAGCGGAGGTCATCACCCATAGACCTCCTCACATCGTCGAAGCCTGGAAGAAGCGTGTCGTACATGATGCGGAACGGATGATCGAGATGTGGGAGACAGGCTACTGGCCTGAGTATGGACAGGAAAACGGTGGCTGTGGTCAGTACGGAGGTTGTCCCTATCAGATGCTTTGTGAGTCCGTTAATCCGCAAGGCTACCTTGATGTGTACTTCCAGAATGCTAGATGGGACCCAGTAGTAAGAGAGATCCGTTGATCGCATTCTTTGCACAAGATAGATTCCTCGGCTCGTATGATGGGCCAAGCAGTCCGTTGCCTTCTTATCACTTCTTCTGTCCTAGTTGTGGAGTGGTATGGGCGCGGATAATCTGCGAGCCGGGGGACTATCACCGTGTCCTCGACGGAATCTGGTGTTCCTCTTGTGCGCGTAACAATGAACATGGTATACATGATGGAGTTATTGATGTGTACTTCTTCCCGGAATACAAATCCTGTGCTCCGAAGGAAGTACTTATCCATAACTTTATGCAACTCTATGATAACCGCGTGAGGTTGGATAACGCGGGTGTCCCTACTCGATCCAACATAAGATACTGGCCTGATAACTCCGAGTTATTAGCCCGGTTAGAGGATACAGCATGAACACAGTAGTCGCTCGAATCGCTGACATTGTGGTGGAACTGAACGCCGCCGCACAGACTGTCAGCACCAACGACACCGTTGAGTTTGACGTAGACAAGAGACTCTCAGTTCTCGAAGTCGGTGTTGACGATCTCACAACAGAGATTGAAGATGCAGTCGAATTCAACACGGACACTTCATCGTGATCCCAGGTGTCAATGTTCTACTAATGGGTGCGCCTGGCACAGGTAAGACCCACGCTATCCGTACTCTAGTAGACGCTGGGCTGGAAGTCTTTGTCCTATTCACTGAACCTGGCATGGAAGTCCTTGGCGACACGGACCCAGAGAAGGTTCACTGGAAGTACATAGCCCCTGCCAATGTAGGCTGGGATACCTTCCTTAAGAACGCTAAGTCTGTCAACCAATTCGACGCAGCTACGCTGCAAAAGATGCCAGGCATGAACAAGCAGGCTTACTCCCAGTTCATCGACGTTCTAAACACGTGCCAGGATTTTCATTGCGACCGCTGCAATAAGTCCTTCGGTGCGATTGACGAGTTCGGTCCAGACCGTGCATTTGTTTTCGACTCTTTATCAGGGTTAAACATAATGCTCCTCGATCTGGTGGTAGGCGGCAAGCCTCTCCGGACTCTACCAGACTGGGGCATGGCTATGGACAACGAGGAGAAATTCCTCAACAAGCTATGCCTCGGAACAGCGTGTCACTTTGTATTGACGACCCACATCGACCGTCAGGTTGACGAAGTCTTAGGTGGCATTAAACTTATGGTGAACGCCTTGGGTAAGAAGCTCGGCCCTGCGATCCCTCGATTCTTTTCCGACGTTATCCACACAGTTCGGGAAGGCGGAGAGTTTTCGTGGTCAACAGCTTCCCCCGGTGCAGATACCAAAGCCCGGAACCTACCTTGGAAAGACAAGCAACAGCCAAGTTTTGTTCCTATCATTGACCAATGGAGAAATCAGAAATGAACGAAATGACCTTTGACCCTACCTCCTTCCTTAGTCAGGAGACCACAGACCAGATGGATACATCCTTCACGCCTATCCCGGCTGGAGAGTATCCCGCGTTGATCAAGAGTGTAGACGCACGGCAGCAGCCGTCGCACAAGGACCCCAGCTTAACCTGGACGATCCTTGACGTTACGTATGCAATCGACGATCAGGGTGTGCGAGAAGAGACCGGGCTGCCAGAGCCGACCATCAGACAGTCGATATTCCTCGACATTTCCGATGACGGTAAGCTCGACGGCGGCAAGGGCAAGAACGTAAACCTGGGCCGCCTCCGCGAAGCGGTTGGCTTGAACCAACCCGGACAGGCGTTCAGCTTCGGTGCTCTGATTGGGCAGGCGTGTGTTGTGGCAGTCAAACACAACCCGGATAAGAATGATCCCGAGATCATCTACGCTAACGTGACGAAAGTCGCAGCCCTGGCATAATGGACCTAGCGAGGTATAAAGTCTGGCTCAACGGAGACGTAGCCTACTACCCTGTCCGCAAGTCAGGCTCTACCTCGCTCCAGCATGCCTTCGGCGGCGAGCCGGTTGATATGAGACTAGTACCCATGAAGGGTATCCGCTCTTTCACTATGGTACGAAATCCATTCGACCGGCTCGCTTCCCTTTACGCTAACCACTTAGACTACTACCCACTCCAACAGAGTGGCATTGAAAAAGGAATGTCCTTTGAAGAATTCATCTCCAAAGTCTGCGACACAAGAGAACCCCTGTGTGATCATCACCTATGGGGAGCAGATCACACAACCCCGCATGAAGCAGAAGTTTTTTGGTTCGAAGATTTTGGAAATGAATTACTTCGTCTCCGTAGATTCCTCGGTAGACCCTTCCCCGTCAGGCATTTCTACTCCAATAAAGCCCCTAAGCCTGAATACACCACAACCCTTGAGTCTCAAGTGGCTCAAAGATATGACAAGGATTTAAAAAGATTCTATGAAAACAATCGAACTCAACAAGATTGTCGTGCCCGAGGAAAGACAGAGGCGGAACTTCGACGAAAAGCTACTCCAAGAACTAGCTGATTCTATCCAGTCGGAGATTGGACTGCTTCAACCTATTGTCCTCCGCGAGGACCAGACGACACTCATCGCCGGGGAACGCCGGTGCCGTGCAGTATCCACCATCACAGGAGTATACAAACATGACGGAGAGATTATTGCTAGTGGGCTCATCCCATTTGTCACCGTTGATGAACTCAGTGCCGAACAACTCCGGGAGGCTGAGCTTGCTGAGAACGCAATACGAGTCGATCTATCTTGGCAAGAAAGAGCACGAGCTATTGCCGAGTTACATCAGTTCCGTGTGGAGCAACATGGAGGGTACGATAGAAGTACTGGTGAAGGGCAAACACTTAAAGCCACCGCGACAGAACTTAGGGGTACGGATGCCAAAGGTTCTCAGATTCAGGAAGTGGCTGATGCTCTTCTTCTTTCAGAGTTCCTTGACGATCCCTTGGTGGCAGCGGCTCCTGATATTAAGGCCGCCAAGAAAGCAATCAAAGAAGACTTAGCCAACCAAGACAGACTCCAAAGAGCAAAGGTATTCGACCATGCCGACACAAAACATACCCTCCACCTTGGATCAGCTTTTGACATTAAACTCCCAGCCGACCGTTATTCTGTCATACTTACCGATCCCCCGTATGGAATTGATGCAGATAAGAAAGACACTTTCGACACAGACAAGCATGAGTATGACGACTCCCACGACATGTTCAGGCAAATTGCTGCTTGGCTCCCACGCAGCTCTTTTCAACTTGCTGCAGAGCAGGCCCATCTGTATTGCTTCTGCGACATCAGAAGATTTCCTGAGCTTTTTGTGGAGTTTGAGCTTAGTGGCTGGGAAGTATGGCCTCGCCCTCTTATATGGGATAAGGGAAACACGGGATCATACGGCAATATTGAGTTCGGTCCACGCTCATGTTATGAAGCCATCCTCTACGCTAACAAAGGAGGACGTAAGGCGACCGCAGGCTACCGAGATGTCATTAACATCACTCAAAAGACTAATAACAAACATCCTGCAGGTAAGCCCGTCGAACTCTATGCCGAACTGCTCAAGCGTAGTGCTCTACCCGGAGATCATGTTCTCGACTTCTTTGCTGGATCGGGTCCAATATTCCCTGCTGCCGAAGAGCAGAAAGTTTTTGCAACTGGGATTGAATTGAATCCCAAATACCACGCCATGTGCGTTGAACGACTGGAGGAAATAATGTGAAGTTTGTAATCACTGGACTCCCGCGTACCCGCACAGCTTGGTTTTCAGCCTACTTTACTAATGGCGTGGAACACTGCTACCACGAAGCAATTCGTGACGGCATTAACCTCGGCCTGTCTGAAGGCACAGCTGACTGTGGGTATGCGCTCTTCCCGTGGTGGGCGGAGCGACAAGGAGACCACAAGCTTGTTATCATAGAACGTCCAGTTGAAGAAGTCAACAAGTCTCTCATTCAAATCAACTATCCAGCTGAAGGTACAAACTTCCTAGCTGATCGACTAGCAGAACTCGACGGGTTACGGATAATCTATGGCAACATCAACGATGAAATCCATAAGATCCACGAGTACCTTAGTATTCCGTTTGATCAACAACGATTTGATCTGTTCAAAGAACTCCACATAGTAGGAACTAGATATGTTAAGTCCTAGAGGCCCGCAACCCGCGAAGTATCTCATCGTTGGCGAAGCCCCTACCGGGCAGGAAGTACAGTCTGGTTCTATCTTCGTTGGCGCAGCCGGAAAAGAGCTAACAAAAATGCTCGAAGAATCCGGCATTCCTCCTCATGAATGTCGTTATACCCACGTAACTTTCCAACAACCTCCAGAGAACAACCCAAATGAATTCTTCCGAACCTCAAAGAAAAAAGGACTTGCCGATGGTGCTACATTCCATAGAGGCAAGTGGGCCATGCCCGCACTGCTCGAAGGAAGTGAAGCTCTACGCAGAGAAATTATCGCCACCCGTCCGACCAGAGTCATTGGGCATGGAAATACTGCGCTTTGGGCGTGTACTGGTGAATGGGGTGTTACCAAGTGGCGAGGCTCCCAGATGGTTGGTAGCATTGGCGAGACGGAGTTCTCTTTCATTCCAACCTACTCCCCCACCTACATCAACAGGATGTGGCAAAACAGATGGATCGGGTTAGAAGATTACAAGCGGGCAGCTCGCACCTGGGAGGATCCAAATTATGACTTCCTCATTAGACCTTCTTATGGTGATGTTATCAATTATCTTGACGACTATCTCTCTCGCCTACGGCGTGGGACTTTACGTCTGGCTTGCGACATCGAAACACGAAACCGTCAGATCGCGTGCATTGGGTTCGCTGATACTGATCGCCGTGCTATTTGCATTCCTATTCTTTGCGTGGAAACTCCCGCAGGTTACTGGTCTGTAGAAGAAGAACTCAACATCGTCCTCAAGATGAGAGACGTTTTAACCCACCCTAAAGCACATATCATAGGACAGAACTTCATCTATGATATGCAATACTTCGCTCGTCAATACGGCATACGATCCCGGCTGTCTGACGACACGATGATCAAGCACCACACCGCCTTCCCCGGCACACAGAAAGGTCTCGACTTTCTTAGTTCAATCTACTGTCGATACCACCGCTACTGGAAGGACGAGTCCAAGGAATGGGATCCACGAGTAGGAGAAGAACAGCTATGGGAATACAACTGCAAAGACTGCTGTACAACCTTCGAGGCAAACTACAATCTGGACGGTGTTATCGACACTTTCGATCTGAAAGACCAGTACGCCTTCCAGTTGAAAACAAATGCAACTGCGTTCAACATGATGCTGCGTGGTGTCAGAGTGGACCGGGCTTTAAAAGCGAAGAACTCTTTGGAACTGTTCGAGGTGATGACCCAGCTACGAGACTGGCTCGAAGAAGTCCTCTATCCATTTACTATTTTTGGTCCCAAAGGGGTTTCTAGTCAGAAGATGATGCAGCTTGCCTACGACATTATGGGACTACCCCCGAAGTATGTCATGGCAAACAAAAAGCGGCGGAAGACCGCGAACAAAGACGCAGTAGAAGAATGGTGTAACAGTGTAGAACCTATTTACCGTCCTGTGCTACAGGCGATCCGTGACTTCAGATCTTTAGGAGTCTATCGATCCACCTTTGCAGAGGCGCCTGTAGACACAGACGGTCGTTTCAGATGTTCAATCCACGTTGCCGGACCCGAGACATTCCGCTGGTCAACCAGCTCAGATGCCTTTGGCTTCGGAACCAATATGCAAAACATTCCAAAGAAGAGAGACTAACATGGCAACAGCACACGGAATCGTAATCCTCCAGAACAGACCAGAGAAGTTTTCTGTCACAGCTAGGGTAATTCCCGAAGGTACAGGGAACTTATACCTCAAGGGGAAGGTAGCGGATACTTTCCCCAAGTTCTTCAGTCCTGTTATATTTTCTATCCGCCAGATGCAAGACTTTCTTGACTGTCCTAATCTGGACTGCGCAGATATT
>Ga0316187_10002914_pt1 | contig 14936 bp, 12 predicted proteins | sample CroRivburrow1_MG_FD_204927 | JGI IMG/M metagenome (GOLD analysis project Ga0316187, IMG submission 204927) | Coastal sediment microbial communities from Maine, United States - Cross River worm burrow 1 | ecosystem: Environmental > Aquatic > Marine > Coastal > Sediment | place: USA: Maine... | reverse complement strand
ACCAGGTTTTGCTTAAGCCGGTCGTGTTCTGACTTGTGCGCCAGATACGCCGGATAGCCATACCGCAACATCAACTCCTCTTCAAAAGCACAATGGCTCCGCATGCCCTCTAACAGTTGTGAAAGGAGACCGTCTCGGGCCGCCTTGTCTGCTCCCCCCACCAATGCCTCGTGGAGCCCGTTGACCAACTCGATCAATTTCTCGTGCTGCGAATCAATCTCCGGGATATTCAGCCTTAGGCGATCGTCAAGTCGGATCAGCTCCATAATGTACGCGACCTCGTTGTTCTCAAACGTGACGGTGCGAACCTACGTTTGAAGTATAGGTGGCATCGCTGAACATTATCCGAAGCCCGTCCGATGCCATCCCCTGCCCCACCCCCTGAGCCCTTGGGAGGGCGTCGGGTGCGTCCGGTGCGTTGGGTGTTTTGGGGAAATTTTCCGAGGGGTGAAATCCTGGGATTCTGAAAAGCTGGGAGCCTGAGGGTCGGGTTTACCGGATGTTGCCATCGGTGGTATCGATGTGGATGCAGTGTGTTGCGTCGATCGGTTGAATCCACAACATCTAGTGGACCTTCGCTGGTGCCAGACAGAGTCCTCGTTACCTACCCGAAGCGGCCATTGATCTAGACGAGAATCCAGTGTTGACGAGATCGTTCAAATGCTGGGGAGCCGAGGAATAACACGGAAAAAACGGTGCAGTGCGCACCTGAACCGGAGGACACAGGCGGCCTGATCCTCGATTCACAGGCCAAACTCATTCCGACAAAGTACCCCATGTTGCGATAAGACCCGCGCTGGCATGACAATCGGTCGGACATCTGCCCCCTTCCGATATCTTTTTAATGATAAGGAATAAACATGAGATCTGCTTTAATCGCCTTGTGTTCAACACTATTGTTTCCACTCCCGGGAACTGCGTCGACTAGCGATGATGAGACAGTTTTTCCGCAACAGATGAATGCCGGGAAACTGATGACTTATTGCGCCTCTAGCGCCCTCACCGCAAGGGGCCGTACCCAACGTAGGTACTGTGACGGTTTCGTGAGCGGTATCGAGGAAGTGATGCGCCTGTATAAGTTTACATTCACTGCTGAATCCAATGTGGCGGTTTGTGTGCCGGCAGGCACGAGTTCACGCACACTGTCGCAGGCATTCGTCCAGCATGCCACCTCACAGGGCGTGGATCTCGACCAACCAGCCGCCGCTGTCGTCCTCGAGGCGTTGCAGCATAGTTTTGCCTGTTGAACTATTCAGGAACGATATCAAACTGGGTGTTCGTACACCCGCACTAATTTCCAGCAATTTTCGGCGTACGGCAGCAGTCGAAACAATTGAGACAATCCCCGGCTCAGTGGCTGGCGAGTGAAATCGCTCTGCACTCAATTCGTGCCGGACGTCAGCAGTCGGCACAGGCCGTGTGAAAACGGAAAAACGAGGCCCTGAAACCGGTTGTCAGCTTGAGAACTTTTTGATCAAAGCAAGTGACCTATCACAATTCGTTAGCGGTTTTCACGGCCGCACATTGCCTGCCAAGGTGTAGGTTCGAGTCGATCCTGCGGCGTTCGCCGCTGCAGAATTTTCACACACCCTCGGCCGGGAAGAGACGAAGAAGCCGCCCATCGAGGCGGCTTTCTCTTTGTTGCAGTGCAGTAGTTGGCTATCGACACCTTGCTGCCGGTGGGGGCTCACCCAGCGAACGGCAGGTCAGTAACAAGAACGGAAATCATGTTCAGGTGAGGGAATGCCCAAGACAAGGTGCAAGCCATACTCAGCGTGGTTCATCTTCCATGTCTGCTTTAGGATTGGTAAGGAGACATTGCGGTGTCAGATATCGCGTAAGAACTTCTGGCCGAACCTTTTCCTGGGACGGTGGCTCAAGCGGGTGTCCTAGTGTTTGCGAAGAAATTCAGATAATCATGAAGTAGTGGGATGGGAATGCCCACGGGGGTCGGGGTGGTAGGTGCTTGCGGGAAGAGGATTGGGGTCGCTTCGATTTTCGCGGCGGTTGGAATTGGCTGGAAACCAAGCCCTAGCAGGCGTGATATCGATAGGCCGCCATTGACAATAGACACTGATTTTTGCGGGCCTCAACTAGCGTTCCGCACTTTATGGCAAGGCAGCGATCGTGCGGACGAGGCGAGCCCGTATGGCCCGCGAAGCATTCTCTGCGTTGGGCATCAGGCGAGCGTGCGGCGAACGGCATCGCGCCAACCCGTGATGAGTTGTAGGCGCGTGTTGGACTTAATCGTTGGCTCGAAACAGCGATCCAATTTCCACGTAGCGGCAAATCCTTTTTCATCCGGCCATACGCCGGCGTGCATGCCCGCGAGCCACGCCGCGCCCAATGCCGTTGTTTCCAGCACTAGGGGACGGTGCACCGGGCGATCGAGAATGTCGGCCAGACGCTGCATGGTCCAATCGGATGCGACCATGCCTCCATCCACGCGCAACGGAGCATCGGACGAACCCAAGTAGTCGGCCTCCATGGCTTCCAGCAAATCGAGGGTCTGGTAACAGACGGATTCGAGCGCCGCTCTGGCGATTTCGTTGGGGCCAGTGCCGCGCGTGATACCGAAAAGGGCGCCGCGCACGTTGGCGTCCCAGTGCGGTGCGCCCAAGCCAACGAAGGCGGGCACCAGGTAGACGTGCTGATTGGGGTCGGCTTCGGCGGCCATCGGGCCCGATTGCTCCGCGTTGTCGAGAGTCTTCAGGCCGTCGCGCAGCCATTGTACGGCGGCGCCGGCCACGAAGATCGAGCCCTCGAGCGCATAGGTGGTCTTGCCGCGCAAGCGATAGCCGATGGTGCTGACCAGCCGGTTTTGTGAACGCACCAGTTCGTCACCCGTATTGAGCACGGCAAAGCAACCTGTGCCGTAGGTGGATTTGATCGTGCCACGTTCAAAACAGGCCTGCCCGATCAGTGCTGCCTGCTGGTCGCCGGCGACGCCCCGGATACTTATTGCCGAGCCGAATAGCTTCGGCGCCGTTTCGCCGAAATCGTCGGCGCAGTCTTTCACCTCTGGAAGGAGCGACTCGGGGATATTGAGGATCCTGAGCAGATTCTCGTCCCAGGCATTGTCGCGGATGTTGTATAGCAGGGTGCGCGAGGCATTGCTGGCGTCCGTTACATGCGCCTTGCCGCCGGTCAGCCGCCACAGCAGGAAACAGTCGACGGTGCCGAAGGCCAGCTTACCCGCATCGGCGCGGGCGCGGGCGCCCGTCACATTGTCCAGCAGCCAGGCGATCTTGGTGCCCGCAAAATAGGGATCGAGCAGCAGGCCGGTCTTTTCGCTGAAGGTGGCCTCCAGGCCGTCTGCCTTGAGCTGTTCGCACATCGGTGCGGTCCGCCGGTCCTGCCAGACGATCGCACGGTGAATGGGCTTGCCGGTTTCGCGGTCCCATATAAGCGTAGTCTCGCGCTGGTTGGTGATGCCGATCGCAGCGATGTCGCCGGCCGAAATGCCGGCCTTATCCATGGCCTCGCGCACCGTGGTAACGGTAGTGTTCCAGATGTCCTCGGGTTCGTGTTCGACCCAGCCCGAATCGGGGAAGTGCTGTTCAAACTCCTGCTGGCCCGTCGCCACGCTGCGGAAGTTCGTATCGAATACGATAGCCCGCGAACTGGTGGTGCCCTGGTCGATAGCGATGATGTAGTCCTTCATGGCTGATCAACTTCCTCCGGGTTTCAAACCCATTTCCAGACGGCTGCCACCAAGACGAGCGAGATGACGATCGCCCAAGTCAGTGGCATGCCGAAAAAGAATAACCAGAGAATCTGTACGTAGGCAGCGGCCAGTAGCGAGATGAACAGGCGGTCGCCGCGCGTCGTGCGCAATCCCAGAATGCCGTCCCGGGCGTTGCCGCCGGGGCGCCGGATCTCCAGTACGGTCATCAGCACCAACAGGGCGGCGATGATGCCGAAGAACGCGGCGGTCTGCCACGTCCAGGCCATCCACGACAGACCCATGGTCAGACCCTCCCCAGGGCGAAGCCCTTGGCGATGTAGTTGCGCACAAAGAAGATAACGATCGCGCCGGGCACCATGGTCAGCGCGCCGGCGGCGGCCAACAGTCCCAGCTCATAGCCCGACGAACTCGCCGTGCGTGTCATGACCGCGGCGATCGGCTTCGCTTCCACCGAGGTCAGGGTTTTGGCCAGCAGCAGTTCAACCCACGAGAACATGAAGCAGAAGAACGCGGCAACACCGATGCCTGCCGCGATCGTGGGCAGGAATATCTTGGCGAAGAACTTCCAGAACGGGTAGCCGTCGATGTATGCAGTCTCATCCAGCTCCTTGGGTACGCCCGACATGAAGCCCTCCAGGATCCACACCGCCAGGGGGATGTTGAACAGGCAATGGGCCAGCGCCACGGCGACGTGGGTGTCGAACAGGTTCATGGCCGAATAGAGCTGGAAGAAGGGCAGCGCGAACACGGCGGCCGGTGCCATGCGGTTGGTCAACAACCAGAAGAACAGGTGTTTATCACCGAGGAAGCGGTAGCGTGAGAAGGCATAGGCAGCCGGTAGTGCGAAGCTCACCGAGATCACCGTGTTCATGCACACGTAGATCAGCGAATTGATGTAGCCGTTGTACCAAGTCGGGTCGGTAAAGATCGCCTTGTAGTTGTCTAGCGTGAACTCCTGCGGGAACAGGCTGAACGTCCCGAGGATCTCGTTCGTATTCTTGAACGACATGTTCAGCAGCCAGTAGATCGGCAGCATCAGGAACAGGATGTAGATAAACGGGACGACCCATTTGAAGTTTGCGGCGCGCCTGGTAGACATCAGTTGTTCTCCCCGCGGGTCATCACCGTGTAGAAGATCCAGGAAAACAGCAGGATGATCAGGAAGTAGATCAGGCTCATCGCCGCTGCCGGGCCAAGGTCGAACTGACCCAGCGCGATCTTGACCAGGTCCAATGACAGCAGTGTCGTGGAGTTGCCGGGACCGCCGCCAGTGAGTACGAACGGTTCGGTGTAGATATTGAAGCTGTCCATGAAGCGTAACAGCACGGCGATGGTCAACACGTGCTTGAGCTTGGGCAGCTGGATGTAACGGAACACCGCCCACGCGCTCGCACCGTCGATCCGCGCGGCTTGGTAATAGGCATCCGGGATGGAACTCAGGCCGGCATACGAGAGCAGCACCACCAGTGAGGTCCAGTGCCAGACATCCATCGCGATCAGCGTCACCCAAGCGGCGAACGGCTGGCGCGTGAAGTTGTAGTCGAAGCCCATGCTGTTCAGCGTCTTGCCGAGCAGGCCGATTTCGGGTAACGCGAAGATGTTCCACATGGCGCCGACCACGTTCCAGGGGATCAGCAGTGGCATGGACATCAGCACGAGGCAAACCGAGGCCCAGAAGCCCTTGCGTGGCATGGCCAGTGCAATGGCCACGCCCAGCGGGACCTCAATGGCGAGGATGATGAAGGTGAACCGCAGCTGGCGCAGCAGCGAGTCATGAAAGCGCTCGGACGACAGCACCTCCTCGAACCATTTCATACCCTCGAAGAAGAACAGGTTGTCGCCGAAGGTCTCCTGTACCGAATAATTGACCACGGTCATCAGCGGGATGATTGCGTTGAAGGCGACCAGGACCACAACCGGGGCGACCAGGAACCAGGCTTTCTGATTGGTTGTTTTCGTACTCATTGATCAGGCTCTCACTCGACAATCCAGCTGTTGGCGTAGATCTGTGTGTGGTTGGGATCGAAGCGGATCCCGGCCCTGCCTTCGGGGACGGGCATGCCCTCGGGGACCAGCGCGCGCACCTTGTGGCCGGCGAAGTCGGTTTCGACGATTCGGTTGCGGCCGGTGTCGCGCACGCTGACGATGTCTGCCGGCAGGCCGTCGGTAGTGTCGACGAGCGTAACGAACTCCGGCCGCACGCCCAGTTCCAGCTTTGCACCGGCCTTCGGCTGAGCGATCGTGCGGGCGATATCTATCGCGTGTCCGGACACGAGGGCGCCGCCGTCGGCCAGCTCGCAGGGCATCAGGTTCATGCCGGGTGAACCGATGAAATGGCCGACGAAAGTGTGGCGCGGGCGCTCGAACAGCTCTACCGGCGTGCCCTGTTGCACCACCCAGCCTTCATGCATGACGACCACCTTGTCGGCAAAGGTCAGGGCCTCGGTCTGGTCGTGCGTGACGTAGATCATCGTGGTCCCGACGCGTTGATGCAGCTCCTTGAGCTTCGAGCGCAGCTTCCATTTCAGGTGCGGGTCGATCACGGTGAGCGGTTCGTCGAACATGATCACGTTCACATCTTCGCGCACGAGGCCGCGGCCCAGGGAGATCTTCTGCTTGCCATCGGCGGTCAGGCCGGCAGCCTTGTTTTTCAGCATATCCGTGAGGTCGGTCATGTCAGCGATCGCGCGTACGCGCGCATCTATCTGGCTCTCGGGAACGCCGCGGTTGCGCAAAGGGAAGGCCAGATTGTCGTATACGGTCATCGTGTCGTAGACCACCGGGAACTGGAACACCTGCGCAATCTGTCGCTCCTCCGGGGACTTGTCGTTGACCCTCACGCCGTCGAACAGAATGCTGCCCTCCGAGGGGGCAAGCAGGCCTGAGATGATGTTCAGCAACGTGGTCTTGCCGCAGCCCGATGGGCCGAGCAAGGCATAGGCGCCGCCGTTGTCCCAGACCAGGTCCACCTGTTTCAGGGCGTAGTCGGTATCCTGCATGGGGTTGGGCAGGTAGCTGTGGCGCAGGCCCTGCAGATCGATTCGTGCCATGTTTCTAGTCGCCCATCGTCGCGACCAGGTCGCCTTGCGTCGAGAACAGCATCGAGTGGTCGACGTCGATGTGGAAACACGCGGTCTCGCCGACGCCGAAGGTGTGCACCCCATGCGCCAGGGAGACCCAGGGCTGACCCTGCAGATCGAAATGCACCGTGGATTCGGAGCCGGAGATCTCGGCTACGTGTACCTTGCCCTCGACGAATGCGCCGTCGCTGTGGCCCTTTGCGGGATGCACGTGATGCGGTCGCACGCCAAATTCGTAGGGCCCGTCGCTCAACGCCAGGTAGGCGCCACGGGCTTGCCAGCTGGTGCCGTCAGCCAGACGGAACTGCTCGCCCTTTTTGGTAACCCGAATGGTGTTAATGGGAGGGTCGGAGAATACGCTGGCGGTCAGTTTATCCACCGGATGACGGTAGATCTCGCCGGTGGGTCCGAACTGGGTGATGCGGCCTTCATGCATGGCTGCGGTGTGGCCGCCCAACAGCAGCGCCTCCGAGGGCTCGGTTGTGGCATAGACCACGGTACGCTCGCGTGCGGCGAACAGACGCGGGAGTTCTTCGCGCAGCTCCTCGCGCAGCTTGTAGTCGAGGTTGGCCAGAGGTTCGTCCAGTAACACCAGGTCAGAGTCCTTCACCAGGGCGCGCGCAATCGCGCAACGCTGCTGCTGGCCACCGGACAGTTCGGTCGGCTTGCGCTTCAGGAACTGCTCCAGTCGCAGCAGTTCAGCCACAGGCTCGACGCGCTTTCTGATCTCGGCGCGGCTGTGCCCGGCCAGTCGCAACGGCGAGGCGATGTTGTCGAACACGTTCATGTTCGTGTAGTTGATGAACTGCTGGTACACCATGGACACATTGCGCTTCTGCACCGGCACGCCGGTGACGTTCGCGCCGTTGAACCAGATTTCTCCAACCGTCGGCTGAACCAGGCCAGCCATCAGACGCATCAGGGTGGTCTTGCCGGCCAACGTCGTGCCCAAAAGAATGTTGAACTCGCTAGGCGCCAGCTCAACCGTGGTGTCGTAAATATGCGTCTGCCCGTCCACCCGCAATGATACGTTCTTCAATGAAAGGGCCATGCCAAGCGTCTCTCGGTGTTTCGATTCGGTCTTCGATCGGCGACTGATAAGAGCTGGCTGGCCAGTGCCGATGGGGGGCGAACGATGTCGTTGTGCGTAACGAACGACCGGGCACTTTCGTGTGCCCGGTCTGTCTCAGGTCAGCGCCTTAGTTGGACCAACGTTTGATCAGCTCTTCATAGACGATGGTCTCGCCCTGGGGCTTTTCGTTGGCCAACTTGGCCTTTGCGCCACCCTTGCCGAGCCAATCCGAGGCGGGCTTCTCATCGTTCAGGCGCGGGCCGCAGCCACCGTAGACCTTGGCCTTCTCGTCAGCACGCTGCATGCGGGACATGACTTGGTCCATCTCGTTGGCGAGACGGTCCATGGCCTGCTGGGGGGTGAAGGCACCGGAGTTCACATCACCGATGTTCTGCCACCAGAGCTGCGCCAGCTTGGGGTAGTCGGGCACGTTGACGCCGGTCGGCGACCACAGCACGCGGTCGGGTGAGCGATAGAACTCCACCAGGCCACCCAGCTTGGGCGCACGCTCGGTGAACGACGCGTGGTTGATCGAGGAGTCACGGATGAAGGTCAGGCCCACGTGCGACTTCTTCACGTCGACGGTCTTTGAGACGACGAACTGGGCATACAGCCAGGCGGCCTTGCGGCGATCGATTGGGGTGGACTTGAACAGCGTCCACGAACCGGCGTCCTGGTAACCCAGCTTCTGTCCTTTTTCCCAGTATGGTCCGTGTGGGGAGGGGGCCATGCGCCACAGCGGCTTGCCGTTGTCGTCGACCGTGTTGTTTCCTTCGGACTTGGGAGCGACCATCGACGCGGTGAACGCGGTGTACCAGAAGATCTGTTGTGCCACGTTACCCTGTGACAATGCCGGCAGCGACTGGTAGAAGTCATAGTCGGCAGCACCGGGCGGCGCATACTGGCGCAGCCACTCGTCCCACTTGCGGATGGCATAGACCGCGGCCGGGCCGTTGGTGCCACCCCCTCGGGTCACGGAGGCGCCGGCCGGGTTGCAGGATCCCTCCTCCATGCGAATGCCCCATTCGTCGATCGGTACACCGTTGGGCAGTCCCTTGGAACCGGCGCCGGCCATCGACAGCCATGCGTCGGTCATGCGCCAGCCGAGATCGGGTGCGCGTTTGCCGTAGTCCATATGACCGTAGACGCGGACGCCGTCGATCTCTTTCACATCCTCCGAAAAGAACTTGGCAATGTCTTCGTAGGCGGACCAGTTGGCCGGCACGCCCAAGTCGTAGCCGTACTTCTCCTTGAAACGCTTCTTCAGGTCCGGGCGGTCAAACCAGTCTTTTCGGAACCAATACAGGTTGGCGAACTGCTGATCGGGGAGCTGGTAGAGCTTGCCGTCCGGACCGGTGGTGAAGGACTTGCCGATGAAGTCATCCACATCCAGGTTGGGATTGGTTACGTCCTTGCCTTCGCCGGCCATCCAGTCGGTCAGGTTTACGGCCAGTTGGAGACGCGAGTGCGTGCCGATAAGGTCGGAATCGTTGATATAGGCATCGTACAGATTGCGCTTGGTCTGCATCTGGGTCTGTACCGCCTGGACCACTTCTCCTTCACCCAGGAGCTGGTGGTTCACCTTGATGCCGGTGATCTCCTCGAACGCCTTGGTCAGCGTCTTGGACTCGTACTCGTGGGTCGGAATGGTTTCGGACAGGACGTTGATCTCCATCCCTTTGAACGGAGCGGCCGCCTTGGCGAACCATTCCATCTCCTTCATCTGCTCTTCCTTGGAAAAGACAGAGGGCTGGAACTCGCTGTCGACCCAATTTTTCGCGGCGGCCATGTCGGCGTGGGCGATGCCGGCCAGTGCCGTCGATAGCGCCAACGCCAGCACAGTGGCCGGCTTTCGGATACTGAACATGGTGTTTCTCCTCTCGGGTGTTGTTGGATTTGACCCCGCTGCAGGGGCAATGTAAGCGAAAAAAAACGAATGTCAAACGACGACCATCGCGTTAGTTTTTTAGGGAATATGAATCTTTTGTTATTCGGATGGAGCCTTCGCTGTTTCTGCGTCTAGTGAGTGTAGTCTAGAAAATTGCTGTTAAAGACACGAGTTATGCCGGTTTCCCGGGTGTTTTCCGGTTCGCTGCCGGAAAAGGCAAAGCGACCTTCGTTTGGAAAAAGTTGTTTGCAAAACGAAAGCAATACGAAACAATACGAAATAGCCGATGAAGCCGGGCGAGAAGCAGCTTATGCAGGTATTGAGTCCACGACAGACTGAAATCGTCAAGCTGGCGCGCGGCGCGGGACGGGTGACAGTGGACGACTTGGTGGCGCGTTTCGAGGTCACGCCGCAGACCATCCGCAAGGACCTGAACGAGCTGTGCGACCTGGGCGTGCTGCAGCGTTTTCACGGCGGGGCCATGTTCGCTGCCGGCGTCGCCAACGTCGGATACGAAAGCCGCCGCAACATCTCGTCCGAGGCCAAACGGATGATCGGCGAGCGTGCCGCGCAACTGATACCGAACAACTGCTCCCTGTTCATCAACATTGGTACCACCACCGAAGAGGTGGCGCACGCGCTGGGCAATCATCAGGGGCTGATGGTGATTACCAACAATATCAACGTCGCCCAGCTGTTGCGGGGGCACGCCCACATCGAGGTGATCGTGGCCGGCGGCGTGCTGCGGCATGCCGACGGCGGCATCGTGGGAGAGGCGGCGGTCGACTTCATCCGGCAGTTCAAGGTCGATTTCGCGGTCATGGGCGTCTCGGGCATCGATATCGATGGTTCGCTGCTGGACTATGATTTCCGCGAGGTAAGCGTGTCGCGGGCCATCATGGCCGCCAGCCGACGCACCATCCTCGTCGCCGATGCGATGAAATTCTCGCGTTCCGCGCCGGTGCGTATCGGCCATATCGCCGACGTCGATTTCCTTGTCACCGACCAGTCGCCCGAGGCCGAACTCGGGCGCATATGTGCCGAAAACAATGTCACCGTCGAGCTTGCCGTCGGTGGGGGAGAGGAAAAAACGGGATGAGTGCCACGACCATCGATCATGGATCGCTGTCGCGGCAGGCATCCCTGCAGCGGCTGAAGCAGACCGGTCGCTTCGACCTGCTCGTTGTCGGCGGTGGCGCAACCGGGCTGGGCGTCGCGCTCGACGCCGCCACGCGCGGGCTGTCGGTCGCTCTGGTGGAACGCGACGACTTTGCCAAGGGCACGTCCTCGCGCGCCACCAAGCTGGTGCATGGCGGCGTTCGTTATCTTGCTCAGGGTAACCTCAACCTCGTGAGGGAGGCCCTGCGCGAGCGCAAGGCGATATTAGGCAACGCGCCGCACCTGGCCCAACCGCTTTCCTTCCTGGTGCCCGCATTTGGGCTGAAGGGGCGACTGTGGGACAGGCCCTTTTACGGGACTGGGTTGATGATGTACGAGCTGTTGGCAGGCAAAGCTAGCCTGGGTGACACGCATTTTCTCAATCGTGCTGAAACCATCGATACTATGCCGGGCGTCCGCACGGATGACCTTATCGGTTCCGTGCAGTATTGGGACGGTCAGTTCGACGACGCGCGGCTGGCCGTGGCGCTGGCCCGCACCGCGGCAGCCTATGGTGCTGTGGTGTTGAACTATTGCCCTGTCCAGGCGTTGTTGCATGCCGATGGCAAGGTGAGCGGCGCCTCGGTTACCGATGCGGAATCGGGAGAGGACATCGATGTCCATGCCGGGTGCGTCGTAAATGCGACAGGCGTATGGGTGGACGACCTGCGGCGCATGGACGTGGACCCCGATAGCCACATGGTTTCACCGAGCCAGGGCATCCACCTCGTCGTGGACCGTGAGTTTCTCCCCGGTGATCACGCCTTGCTGGTACCCAAAACCCATGACGGCCGGGTCATGTTCGCCTTGCCCTGGCTCGGCAAAGTGCTCCTCGGTACGACGGACACGCCGCGAGATTCCATCGAGTCCGAGCCCACGCCCTTGGTAGAAGAGGTGGATTTCATCCTGGGTGAGGCAGGCAAATATCTTGCGCGTGCGCCGTTGGTAGCTGATGTGCGTTCGATCTGGGGTGGCGTGAGGCCGTTGGTCAGGCCGCCGGAAGCTGGGGCAGCCAACACCAAAGACATATCACGCGAGCACGTGGTCGTGGTGGACGAGTCTGGTCTTGTGACAGTGACCGGCGGAAAATGGACCACCTACCGGGCTATGGCGGAAGACGTAATCGAACACTGTTTGCAGGCGGGGTTGCTTGAGCTCAGCGAACCCTCCCGCACAATCGAGCTTCGGTTGATCGGTGCGCCGAAGACCGTGACCCACAAGATCAGTGATCCTCCGGGTGCGCATCTGTACGGTGCCGAAGCCACGCTGCTGGACGAACTGCCGGGCCACCAGCGCGAACTGGGTATGGGTTTGACCGAGGCGATAGTTCGCTTTGCCGTTCGTTTTGAAGCAGCGCGGACAGTGGAAGACGTACTGGCCCGTCGGTCACGCATTCTGTTTCTGGATGCAGAGGTCGCCGCCGAATTGGCTGAAGATGTCGCTGCGATTATTGCTGAGGAACTCGGCCGAGGGGTTGAAGATGTGGCTGGGTTCAAGAAGTTGGCCCAGCGTTACCGAACAGTACCTGGATGAATCAATATAGAGGCAATAGCGCCAGTACATGTTTGTTGACATACAGGTGATGGCAGAACCAATGGCAGCCCTTGATCACGCCTCTCTAACTCCGCAGGAAACGCAAAACAACTAAGCCGGGGTGCAGTCCTGGCCGAACCTTTTCCTGGGACGGTGGCTTAAGGGCAATGGCACTTACTTAAGCATTCGGCAGGTAGCCGAATTCGCGAACTTGTTGGCGAGCGAGTGGGCGTGCCACCTTTAACCAAGGGTACGGTTTGGGTCTTCGCTTGCGTGCACGTGGCTCGAGGCGCCCAGGCCGGTGCCCGACCCTGACCTGAGCGATGAGTTGGAATAAGGTATCTCGTCGCCAATCTTGCCCCCTGCCGGAATGCATCAATGTCCACTGCGTCCACATTTGCACGGCGTGCTTGAAGCTGAGCTCGCGCGGGTGCAGGCCCGCTTCAAGCGCTGCCTGGGCCATCAGCAGACGGATCAGATTGTACGCAAGCAAGTTTACCCATAGCTCCTTCTCGACCATCTTTGGGGTCAGGCATCGGAGCACTTCCATGCCAAGCGTGGTCTTGATGTTTCTGAAGTCCAGCTCAACGTGCCAGCGCTGCGCATACAATTCCAGCAGGTCCTTCTTCCTGGTCTTCCGCGGGTCAAGCATCGTGGTGACCAACACGCGCTTTTCTCCCTTGACCTCGCGCACGGTGAGCACGTCCGGATACGCCGCGTACTGCTCGCACGTCATCCACGGCGGACGCTGCTCTGGCTTGCACCAGGTCACGGCATGGTCACGGGTACCAAGCCGGTGACCACGGCGAAAGTCGGTGATGCGTGAGCCATGTTGCTCAAACAGCACATCAACCCCGGCCGATTGCAGCATGGCGATCAGCCAATAGCTGCAGTACAGTGCATCCGCCAACATCACTTCACCTGCACAGAATCCGCCCACCAACTCCCGAACCAGGCTGTGCTCGCTGTGCCCCTTGCCCGCAAAAGGCCCGACCGCTGCATCCACCACCGCGCCGGTGGACAGGCAAATGACCCCAACCAGCCGGGCCAGCGGGAAACCAACCCCTGGCGCCTGGTTGCTCGACTGCGGATACCGGGCCTGATTGTCCGGCGTGTCTGGCATCGAGATGCCGGTGCCATCGACCAGTTTCACTGTTCGGCCTCGCCAGCGCCATCCGGTATTGGCCTGCGCACACAATAACTTGCCCGTCTCACGCGTCAGTGCCGTCACCATCTCAACCGGCAAACGCTGTCGGGCCCTGCAGTACGCCCCGGTATCCATGCTTTGCGGGCGCAATCCTTCCACCACGCGCTGTGCCGCCCAGCCATTAACCGCCCTTTGGCAAGAGCCATCCTCGTCCAGCGACTGCTTGATAAACATCGACAGCGTCACCGTGGGTGGGTACAGCCGCTCCCGGTGCGCCGGCAGATACCCCTCGGTCAGCTCCAGCAACTGCGGCCCGGTCAAAACATTGAAAAAGTCCACCGCGCTGTGTTCACACACGTCCCGACGGATGCACTCCCGATGTTGCTGAAACCTCGAATGGCTTTTACCCTTGTGCACGGCTGACCTCGGCTTTGGCGGAATGTGTGTTTGGCGACAAACATCCTACCAATCCAGGTCAGCCTTCTTCTGCTATTTCAATTCCTTACGAACATCTCGCTTCGCTCCCGTCGCTTAAGTCAGTGCCATTGCCGTTAAGGCGGCTCACGAAATCGCGTTCATCCAGCGCATAGGCCTGGAGGATGCATTCGCTGTCCGAGTGCGTGGAGAAAACGCGCCCCTGCTGTTCCAGTTCGTTCCTGAGCTCGATGTAATTGTAGATTTCTCCGTTGGCAACGACGGCTGCATTTCGGTCGTCCGTCAGGATCGGCTGTTGTCCGCCTTCGAGATCGATGATCGACAGACGCGTGTGCGCCAGGCCGAAAGCTCCCTGGAAGAAAAATCCGGTACCGTCGGGGCCGCGGTGCGCTAGTCGTTCGGCCATGGGCTCCAACATGGCGCGAGAAACGGCACCCCCTTTCAGGACGAGCCCGGCGATACCACACATGATCTGGATCGGCCTTTCTTGTTCAAGAGAAAGAGTTCAGGCGGGTGAAGAGCACCCGTCACTGTTTGGGGTGGGACTATACGGCGTCCCGTGTATCAATGAAATGCCATTGTTTGTTGCGAGAACTTGCACAGACCTCTTGTCTTTGCATTCAGTATCACGGCTCATCATTCTCTCTACGGTGCTGCGGATGTCCGACTTCGACATCAACACGTCGGCCGGAGCCTATCCCCGACCGGCAGCTTATGGTCTTCCGCCGTTCCCGGTTATCCTCGCGTAAACCGATCTGGCACCGGCCCGACTCGAATCGCTGATGTCCGCAATGCGCATGTTGCTGCCGGTCGATAGGCACCCAGCGACCGGCCGTTCATGGCTGGGAGCCGCTGTTCCCGGTTTTTCCCGAAAGCCGCCGGTGGATAGATGGAGGTTCGGCGAAGGTCAGCTATGAGGGACCTATCTCCAAAGG
>Ga0316187_10002911_pt1 | contig 14941 bp, 14 predicted proteins | sample CroRivburrow1_MG_FD_204927 | JGI IMG/M metagenome (GOLD analysis project Ga0316187, IMG submission 204927) | Coastal sediment microbial communities from Maine, United States - Cross River worm burrow 1 | ecosystem: Environmental > Aquatic > Marine > Coastal > Sediment | place: USA: Maine... | reverse complement strand
TGAGTATTGGCATTCATCTCTAGGTCACCTTCACTTGCACGTGTTCTTCACCGTCGGGGTCCATCACGTGGACCGCGCAGGCGATGCAGGGATCGAAGCTGTGGATGGTGCGCTGGATTTCCAGCGGTTGATCCGGGATTAACAGGTCGTGGTTGTCCATCAGCGCGGCCTCGTAGGCGCCGGGCTGGCCGGACGGATCACGCGGGCCGGCATTCCAGGTGCTGGGCACCACCGCCTGGTAGTTGTCGATCTTCTTGTCCTTGATCCGGATGTAGTGGGCCAGGCCACCGCGCGGCGCTTCCATGAAGCCCACGCCCTTGCACTCTTTCGGCCAGGTGGACGGATCCCACATTTCCTCGTTGTGCACCGCCAGGTCACCGGCCTTGATGTTGGCCATCAGCTTGTCCAGCCAGATCGACATCTGGTCGGCGATGATCTTGGTTTCCAGCGTCCGGGCCGCGGTGCGCCCCAGCGTGGAGAACATCGCATCGATCGGCGCATCGAGTTTGCCCAGTACGGCGTTGGCCAGTTCCTGGGTGGGTTCGTGGCCGGAGGCGTACAGCATCAGCACGCGGGACAGCGGGCCAACCTCCATCGCGTGGCCTTTCCAGCGGGGCGCTTTCAGCCAGGAGTAGCTGCCATCCACGTCGAGGTGCTCGAACGGCGGTTTGGGGCCGTCGTAGTTCAGGTTGGTTTCACCATCATAGGGGTGCAGCCCGGCATTTTTACCCACCGAGTAGTCGTACCAGGAGTGGCCGACGAATTCCTGTACCTGGCTGGGATCGTTCAGGTCAACTTCGTGGATAGTCGACAGGTCGCGGTTAAGGATCGCGCCACTCGGGATCATCCAGGTGGTGGGGTCGTCCAGTCCTTCGGAGGGGAAATCACCAAACGTCATGAAGTTGCCCAGTCCTTCGCCGCGGGCGAACCAGTCCTTGTAGAAACCAGCGATCGCCACGGTGTCGGGTACGTAGACCTGGTCAACGAACTTACGCATCCGGTCGATGATGTCGCGGATCTGTCCGAAGGCGACGATGTTAACGGCCGTCGAGGCTGAACCGCCGGTGGCGGAACTGGGGTCGTTGCTGATCGGGGAGGGCGCGCCGCCCACCAGGAAATTGGGGTGCGGGTTCTTGCCGCCGAAAATGGTGTGGATCTGTACCACGTCACGCTGCCATTCCAGCGCGTCCAGGTAATGCGCCACTGCCATCAGGTTGGCTTCAGGAGGCAGCCGGTAGTCCGGGTGCCCGTAGTAGCCGTTTGCGAAGATACCTAGCTGGCCGGCTTCGACAAATGTTTTCAGCTTGGTCTGGGTATCCGCGAAGTAGCCGGGGCTGGACCTGGCGTAACCGGAGATCGACTGGGCCAGTTGCGAAGTGGCCTTGGGGTCGGCATTCAGGGCCGAAACCACGTCCACCCAGTCCAGCGCATGCAGGTGATAGAAATGCATCACGTGGTCATGCACGTACTGGGCGGCGATCATCAGGTTGCGGATCAGTTGCGCATTGGGCGGAATCTTGTAACCCAGCGCGTTTTCAACAGCGCGAACCGAAGCGATGCCGTGGACCAGCGTGCAGACCCCGCAGATGCGCTGGGCAAAAGCCCATGCGTCGCGCGGATCGCGGCCCTGCAGGATCAGTTCGATACCCCGGACCATGGTGCCTGAGCTCCAGGCGCCGGTGATTTTCCCGTCATTGCTGCGCTCTGCTTCGATGCGCAGATGACCCTCGATACGGGTGACTGGATCAACTACCACTCGTGTCATGAAAAATTCTCCTTAATTACTGCTGTCCGGTTGGCGTCAGCCAGAGGACAGCTCAAATTGTGCTGTTGAGCGCAGCCGGTTTTCGGCGAAGCCGAAAGAAGGGAAGCGAAGCTCATAATTGCGCGCCGCGGTGGCTCAGGTGCGCGCCGGTCTGACTGCGCGTAACGAATACCAGGAAAAAGTGCATCAGTTTGCCGAACGGCAGCCATACAAGGAACAGCGCGACGCTCAGGATGTGCAGGGCGAGCAGGGTTTCATAACGTGCGCCCAGGTGGCTGGTGGCGATGATGCCCGAGAGTACCGGCAGGAATGTGACGAGCCAGCTGAACCAGTCATCGAAAGTCGAAATGATGCGCTGGGCCGGGTTGGCGAAGCGCATCACCAGCGCTGCAATCAGCGACACCAGCGTAATGATGCTGACAGCATAAATGACGTTGTTGGGCAGCGACGGCCATGACAGGCCGGTCAGATCCTTGAAGAACAGGATATGCGGCGCCAGGGCGAACACGATGATAGCCAGGCCCACGTGAAAAACGTAGCCGTTGACCAGGCCAAACATCGTGCGTTGCTTATAGGCTGCCTGCGGCCAAAGCCTCCGGATGATTTCACGGATGGCAGCGGAAAAGGCCGATTTCTCACGAGAGCTGCCGGCGGAGGAGTCTTTGGTCCGCCACAGACCAAACAACGAGACGATGCGGAATGCCAGGCCCAGAATGAAGACCGTGATGGCAAATGTCAGTACCGGTCCGCGTGCAAATTCTAGCAGTTCCATTATTTGCCCTCCTTCAATACTTTGTTTCTCTTGTTCCGGGCGATGGCCGCACTGGCGGCGCCGATTGCAGCGCCGGCGACGACTGCGCCTCCAGCCCATTTCAACGGATCACCCTTGGCGGTGGACAACGGCTTGTAGAAGCCGCCCATGTCCCAGAAATTCGGTTCGGAGCAACCCAGGCAACCATGGCCTGACTGGATCGGGAATGATACGCCCCCGTTCCATTTCAGCGTGGCGCAGGCGTTGTAGGTAACAGGTCCTTTGCAGCCCACTTCGAACAGGCACCAGCCCTGCCGCGCACCTTCATCATCGAAACTCTTGGCGAACATGCCTCGTTCGTAGAACGGACGCCGGTAACAGCGGTCATGGATGGCTTCGCCGAAAAAGGCTTTGGGCCGGCCCAGGTGGTCCAGCTCGGGGATGCTTCCGAAAGACAGCAGGTAAGAAATGACACCTGTCATCGCTTCGGGAATCGGCGGGCAGCCGGAGATGTTGATGATCGGCTTGTCAGTGATGATGTCCGAAATCGCTACCGCGCCGGTCGGGTTCGGATTGGCGGCTGGAATGCCGCCGAACGTCGCGCAGCTGCCCACCGCGATCACGGCGAAGGCGTCCTTGCACGTCTCTTCCAGCATCTGCAGGTTGGTAATGCCGGCGATAGTAGAGTAGATGCCGTCGTCCTTGAGCGGTACCGAACCGTCCACCACGACAATGTATTCACCGGCGTTTTCCTTCATCGCGGCTTCGCGGGCCGCTTCCGCTGCATGGCCGGAGGCATTCATCAGCGTATGGTGGTAATCCAGTGATATGAAATCGAAAATCAGGTCCTCGATCGATGGCGAGTGGGCGCGCGTGATCGACTCAGTGCAGCCGGTACACTCCTGGAAAGACAGCCAGATCACCGACTGGCGCCGGGCGTTTGCAATGCCCTGGGCGATTGCCGTTGCCGCGGTTGGCGGCAGGGCCATGATCGAGGCCGTGTAGGATGCATATTTCAGGAAAGTGCGGCGTGAAACACCGCGTTCCGTGAGCATCTCACCCAAAGTTTTCTTGTCAGACATCGGTTGTCTCCAGTTCTTGTTTGAGCCGTGCGGCGGCTACTTCTATATCAACAGGATGGGTCATCAGGATTTCGGGTATGCGGCAGACCGAGATTTCCTCGGTTGCGATCTTTCCACCGGCGCCCTTGTGGCGAATCCACCAGACACCGGGGTAGGTTGTTTCCCAGACCTCGGACTCACCGGCCAGGTCCAGCTGTGCCTGCACTTCACCACGGCCAAGCACTTCTTCCAGCTCCATGCGGTCGGCGTCGCTCAGGGGGAGACTGCGCAGATCAATCGAACCGGCCTTGCCTGATTCGGAAAGGGCTTCGAGCATTTGCAGGATTTCGGTCAGCACGGACAAAGCCATGCCGGTGGCACGTTCGCTGAGGCAGGGTGCGGCGCTATCGCGCGGCATCTTGCCAGCCCCGGGTCAGTGAGGTGAGGGCTTCGCAGGCCATCGGGATGGTGGCCTTCACCTCGGGTGTCGGTTCCAGGCCCCATTCGACAGAGGCGGGCTGGATCGCGATCAGTACGCGCTCATCGGGGCTGCGGCCACGAATGGCTGCAGCGGAGAACAGGTCGTACAGTGCGACTTCATGAACGCTGCGGCGTTTGCCGGAAAGTTGCTGATCAATTTCCTGGTTGCGGAAAATGCGCATCGTTCCCGGTATTTCGCCCAGTTCGGAGGCATCGACAATAAACACTGCATCGGCGTCTTCGATTTCCGGCAGCAGCGACAGTCCGATAGTCCCGCCATCCAGGACTTCTACATTGGGGTCGGGATTCTGTGAGGATTTGAACAGTTCTGTGACGTGGACGCCGATACCATCGTCCTGCAGGAGGGTATTTCCAATACCCATAACGAGGACTTTCCTTGAACCGGATGCTGCCATAACTGCTCTCTGGTTATATTATAATATTAGGATAAACTAATACATTGTTATTAAGTTTTACAGGCTGCATCTTATAATTCCGGAAAGCGAATCTTATTGACCTTGATCAAATGATGTTGACCTTGATCAATAGCGCTGATGCGGATTTGAATTAAATTCATTTTCATACATGAATTTGTTGGAGACTGACCATGTGCCTGGGCGTACCCATGCGAATCATCGAAATCAACGGCTTCAATGCCCGCTGTGAAGCTCGCGGAATCGAACGCAATGCCAGCCTGTTTTTGCTGCAGCACGAAGACCTGCAGGTCGGTGACCTGGTGATGATTCACGTGGGCAATGCGATCCAGAAAATGACCGAGGAAGATGCGCAGACCGCCTGGGACCTGTTCGACGAAATCTTCGAAGCGGAAGCCGCGCTTAATGCATGAGTTGTCGATCTGCCAGGGTCTGATGCGGCAGGTAGAACAGGTTGCCGCAGACAACAAAGCGCGTTCCGTCGAACGGATAATTCTGCGGGTTGGCGGATTGTCCGGGGTAGAACCATCTTTATTGCAGCATGCCTTCGAGATCGCCCGGGCAGGCACGATCGCCAGCGAGGCAGAACTGGACATTGAAGAAGGCCCCGTCGTGGTCAAGTGCCAGGAATGCGGCGCCAGCAGCGCGGTGAAGGTCAACCGCCTGATCTGCCAGTACTGCGGCGAGTGGCGGGTCAACGTGGTGGAAGGCGAAGAGTTATTATTGTTGAGCGTGGAAATTGAAACAGGATAAAAGCGCAGGCAGAGGGTGTTGCGGTTTTCGGCAAAGCCGAAAGAAGCGACAACCGGTTGCCGAAGCGCACAGCCCCAACGAAATCAAGGAGCATTGTTTTGTGTGAGACTTGCGGTTGTACTATCACTCCCGGCAACCAGCACCTGGTCGGCCCGGACGGCAAAATGGAGCATACCTCCGAGGGTAGGGCGTCGATTGAGGTGCTGAGCGGCCTGTTACACGAAAACGATCACCAGGCGGCCCACAACCGTGAACACTTCGACCGTCACGGCGTTTTGGCCATCAACCTGATGTCTTCCCCCGGTTCCGGCAAGACAGCCTTGCTCGAAGCGACCATCGAAGCCATTGGCAAGGAGTTTTCGATCGCGGTCGTGGAAGGCGATCTGGAAACAGAGAACGACGCTGAGCGTATCCGCGCCCATGGCGTTCCGGCGGTGCAGATCACCACCGGGCAGGCCTGTCACCTGGATGCGCACATGGTGCACGACGCGCTGCATGAAATGAGCCTGGACGATGTCGATATCCTGTTCATCGAGAATGTCGGTAACCTGGTATGCCCCGCCAGCTTCGACCTGGGACACCATATCAATGTAACCCTGCTGTCGGTCACCGAGGGCGATGACAAGCCTGCCAAGTACCCGGTCATGTTCCGCGCTGCGGATGTCATGGTGCTGAGCAAGTCGGACCTGCTGGACGTGCTGGACGATTTCGACACGGCCAAGGCGGAGCGCCATCTGCGTGAACTGGCTAACCCGGCACAAGTCATGACCCTGTCTGCACGCCGGCCGCAAACCATGGAAGCCTGGCTCACATGGCTGCGCATGTCCGTCGAAGCCCGTCGTTCCGGTGAGGACATGAGCCCCAGCATCCAGCCGGACGGCGTACATCTGCACGAACCGGCCTGAAACCGTGACTTCCGCCCGTACCTGGCTGGAACGTATTCGCAGCCTGCCGCTGCCGGATAAAGTTCGCGTGATGAACGTCTGCGGCGGGCACGAACGCTCCATCACCATGGCCGGGCTGCGCGGCGCACTGCCCGAACAGGTTGAGCTGATCCCCGGGCCTGGCTGCCCGGTTTGCGTCTGTCCTGAAGAAGATATTTATGCCGCCATCCAGCTGGCCCGCCAGGGTCACATCCTGGTGGCGTTCGGCGACATGCTGCGGGTTCCCTGCAATGCACCGAAGGCCGAACCCAGGTCACTGGAGGAGGCCAGGGCCGCCGGCGGTGACGTGCGCCCCGTGTCCTCGCCGGAAGAAGTGCTGGGCATTGCCGAGGCCCACCCGGATCAGGAAGTCATATTCTTTGCAGCTGGTTTCGAGACCACCACTGCGCCTGTCGCCGGGTTGATCGCCAATGGGCTGAAAGCCGGCCTGCCACCCAATCTCTCCATTCTTTTATCCGGACGATTGACCTGGCCTGCTGTCGCCTTGCTGCTGGACAGCGATACCCCGGGTTTCGATGCGCTGGTGGCGCCTGGCCATGTTTCGACGATTATGGGACCGGAGGAGTGGGAGTTCGTACCGAAAAAGCATGGCATTCCCGCCGCAGTCGCAGGGTTCACGACCGAAAGCCTGCTGGCGTCGTTTTACTCCGTGTTACGCCAGGTGATCGAAAAAAGGCCGTTTCTGGATAACTGCTACACCGCGGTGGCGCAGCCTGGTGGCAACCCCACGGCATTGGCCGTGCTGGACCAGGTCATGGAAGTTACTGACGCCAACTGGCGGGGGATCGGGGTGATCCCAGGCTCCGGGTTTGCGCTCCGGCCTGAACTGGCGGAAATCGACGCACGAGTCCGGTTTGATATCAATCCTGATGAAGACCGTAAGCGTGCCGGTGAGATGCCTCCCGGGTGTGATTGTGCGCGCGTGGTATTGGGCAAGATCTATCCGAATGAATGCATTTTGTATGGGAAGGCGTGTACGCCAAGGAAGCCTATTGGGCCATGTATGGTTTCGGATGAGGGGGCTTGCAGAATCTGGTGGGCATCAGGGGTTCGGGAGAATACTGAGGGAGCGGCATGAGGATCAGTGCCAGGGGGCCAGGTAACACCCGGCCCGTACCAGCGCCGCAAAGCCGCTCCCCCAACATCCTCCCTCTCTGGGGCTTGGTTTGAGCATGGAAGCCCGGCGCATCATCGTTACAGGGCGAGTGCAGGGCGTGGGGTACAGGCCATTTGTGTATGTCACAGCACATGAATTGGGAATTACGGGCTCTGTATTAAACGGCTCAGGCAAAGTTTTCATTCACGCTGAGGGCGCCGCTGCAGCGATCGATTCACTGGAGCATGCGCTGGTGGACTCAGCGCCGCCGCTGGCTCGGCCGGTGTTGGCTTCCTCTGAGCCTGCTGGACTGGAAGGGCTGACGTCTTTCGAGATATTGGCCAGTGATTCGGCCACGGAGTCTGAGATTCATGTGCCGCCGGATTTGTACACCTGTGATGATTGTGTGGCGGAGCTGACGGGGCCGCAGGAGCGGCGGTTTGGGTATCCATTTATCAATTGCACGCAGTGCGGGCCGCGCTACACGATCATTACGGGGATGCCTTATGACCGGCCGAATACTTCGATGGCCGGGTTTCCGTTGTGCGATGACTGCCGGGCAGAATACGAGTCGCCGCTGGACCGGCGGTTTCATGCACAGCCGCTGGCTTGCCCGGTGTGCGGGCCGCAACTCGAGTTTGTTCCGGCAGGGCGGGATTCGGGGCCGGAGGATCCGCTGCAGCAGGCGGTACAGGCCCTGAACCAGGGCCAGGTGGTCGCGATCAAGGGTGTGGGCGGTTATCACCTGGTTTGCGATGCGGCCAGTGATGAAGCCGTGGCCAGGTTGCGCGAGCGCAAGCACCGGCCCGACAAACCACTCGCAGTGATGTTTCCGATTCGTGGTGAGGACAGCCTGGACGCTGCACGGGAGTGTTTGCAACTGGATGAGATTACTGCCGAAGCCATCCGCGATCCGGCCCGGCCCATCGTGCTGGCAAAGAAACGGGCTGATTTTCCACTGAGCAAGCTGCTGGCGCCCGGGCTGAGCGAACTGGGTGTTTTCCTGCCTTACAGCCCACTGCATCATCAACTGCTGGCAGACTACGGCAAACCCATCGTGGCTACATCAGGCAACATCAGCGGAGAGCCGGTGATCACCGACAACCAGGAGGCGCAGGAACGGCTGGCTGGAGTGGCGGACGCCTTCCTGCACCACAACCGGCCGATCATACGGCCCGCTGATGATCCGGTGATCAGACCGATGGCCGGTGCCGCCAGGCTGATCAGGCCGGGCAGAGGGATAGCGCCACTGGAGCGTGAATTACCGGAAAAATTGCCCCAGGCTATCCTCGCTACCGGCGGTCACATGAAGAACACGGTTGCGCTGGCCTGGGATAAGCGGGTCGTCGTCTCTCCTCATGTCGGTGAACTAGACACCCCAAGAAGTAACGATATATTTAAAATAATAATCAATGATATACAGTCATTATATAATGTTAATTCACAAGTTATAGCGTGTGATCTCCACCCCGGCTATGCCAGCAGTCGCTGGGCGGAGCAGCAGGGCTTACCGGTGATTCGTGTACAGCATCACGCAGCGCATGCGTCCTCGCTGGCAGGGGAGCATCCGGACATCGACAACTGGCTGGTATTCACCTGGGACGGCGTGGGTTACGGCAGCGACGAAACCCTGTGGGGCGGTGAAGCCCTGGCCGGCAAGCCCGGGGAATGGGTCAGGGTAGCAAGCTTCCGCACTTTCAGACTCGTGGGTGGCGACAAGGCCGGGCGCGAGCCCTGGCGTTCCGCGGCTGCCTTGTTGTGGGCCACGGGCGCCGATGAGTCATCGAACCTGGCCAGGCTGGCAGGCTCCGAAGCACTGCGCCTGGCGCATCAAGCCTGGAAGCGTGAGATCAACACGTATGAAACATCAGCAGCCGGCCGCCTGTTCGACGCTGCAGCCGCGCTGGTTCTTGGCCGTCATATGGCCAGTTTCGAGGGCCAGGGACCGATGGAACTGGAACATATCGCGGCAGACGGCTGCGAAGCCGTTCCGCTGTCTTTAAAGCAGGACGCCGATGGCCTGCTGCGCAGCGACTGGGCGCCTTTACTGAATGCATTGACTGACCCGGACTTGCCGCCCGCCCAGCGGGCCGGTATTTTTCATGAAACCATGGCGCAGGCGCTGGTCGACCAGGCACTGGAAATCCGCAAGACACGGGACTTCCAGGCAGTAGGCCTGAGTGGGGGTGTATTTCAGAACCGCCGCCTGACCGAGCGGGTGGTGGCGATGCTTACTGAGAAGGACATCAAAATCCGGCTGCATCGCGACATACCGGCCAACGATGGCGGGCTGTGCTTCGGCCAGGTGGTTGAAGCGGCGGCACTTGCCAGAGCAGAAGATCAAACAGGTAAAAGCAATGGAAGATAAACACATCAGCCTGGCCCACGGAAACGGTGGCCGTTATATGCGTGAACTGATCGCCGAAATCTTCGCGCGTCACTTGTCCAACCCGGACCGGGAGGATTCCCTGGATGTCACGCTGGACGCCGCGCCGATCAGCCTGGAAGAAGACTGCGAGACCTTCATGACCACCGATGGCTTCATCGTTCAGCCACTGGAGTTCCCCGGTGGTGACATCGGATCGCTGGCCGTCAACGGCACCGTCAATGACCTTGCGGTCAGCGGGGCGACACCGAAGTACCTGTCACTCAATGCCTTCATCGAAGAAGGGCTGGAAATCGCCACGCTGGAGCGCATCGTAGCCAGCCTGGCAGAAGCCGCCCGCGCCGCGAACGTGCAGGTGGTCGCGGGCGATACCAAGGTTCTGCCCAGGGGCGAGGGCGGCGGTTTATACCTGGCCACCACCGGAGTCGGATCCCGCCCCGCTGGCACCCGGCTGGGCATGGACCTGGTTCGTCCCGGTGATCGCATCGTCGTGAGCGGCCCGATCGGCGATCACGGGATTGCCGTGATGCTGGCGCGCGAGGACTTCGAAATCCGCGGCGATGTCCGCTCGGACTGCGGTCATGTTATCGACCTCGCCCGCACCGCGATGAACTTTGATGGCCTGCGCTTTATGCGCGACCCCACCCGGGCAGGGCTTGTCGGAGTCACTTACGAAATCGCGCACCATGCGGGCGTGACGGTCAGGCTGGAGGAAACCCGTGTTCCGGTAAGGGACCCGGTGAAGATGGTCTGCGAGATGCTGGGATACGATCCTTACTACCTGGCCTGCGAGGGTCGCTGCATTGCCATTGTTGCGCCGGAGCAGGCTGATGACCTGGTTGAGCAGTGGCGGCAATTTCCCGAGGGTGAGGGCGCCTGCGAAATTGGGCGAATCGAGGAGGGGGCGCCTCGCATCATCCTGGAGACTGAAATTGCCGGGGAGCGGATTCTTGATGACCTGGAAGAGGATCCCCTGCCGCGCATTTGCTGAAGCATTGAGCGAGGCCGGGCTTCGGCGGGTGGGGCTGGTTTGGGAGCGCTGGCTCAATGGTCCCTTTGGGACTTCCCTCGCCACAGTGCTCTCGGCTCTCAGGCGTAACCCCACACCTTCTAATACGCACTGGTGCATGCAGACATGGTTTGATCCGAAACTTTTTGATCTGTCTTAAAGAAAAACCCCGCCAGGACGGCGGGGTTTCCCGTAGATGGTATCGACACCAATCCGCCAGGGCAAATTGGAATCTACCGTCAATTACTTACCTGCGATCAACCACCGCTCCCCATGGGATCGTGTGGGACTGTGTGCCGCAGTCGACAGTGATGAAACCGCCGTGAAGTTTTGTCGGCGCATCTCTTCCTCCATTGAAATCCACGGTGAGAGTGTCACCGTCAACTTCGGCTTCAACGAAACCGCCTGAGCCACCCGCTACATCACAGGTTTCCGAGCTATCAATTAAGATCTCGACACTGCCATTTGCAGGCTTCTTGCCAACGAACACGCCGAAACTCGCGTTGGTCGGATCGAAGAATGCATTCGTCGTGCGTGCGGCTTCCAGGTTGATCAGGCCGCTTCCCTGCTCCCACCATGCCTGACCGAGGTCGGTGGCAGTCGTGGCGAGCGCAGATTTAACCTGTGCCGGAGTCCAGTCTTTGTGGGCCTGGAGAAGCACGGCAGCCGCACCTGCAACATGTGGCGACGCCATGGAAGTGCCGTTGAAAAGCTCCCAATCGTAGCCGTCAATAAAGACCGATGAAAGAATATTAACGCCGGGAGCGACAACATCAGGCTTAACGATGCCGGTAAACGGCGCAGGGCCGCGGCTCGAGAAGTCTGCCAGCAGATCGGGGGTTTCGGGTACGATTGTCGGCGGGGTGATGGTGGTTGGGTCTAGCGGACCCTCGTCGAGGGCCGTCTCAAATGCCAACCCGTCGTCATTGGAGATCATGACTGCAGGGATATCGTCGTCAAATCCGTCAGTTTTAGACATGCCGCCAGGTGCACGATCATCACTGTAGACGATTACGCCGCCGGCTCCGGCAAGATTTGCATTTTGGACTTTCTGGCTGAATGAACACGTACCCCGTGCTATCAGCACAACTTCATCGTCCAATGAATCGTCTGCAACATCACTGGTGCATGCCTCGTTGTCGGTGCCTGGCCAGTCAATAAAGATCTCATTGGAGCCATCGAAGTCAGGAAAATCTCCGCCATATGCCTTGATGTCAACAAAACCTGGGGCATTAATGAGTATACCCATCCCTCTGGTGTTGGTGCTTGCGCCAACGGTGATGACGTTCGCGGCTGAGCCAGGTGAGCCCACCGTAAAGATATCCGGACCGCTATTTCCGGCCGAAGTCACGACGACAACGCCCGCTTCCATCGCGGCGTTGGCCACTTCTGCGAGAAAATCATGGGGGCCCTGGACGCCGCCACCGAGACTCATGTTGATGACATCGTCCCCGGCTGCGACTGCAGCCTCGATCGCTGCTGCGATATCGTGGCTAAGAGCGGAACCGCCAAAGGCAGTAAAACCAGCGCCGAAACCTGGGAACACATTGTAGTCAACCAGGGTGGCACCCGGCGCGACACCGCTGAGTTGCGTGCCGTCCCACACACTGCCATCACTGATGGTCGTAATGCAGCCGCCGACGGTGCCGGCGACATGGGTGCCATGATCGCCATCGAATGCCGTGCAAGGGGCCGGAAATTTGCCTTGTTTATTAGGGGATGCTGCACAACCGGTTACGCCGCTGTAGAAAAACCCTCCGAAGTCAGCTTCTTTGCAGTTGAAGAAAGGATGAAAGCCGGGGATTAACGAATTGATAATACCGGAATCGATGATGGCCACGCTGACACCGTCTCCGCCGCTCTCCTGCCCACCGACATTGCCCCATGCCGCAGGTGCGTTGATGAGCTCAACGCTTTGATCCATGTTCGGCTTATACAACCCGACATCGTGAACATTCTTGGCGCCGCTGATTTTCTTCAGCTGACCGGGATTTAATCCATTAAGTTTAATCACCACCGCGTTGGCCGTAATGAGAAAGGAATTGACGACTTCAGCCTGTGGTGCATGGCGACCCAGGGCAGCCCGGAAATTAGCCTGCTCGTTGTCCAGGTGCTTTTGGTAGGACGCGTAGGCCTTGCTCGATGGGTCGAAACGCTTGCCTTTCTTGGCCGTGCTTTGAATTCCTTTGATTCCACCGTAGTAGCGGGCTGCTCCGGGTGAATTCAGCTCAACGATCCGGTAGCCGGTTTCGGTGCCGTTGCCCCAGGCCGACAAAATCGGCAGGGCCAGCAACAGCAAGCCCAGCACAAGCATCGTTGCAATTTTTCGGTTCAGAGTTGTTAAAGACATAAACAGGTTCTCCCTTAGAGATTTCAGGAATGGTTTATGGGGGGATCGCAATCGAAATTCAGAGGGCCGGTGTAGCGCAAAACTCCACGGCCGAACCTGCACAAGTTGATCTCTCGCCCATTTAACATTCTTCACGGGCCGATTACCAAAACAGTAATCGCACATTTCATGAAGATCGTTATTCACCGGAGACAGTCCCGGCTAAACCGCGTACTCCAAAATCCAGGGCACAGAACCTCAAGAGGTGTGTCCAGGACAACCCGGTTTTCCCTTTTGGCAGAGAACCTTCCCCGATCTGCGATTATGATTTCTTCGACAGTCTCGGGGATATTTCCTTATAAGATTGGCTGATTAAGTATACACAAATAACCCGTTATTTATCTAAATCGGCGGGTTTCCGACCGAAGGAAGCCCGAAGGGCCAGCTAAGAAAGTGCCCAATCAAAGCACCCCTTACTCCCGGCTCTCAGGCATAACCCCACACCCCTCTCGAGCCACGTGCGGTGGCAAGTCAAAATTGTCGGGGCCAAATATCTGCTCAATCTTCACCAGGGCTGGCCTGATTGCGTTCCATTGTGCGGCCGCTTCCTGCGCATCGAATGCCGCAACATACTTGTCTTCACGCGTATAGCGCCAGGCATGCACGGCCGTGCCGGAGCCTTTGAAGGCCTCCATCACGTCCTGCAGATTGGACTGCTTGTCATCCACCATGATGATGACTTTGGGTGCCGGGGTGCCGGTTTTGGCCAGCAATGCCTTGATCATGTCGCCCTTGTGCTGGCCGGCGGTGAGGAACACGCCTTCCTCGTAGCGGGCCGGCCGGGTGCCGCCTTCCGGAACGAAATTTTCCGGAAAGCCTTTCTGCGGGGGCAGGGCGCTGCTCCAGAAGCTGAAACCGTTGCGGCGCAGTTCGCGAAAAGTCTGCAGGCGGTAGTCAGAGCCGCGCGAAGTCACCGCAATTACCGTGAGTCCGCCGTCCTGCATCCGCCCGACCTGTTGTGCGGCATCTGGCTGGGTGGGTCGCATCGCGCTGGCAAAGAATACAGCGCCCTGCACGGCGAACCGGCCGTTCACCAGTTTTCCGCTGCAGGGGTCTTCTTCAGCCAGTGCTTTCTGCCAGTAATACCACTGATCAGAGCCCAGGCCCTGTTCCATGGCCAGCAAGGTGTTGTCGATGTCCAGCACCACCAGCACTTTGTCGTTTCCGTACAGCCCGCCCAGTTGCATGGCGGCGCTGGTGAACATGGCCAGGTCCTCTGTCTCGACCTGCTGGTTCTGGGCCGGCGGTAAGGAAGCGCAGGCTGCCAGCAGCAGAACAGACAATGTTGTCAAAATCAGTTTTGTGGAATTTATAATCATGCGCGTACTCTGCCAGCAGCAAGTCTCACCCGCAACGTAAATTCATTGATAATAAAGGCCGCATCACCTAAAATTGCCGCGCTTCAAGAAAGTCCAGGAACGGAGAGGTGCCGGAGTGGTTGAACGGGCTCGCCTGGAAAGCGTGTATACGGTGTTGAGCCGTATCGAGGGTTCGAATCCCTCCCTCTCCGCCAGATTTAAAAAAGCCCGCCCTGAGCGGGTTTTTTATTATCAGACAGAAAGGCTGGGTTAAGAGCACTGGCGAGCCAGTCGGCTGGGCCGGAGTGATGCCCTGAGCAAAACCCGATACCGAAAAAAACGGGGCTCCCAGGTGGGAGCCCCTGTACTCATTCGTGACGAAGCTGAAGTCAGTCTTGATTAACTGTAATGACCTCGAACTCAGCACCTTCCGGATTGTATGAATGATGCAGTAACACTCCACTCTCGGTGGTACCTGTATCACTAAAATCAATGACTTCAAGCAAGGCTGACGAATTCGCAGGTACCGTTCCGAAACCAACGCCGTTAACGCCATCAAAGTCGACTAAGCCCAG
>Ga0316187_10002910_pt1 | contig 14944 bp, 9 predicted proteins | sample CroRivburrow1_MG_FD_204927 | JGI IMG/M metagenome (GOLD analysis project Ga0316187, IMG submission 204927) | Coastal sediment microbial communities from Maine, United States - Cross River worm burrow 1 | ecosystem: Environmental > Aquatic > Marine > Coastal > Sediment | place: USA: Maine... | reverse complement strand
CGGCGCGTTTGTTGGCACTTCAATGAGCTTCGCCTTCATGGCACAAAGCCCGATCATGAGCTCACTGCTGATGTTTGCTGCAATGATGGGCATGATGTTCGCTGTCACCGCACTGCGCAACAGCATTTGGGGTGTAGTAGCGTTACTGGGTTTCACCTTTATGGCTGGCGTTTTTCTGGGTCCTATCCTTCAGGTGGCGCTTCATTTTAAGAACGGCGCACAGTTGATAGGCATGGCCGCTGGTGGCACCGGGATCATCTTCTTTAGCCTGGCGACAATAGCTACGGTGACCAAAAAGGATTTCAGCTTTATGGGCAAGTTCCTGTTCATCGGACTGATCCTGCTTATAGTCGCTTCACTGGCAAATCTGTTCTTCCAGGTACCCGCCATGTCGCTGACCATTTCCGCCATTGCTGTATTGATATTTTCCGCTTACATTCTTTATGATGTAAGTCGTATCATACATGGCGGCGAAACCAATTACGTGATGGCAACACTGGGATTGTTCTTGAGCATATACAATCTGTTCATCCATTTGCTGAGTCTACTGATGGCATTTGCTGGCAATCGTGACTAGCTTTAACATTGACTAAAAAAGGCGGCGCTAGCCGCCTTTTTTATTGTCCTTCCTAAACACCGAAAATGAATATGGAACTGAAAACTTTCTTGCACCGCCTGAATAAGTCTCCCGAAAACGTAACATTTGAAGATACGATGGCTGTGATTGTTACACTCTATGAATTCACTCCCACCTCGTTCAGAAACGGCTTGCTCATTAACGAACCTGGCGAGAACAATGGCTCTTGCAAACTTTTTGCTTTTGCACGTCTACATGGCCTGACAGAACAGCAGACACTAAACTGTTTCGGTGATTATTACCGCAAAGATGTACTCGGCAAACCAGATGATATCGATCACCAGAATATCCGTAACTTCGTCAGGACAGGTTGGGGCGGCATAGAATTCAACGGCAAGGCACTCATGCCAAAACCCTGATACATCTTAACGAATCGGTTTGCGCTGCTCCGGTCTAAGGCGAGGTTCAAGCAGCTCATCGCCAGCATCGGCATCCACAGACTCGCCATACTCACCCACTAAAGGTAATTCGGCATCATTCCAGCCACGAATTCCTAGTTTGAGCGATACAACATTAACGAAGCCCAATTGCTGCATGACATCGACAGCCAGCACCGACCGTTTGCCTGATCGGCAGACCACTACAATCTCATGCTCGTGTCCGTTTACAAGCTCAGGCTCGGTTTCATCATAATCCCACTCGCAAGACTGTTCCAATATCCCTCTTGGGACATTGATCGAACCCGGAATATGCAGCTTCGAAAACTCTGCAGGCTCACGAACATCAATCAACAACGGCACGTCACCCGATTTGAAACGCCGCCCAAAATCCCACGGAGTGATTTCTCTCACCCGAGTCAGTGCGTCAGCTACAAGTTCATCATATCGCTTCATACTGCTCACCTCTGAACAACATTCGCTTTTCACAAGAAAAAAGGTTGTTCACGCGTTTTGCATTAATCTCGTTTGATCCACCTTAAATCCAGCCTCAACAGATTAGTTAATCGATATCCGCAGATATACCCCATTGTGATCTGTAAATCAGGCTACTGTTTTTTCCACCTTGTGAATAAATATCGCGTCCACCGCCTGTATCGAAAAGCAAACCAAAACCACCCGACCCTGCTGAAGCCCTTATATTGCCCCGGCCTTGACCTAGACTTTTCAGGCTGTATTCGTCATCACCGCCATTATCCGAAAGTATGCCCAGGCCATCGTCATTTCCTGCGCCTTGCGCAAGAATGCCTGCAATATAACGATCACTGCCGCCGTTATCCAACAGAAAGCCGATGCCATAATCGTGGCCGCAGCCCTGCGCAACACCATAGTCCGCGAAATAATTATCATCACCTCCACTATCTATCAGAACACCGGCTGAAAAGTGTATCCCCGCTCCTTGTGAATAACGTCCTGAAATATAGCGATCATTTCCCTGGCGATCGTCAAGTACACCCAACGCAAACCAGTAACTGGAACCCTGGGCAAAATAATCGGCAACATAGGTATCGTTGCCCTCCGCCTCGGCAATAACGCCTATCCCACCGGACGCACCGGCGAGAGTTTCCCATGGGCGCATGCCATAGCCGAATCCCTGGGACATTGATTGGTAGGATTTTCCGGGTGCGCGATTATCCTCGTACATGGCCCCGGAAAAATAATTATCGTTACCGCCTGCTTCGATAATGGCACCATAGCCTTTGACGTAACCGAATCCCTGCACAAAACGATTGCCGTAATAAGTGTCATCCCCACCACCCTCAGCGAGTAAGCCCACGCCAAACCCGCCGGCACCCTGCGCAGCTGCAACGGCTTGATAACGATCCCGGCCTGCCAGATCGGCCAATACACCGATGCCGAGAATTCCCGTTCCCTGCGAATGATTCCTAGCCATATATTGATCGTTGCCATCCAGATCGATCAGAAACCCTCCGCCCAACAACGCACCGCCTTGTGCGAAATCATTGGTAGCAATATAGATATCATCACCAGATAAATCGATACCGATGGAAAAAGGGTTGGAGCGCGTTCCACCCCCAACCTGATTGAGGTATTTATCGTTGCCACCGAAATCAAGTATCAACATTGCGTCTTCCGTGTAAGTGTTATCCCCCACTCCACCGATTAATACTCGTCCTTCTGGCGTGTCAACAACGGTCAGGTTTTTTTCCTCCTTAACTTCCCAATCGGCAGGGAAATGTCCCAACTTGTTTAGGTTCCTGTCCAAGACCGCCAAGGTATCAATATCCAGCGCACGCACTATTTTTGCGGTTGCTTTCATCAGACGTGCCATGTCCAGTTTGAGCACGACATCGAGAAACCTGAGCCAGTAGACTTCTTCTTCCTGTTTCTCCTTTTCAGTCAGCTCAACTTTTATTGCACCCGATTCTTCCTTGAGAAGATCCGTTGCCGCTTCATATAAAAAATCCAATTCCCCTTCATCAAGTGCAGACAACACCACGTCACGCTCTGTGTTCGCATGATGCACTGCCTTTAGCAATCGCTCGATATATTGCATAAAGTCGGCAGGCTGCTTCATTGCCTCGATTTGTGTAGTGGATGATTCCATATCCAGCTCGACCAGTGCTGAGTTCAACAATCCAGATATATCATGCTGAGTTTTATCAAATGCCTCATGCAGAGGATTGGTTATGTGCTTGCGAGCAACTACAGGTAAATCAAGCGGGCGATGCATGACATAGTTCACTTCCTGCAAACGGAATGGGTTGTATCTGTCTTTTTTCACAGCCATGCTTTCTACTTTTTCCGTCTCATCTTGAATGATTTCAAGCAATCTGGAAAATTTATCAGCCAAGTCTCCCCTGTAGAGCGCACTCTCTAACAAGGACTGTTCTACCGATTGAGTATAGGTTTCCAGATCAGGATGTTTCTTTAAAACTGGCTTGACTACGGGGTAGGATTTTATGGACACATCGAGTTCAATTAACTTGCCTTCACGCATGACCTTCAGCTGCATCTCATCATCAGGCTGCATATTTCGGATAGCCTGCCCGAAAGTCATCATTGCATTATCTTTTTCGATAGATTTGTCATTGATGTCCACGATCAGGTCGCCCTTGCGCAGGCCCGCCTCCTTGGCTGGGGAATCCGGCAAGACATGGGTCACTTCGATTGCAGGAAAAATTTGCTTGGTTGCTGTTTCTTGCAGCGACTGATCTGCCTGCTTCATGGCGATGCCCAGCCAGCCATTTTTCTTTTCTCTGGCTGCAGGTGCTGTATCAAGCTCGCGTGATAATCCAAACAAGCGACGGAGCTGTAATGGGTCGGCGTTAATTTCTTTGCCATAGTCTTTCATCTCCGCACCTTTGTACTCGAGGATTTTTTCACCCGCTTCGACCTGGCTTGTTGCGGCATGGACGAGGGAAACATACATAAGCAGAATGAGTATCGATGAAGCAATGCGAGGTATCATCCACTTGCAAGTCTTTATCACAGAACCTCCTGTATCCGGCAAAATTGGATAGCTATCGCCACCAGCTCAGCGCTGAAGTTCAAATAATGCGATTGATTCCACGTGGGAAGTATGCGGAAACATATTCATCACGCCAGCCGCTTTAAGCCTGTAACCATGCTCTTCTACCAACACCTGCGCATCTCGTGCCAGCGTGGCAGGATTGCAACTCACATAGACAATACGTGCAGGAGCAAATTCCGGCGTGAGGGCTTTCATCAATTCCATCGCGCCATCACGTGGCGGATCCACCAGCCATTTATCAAACCTTCCCAGTTGCGCCAGCTTTTCTCCATCCATTTCAAACAGATTCATTTCCTGAAATCCGGTATTGCCTGATAGTGTATTGTAGTCGGCACTCTGCTTGGCACGTTTCACCAAGGAAGCACTCCCTTCTATCCCCACCACCTGGGCACCGCTGCACGCTATCGGCAACGTAAAGTTGCCCAGACCACAGAAAAAATCGGCGATGCACTCATCTTCTTTCGGTTCAAGAAGACGGATTGCGCGGCTAATCATCACACGATTCATTGCACTATTCACCTGGGTAAATTCACTGGGCGCATATGGCATGGTGATGCCAAACTCCGGCAGACTGTAAGAAAGTGCGGGTGCATCAAGTGGATGGAATGGCAAGATGGTGTCATAGCCCCCGGCTTGCAACCAGAACTGGATATTGTGCTTGTCTGCAAAAAGACGCAGCGCGGCTTCATCTTCCTGGCTGGGCGCATCCATCACCCGCAGCACCAAGACATCAACATGTTCGCCCACCGCCACTTCAATCTGCGGCAAGCGATCTCGAATCGATAAACCATCCACCAATTCTGCCAATCTCGGCAACAACGCGGCAATCTTCGGTGCTAGGATTTCGCAGTGCTGCATATCCGCGACAAAACTGCTACGTTTCTCACGAAAACCAACCAGTGTTTTTCCCTTTTTTATGACGTGTTTTACCGATAAACGCGCCCGTTCTCGATAGCCCCAGGCTTGCCCATAGATTGCAGGCAAGATGGTTTCCGCTTTTACTTTGCCGATATGCCACAGTCCGTCTTCAAGGATGCGTTGCTTGACTGCGACCTGGGCTCTGGCATCAAGATGTTGCATGGAACACCCCCCGCAAACACCAAAGTGTTTGCATTTGGGTTGAACACGCTGTGCAGACTGTTTATGCACCCGCGTTACCTGGGCGAGTTCGAACGCTGGCTTTTTCCGATAAGAACTGTAACTGACCACTTCGCTGGTCAGCGCACCTTCTATAAATATCACCTTGCCTTCGAAACGCGCGACACCACGGCCCTCTTGATCGAGTGACTCGACAGTTACCTGGTTTTCATTACCCATAAAATCTACCGCATAGCCTTTTCAATCAAAACAAACAAACGTCCCAGTGGCGTTTGCACCAATATAATCCCGATCAATACACCGAGCGTGTTTGCAACCATGTCCAAGCTTTCGAAATTACGGAACCCCATCCAATCCTGCAAACATTCAAGACTGGCACCCAATCCGACCAGCATGATCACCACGACCATGCGGGAGCGACCAGTCAAATAGATTTGGCAAAACCAAATCGACAATGCAGCATATGCAAAGACATGCTCAAGTTTGTCTGCATGTTCAAACGACAATGGCTCCGGCGGGTGCTGCACAAGTGAAAGATACACGACAAGGCCAACCAACAGCCAGCCACCGGTCAGCCAGGCAAAACGGTAGTTCAGCACAGCGATTTGTTATTTAGGCCACGCTGACAAAAATTCCTGCCAGTGAGGCTGATCGAGTTTTCCCAATTCATCACGCACCAATTCGCATTCTTGTTGATACTGCGCACGCGTCATTACACCGCGCATCATCTGGAATCGGGTGAACACCAGATAGGTATTAACCACATCGGTTTCGCAATAGTTGCTTATCTCTTCCAGACGACCTTGTTGGAACGCTTCCCACACTTTGCTGCCGTCCATCCCCAGCTTGCCTGGAAATCCAATCAGTTTGGCCAAATCGTTCAGCGGCGCATTTGCCCGCCCGGTATACATTGCCAACAAATCCATCAAATCGAGATGGCGCGAATGATATCGACTTATGTAATTGTTCCACTTGTGCTCCCTGTTATCCTCACCCTGATCCCAATAATTGGGTGACTGCACACCGTGGATCATGCCACGGTAGTGCAGTACCGGCAGGTCAAAACCACCACCGTTCCATGACACTAACTGCGGAGAATATTTCTCGACACCGTCAAAAAATCGCTGAATTATGCCCCCCTCATCTTCCTCCAAATCACCCAGCGACCAGATGCGAAAATTGTTTCCCTCGCGTAATGCGCAGGAAATCGCGACGACACGCTGCAGGTGATGTTGCAGGAAATCACTACCAGTTTTCTGGCGTCTCAATTGAAACGCCATCTCTGCCACTTCCTCATCACTTACTCGTGAATCCAAACCGTGTATTGCGCGTAGTCCCGCGATGTCTGGGACAGTCTCTATATCAAAGGTAAGTGTAGGATTCATCGTAAATATCTAATTATTTCCAGAAGTGTGAATTGTTACACAAAGATTACAGTCGCTGTTCATCTGCATGCCTGACCAGAAATTATGCGGCAAAGTATGGTTAATTTGTTTCCTCGAGATATTCATGAAACAGGACTAGCCCAGCGCTTACTAATGAAACTCATCCGCTTGTTGGCGATCGTGCGTAGCTGGTTCATCTGATTTGCGCCGCTTCAAGTAATCACTCAAGTGCTCCATCGCGACATAGAAAGCCGGTGTGATGTAAAGTGTGAGCATCTGCGAGAACAGCAATCCACCCACGACGGCGATACCCAACGGACGCCGTGCCTCTGACCCCATGCCACTGCCCAGAGCGATTGGCAAGGTACCAAAGATCGCGGCGAGCGTGGTCATCATGATGGGACGGAAGCGCACCAGACAAGCCTGGATGATCGCATCGCGGGCGCTGGCCGCTTGTTCGCGGCGGATCTGCACTGCGAAGTCGACCATGATGATGCCGTTCTTTTTCACCAGCCCTACCAGTAAAATCAGTCCGACGAAACTGAAGATATTGAGCTCCTGGCCGAACACGATCAGCGTCAGCAATGCGCCGAACATGGCCAGCGGCAAGGCAGTGAGGATGGTGATCGGATGGATGAAATCTTCATACAGGATGGCCAGCACCATATAGATCACCAGCACGGTGATAAGCATCAGTAACGGCATGCCCACCAGTGATTCACGGAATGTCTGTGCATTGCCGGTGAAACTCGCAGTGATTTCCGCCGGCAGGTCGTTGCGTGCCAGCGTGTCGATACGGTCGCTGACATCACCCAGCGACGTACCCGGCGCAAGATTGAACGACAAGGTCACCGCCGGCAGCTGCCCATAATGGCTCACCGACAGTGGCCCCACACCCGGCGTGATGTCGGCCACGGCACGCAACGGCACCAGTTTGCCGTTATTCGCCGGGACGTACAGTGCGTTTAGTGCATCCATGTTCACTTGGTAGAGCGGTGCCAGTTCCATGATCACCTGATACTCATCCGTCGCACCGTAGATGGTGCTGACCTGCCCGCCGCCGTATGCGCTATACAGCGTGGACTGGATCTGCTCGGCACTTACGCCCAGCGCCGCTGCCGTATCGCGCTGGATGGTGATGTTGACTTGGGGATTACTCAGCTCCAGGCTGCTACTCACGTCCTGCACACCAAGCACATCGGAAAGCTTTGGTTCGAACGCCGCCGCTGCCTGATCCAGACCATCCACGTCCGGCCCCTGCAACACGTATTGATACTGGCCACTGCCGCCCAGACTGCCGATGCGTATCGCCGGCGGGTTCTGGAAGAACACCTGCATCTCACGTACTTCTGCCACCGCCTTGCGCAATTGCTGCAACACCTGGTCTGCGCTATCGCTTCGTTCTTCCTGCGGCTTGAGCCGGATGAACATGCGCCCGATGTTACCGCCGCTCACCCCACCGCGACCTTGCCCGGCACTGGACATGGCTGCCGCAATATTGGGATTCTGCATCACGATTTTCGCAACCCGCGCCTGCATCACCTGCAGCTGATCGAACGTGACGCCCTCAGCCGCCTTGGTAGAGGCGATGATCTGTCCGGTATCTTCGGTAGGAATAAACCCCTTGGGAATGACGCCAAACAGATAGAAGCTCAAAATCAGAATCGACATTGCCACGACCATCATGGTTCGCCAGTGATCTACCGACCAGACAAGGGTGCGTCCATAAGCGTCACGAACACGGTCAAAGCCGCGCTCCAGCAAATTGTAAAGGCGCCCGTGACGTTCGCTGTCTTTGAGGAAACGGCTGGTCAACATCGGCGTGAGCGTCAACGACACCACGCCGGAGATCAGGATGGCGATGGTGACGGTCAGCGCGAACTCACGGAACAAACGCCCCACGATGCCGCTCATGAATATGATCGGGATGAACACCGCCACCAGCGACAGTGTCATCGACACCACGGTAAAGCCTATCTCTCGTGTACCGGTCAGGGCAGCCTGCATCGGGTTCTCGCCCTTTTCGCGGTAACGCACGATGTTCTCCAGCACCACGATGGCGTCGTCAACGACAAAACCCACGGCCAGCGTGATGGCCATCAACGACAGATTATCGAGGCTGAAGCCGAATACCTTCATCAGCGCGAAAGTGCCGATTAGCGAAGTGGGTAATGCCAGTGCGCTGATCAGGGTGGCGCGCGGGTTGCGCAGGAATAAAAAAATCACCCCCACCACCAGCAGGATTGCCACGCCCAGCGTGAACTTCACCTCGTGGATGGAACCGTTGATAAAGTCTGCGCGATCATACAGCATGCGCAACGTGGCATCGCCCGGTGCTTGCCGGGTGAGTTCCGCCAGACGCTCGCGCACCATACGTGACACTTCTACAGTATTGGCACCGGGTTGGCGTTTCACTGCCAGCACGATCGCGGGACGCAGGCCTTTTTCTTCGGCGGTGTTATCAAAAAAAGTGGTCAGTTGCTTGTCTTGTTCGGTGCTGTCCTTCGCCTCTCCCACGTCGGAAAGATGCACGGGCGCGCCGTTGCGATAAGCGATCACCAATCGGTTGAAAGCGGCGGCGTCCTGCAACTGACCTGCGGCCTGCACGGTGTAACTGCGTTCGCTACCGCTGAGTGTACCGGTGGGGAGATTGCTATTTCCGCCCTGTATTGCCTGTTGCACCTGCGACAGCGACAGATTGCGCGCCGCCAGCGCATAGGGGTTCATGTGTAAACGCACCGCATATTTCTGCGAACCGAACACCAGCACCTGAGCAACCCCGGGAATCGTGGAGATCTGTTGTGCGACGCGGGTCTCTGCATACTCATCAAGCTGGGTCAGCGGCAATTGTTCGGCAGACAAGGCCAGATAGATGATGGAAAAGTCGGCGGGATTGACCTTGCGCAAGCTGGGCGGCGAGGACATATTATTGGGCAGACGGCGCACACTCTGGGAGATCGCGGTCTGCACATCCTGCGCAGCGGAATCAATGTCGCGGTCCAGATCGAATTGCAGCGTGATGCGCGTGCTGCCGGATGAACTGGTCGAGTCCATTGATGTCACGCCGGGAATCGCGCTGAATTGCCGTTCCAGTGGCGTCGCTACCGCCGCGGCCATGGTCTGCGGATCGGCACCGGGCAGATTCGCCGAGACGCTGATCGTGGGGAAATCCACATTGGGCAGCTCGCTGACCGGCAAAGAGAAATAGGATACGCTACCGAACATGATCAGCGCAGACATAACCATGGTGGTCATCACCGGACGCCGGATAAAGAGTGCGGAGATATTCACTGTGATGACTTGACTGGTGTTGCAGGCGTATTATCTGTTGAAGCTCGTGCCTTCGACTCAGCAGGTTGCACCCTGATGCCGGGACGCAAATTACGCGGCGCGCGCGTCACCACCGTTTCGCCCACCTTGAGTCCTGTGGCAATCACCGCCAGGTTGCCCACCTGCCTGTCAACTTGCACGTCACGAATCGCGGCAATACCTTCTTCGACGACGTAGACGAAGTTGCCATTCTGTCCGGTCTGTATTGCGGTCTGCGGTATCACCACGGCATCGGACTGCACCTCAAACTGGGTGCGTACACCGACATACTGTCCCGGCCATAATTTTTCATGTCCGTTGGACACCCGCGCCTTGAGCAGTACGGTACCCGTCTCGGTATTCACAGCATTGTCGATGAACACCAGCTCGCCCTGCTCCAGATCGCCGCTGCCGTCCTCGTTGGTAATGAAGATGTGGATGCTGTGTTGCGACTCATACTGGCGCAGTTCTGACAGGCTTTGTTGCGGAATGCTGTATTGCACCAGAATAGGCTGCATTTGGTTGATCACTACCAGCGGCGTAGCATCCCCAGGTATCACCAGGTTACCGGTCTTGGCGCCAAGACTGCCGGTACGTCCAGCGATGGGCGCACGAATCTCAGTGTAAGCGAAATTGATCTCTGCCTGCTTCAGTAACGCCTGTGCCTGTTCAGCCGCGGCGCGGGCAACGTCATACTCCTGTGTGGTGACATACTCTTTGCCTGCCAACGGTTCCAGACGTTTCGCATGTTCCAGTGCATATGCTTGCTCCGCGCGTGCCGCGATCAAGGCGGTCTCATATTGCGCGGGGTCGATGCGGAACAACCGTTGCCCCTTGCTCACAGCCTGCCCTTCCTTGAAATACACTTCCTGCAACATGCCGCTCACCTGTGGGCGAATCTGCACGCTGTGTGCAGATTTCACCTGCCCCACCGCCTGAAAATAAATGGGCATGGGCTGTATACGCACCGCAGCAGTTTCGACGATCAGCACGGCACCCGGACGCTTACTCTTGGCCTTTCCGCCGTCGTCGGATATGCGCCAGCTCACCAGCGCAACCAGTGTCGCGATGACGATAATGATGAACAGGGTTATTGTGATTCGCTTCACGGTGCCTCCATTTTAGATTCGTGCATGCCAACTGCATGACCCAAGCCCCCCACGGCATGACCCAGCGCCGTGCGTGCCGCCGCCCAATCCAGCCGCGCCTGCACCTTTTGCACGCGGGCGTTGGCCAGTGTGTTCTGCGAAGACAATACATCAAGGATGGTTTCGAGTCCGCTCTTGTAACGTGCGTTCGACACATCCGCCGCCAACGTAGCACTCTTCAATTGCGTGGCACTGCTTTCCAGCATAACTGTGGCAGTGCGCAGGTTCTGGTAGGACTGCCACACCTGCAACTCCACCTGGCTGCGCAGATTGTCACTGCTGGCGCGGGCGTTGTCCAACACCGCCTCGGCCTGATGGATCGCAGCGCGATCGCCGAAGCCAACAAACAACGGCACCTTGAGTGTGAGCAGTGCACTGAACTGGGAACTGCTGCTGACATCCTGCACCTTGGTGCGACCCGAGTTGGCATCGAAATTAAGCGTGGGCAGTCCGCTGCCCCTGATTGTTGTCAATTTAACTGCAGCAACCTGCTCACGCGCCTTGGCTGCAAGCAGTTCGGGACGCGCGTTACGCGCATCGTCCATCAGACTCTCCACACTTTGCGCCGGCATTTCCAGTGTCGACGGGTTTTCCCATGTGGCGAGCGTCAATACTTTACCGGGCGATGCGCCGACCGCTACCGCCAGGGCGCCACGCGCAGATGCCAATTGGCCTTCGGACTGCTGCAACACAAGCTTGCTACCCCCCAGCGCCGCCTCGGCCTTGTATACATCACCCACTGTGGCGAGTCCCGCAGCCCTTCGATCCTGCGCGGCATCCAGGTTGGTTTGCGCATCTTTCAGACTCTGGCGATTGACTTCCACCACTGCCTCCAGACCCAGCACCTGATAGTAGGCCTGCTCCACTTGCAGGATGACATCCTGCACGGTTTGATCCTGACTCAATTGCGCAGAAACAAGTTCGAACTTACCTTGAGCCAATAGCCCGCTACGCACACCAAAATCCCACAGCAGATAACTCAAGCTGACACTGGCACCATAACGCGTCTGGATGTTGGCGGGCTGGCCGGAAAAATTCAGCGAACGATTGCGCTGCCCTGTCAACGTGGCATCGATCTGCGGCCAGTAACCGGCGCGCGCCAATTCAACACCCGCCTCGGAAGCTCGGATCATGGCCCATCCAGATCGAGTCCTTGTATTTTGCTGCAATGCCAGATCGGTGAGCTGCATCAGGGTCATAGCTTGTGCAGAATCCTGGGAAGAATTGCCATCATCAGGAAGGTTTACCGCACCCGCCGCCGTCGCGATATTCAGCAAGGTCGCTAGAAGTGTGATGGCAAGCAGGAAATGAGTTCTCATTTAATTAACGATGGCAATGACTATAAAAGGATGAAGGCCAACAATAAGTTCTCAATGAAAAATTGGAGCATAGGAAAAACCGCACTTATCTTACAATGCCTCTGACACGACTGTCCTGCGTAATTACAACTGCCAGATCACTTTGACTGACCCAATTGCCGACACAATTTTCACTTCTCTATTTACTTCTCACTCAACACTCCATCCGCAAAAACCAAAGCACACCTCACCGTCTTGCCCACATAAACCGTTTGCATCGCAGCACGGTATTCCTGCATCTGTGCGCAGTAACGATCTGAGTCTTCACTATCGCCTAACTTGTAATCCAGCACCCACACCTCTTTATCGAATTCCACCAGCCTGTCGATGCGTTTCAACTCCCCTTTCGAGTTAACGTAGGGCATTTCGTTGCTGGCACTTTTATATTGATTGGCGTCGAAAAAGCGTGCAAGTTGCGGTGTAACCAATAATTGTTGCGCTTGTTGCCAGAGCTCTTCGATCTCTTCATCGTGGATGGCAATGCGTTGCTGTAACGCCATCTTGTCCGCCGGATTTCCATCCGTAAGATGTTGCAGCAAGGCATGTAACCATATACCGCGTTGTTGTTGCATGGTGTAACGGGCAGCGCGCTTTCCAGTCGGTACCGGACTTTGCAATGCCACATCTAGCTTCCCTGATTTTTTTTCCGGTGTGGATACAGCATTCATCGCCGCAGACAGCAAAGGATTGTCGCGCTGTTCATTCACCAGCGCGATCCTTCCATACCAGGATGTCTCAGCCAATTCTCCATTACCACTCACCAGCAGCGCCTGTTTGGCGCGCGTCATCGCGACATATAACAGATTCATTTCCTCGTGACGTGCATAGGCTTCATCCGCATCGAAATAATGCGCGCGCTTAGCCCCGCGTCCGCGTTTTTCGCTGAACAGAGAGAAATGTGCCGGCCTTGGCGCGTTGGGTTGCCAGTCGAGCAGCACGTTGTAGCTGTCAGTTTTGCTTTGAGTGTCGTTGGCGTCCAACAGCCACACGATGGGTGCTTCCAGCCCCTTGGCCTCATGCACGGTGTAGATACGCAACGCATTGCCAATCTCGCCCACCTTGCCTTCGTCCGGTGATTCGTTTTCCGACGCGCGTAATTCGCGCAGTTCGGCGAGGAAGCGTGGCAGACTGGGATAACGCCCCGCATCCACGTTGAGTGCGACCTCCATGAAGGCTTGCAGGTTGGCGCGCACCGTCTCGCTCATCTCGACCGGTAGTGCTGCCGCATAGCGATGCAGCAGATCACCTTCGAAATAAATGCGGTCGAGCAGATCATGCACCGGTAGCTTGTCGGCCAGCGTTATCCAACCTTCTAGTAATGCGCAAGCACGTTGCAGATGAGCTGAAGTGATATCGCTTTGTGCAAGACGCTGCAATCTGGCCCACCAACGACCTTCGGTTTCTGCAGCAAGCTTCATCAGATCAGCATCACTGCAAGAAAAGATCGGCGAGCGCAGTGCCTGTGCCAATTCCAAATCGGCAAACGGTGTAATCAGGAAGGTCAGCAGTGCCTGGATGTCTTCGGCTTCCAGAGTATCGAGTAGCCCGCCGCGGCGTGAAGTCAAAAACGGAATGTGACGGGCTCGCAAGGCGTTTTCATAGACACGCAGATGCAGCCGCTTGCGCACCAGCACCATGATGTCCCGGTACTCGGCGTGGCGTAGCTTGCCATTGTCCAGCACGCTCCAGTTTGCGACGATGTCGGCGGTGTGTTCGGCGAACTGATCCGCTTCACGTTCGCGTGCACCCTCTTCTATTTCAGTTCTTAGCGTCATCAACGGATTGCGCAAAACCAACGCGTCTTCTTTCAGCTCCTCAGTTTCACTCGTTTCAGCAACAGCCAGCGAAATCGTATCAACATAACCGGGCACATCCTGATGATGTGCGATGTGTTCCTCAAAATCCACGAAGCCTTCGGGGTGCTGCGCAAACACGCCGTTCACCGCATCCAGTACTGCCGGTGCATTACGCCGCGTCTCATTCTGCGTCAGATGATTCGCGCCGTATTCGCTTTCCATGAACCCTCGCACCTCACCGAACAATCGCGCATCGGCACGGCGGAAGCGGTAGATGGATTGCTTGGGATCACCGACCACGAACACGGTTGGTCGAGAATCGACAGCTGCCGACGCGGCAAACCAAGATTGCAATATCTGCCACTGCAATGGATTGGTGTCCTGAAACTCGTCCAGCAGCACATGGCGGTAGCGGCTATCCAGCTTGTATTGCATGTACTCGGCGCAATCACTCTGGTTGAGCATGCGGCACACCTGCCATTCCAGATCGGTGAAATCCATCTGTTGCTGGCGTAGTTTCAACTCCTGATAATGCGACAACAATTCCGCACCGCAATGTAGTGCAGCCTGATTCATATGTAAGGCTGCAAGTTCGGTGAACGCATCGCGCACCGCTTGCAGTTTGTCGAACAGCAAATCCCGCACCAGCATGAAAGTTTCTGCATCCTGTTTTTTGGTCGGTTTGAAGCTGCGCGGATCGTCGGTTTGGGTATACAGCGCACTCGTAAGTTCGACATAGCGCTGGTGAATATCGGCCACTTCCGATGCGATTAATATCTCG
>Ga0316187_10002908_pt1 | contig 14950 bp, 13 predicted proteins | sample CroRivburrow1_MG_FD_204927 | JGI IMG/M metagenome (GOLD analysis project Ga0316187, IMG submission 204927) | Coastal sediment microbial communities from Maine, United States - Cross River worm burrow 1 | ecosystem: Environmental > Aquatic > Marine > Coastal > Sediment | place: USA: Maine... | reverse complement strand
CAAGCTCGCCACCGTCGACGCCTCGCTGGCAGCGCTTCTCGGGTTCCAGCCGCTGGTGGTCCACTACGGCCTCATGACCATGGTCTCGGTGACCGCGGTGGGAGCCTTCGACGCGGTGGGTTCGATCCTGGTCGTGGCGTTGATGATTGCACCGCCGGCGACCGCCTATCTCCTGGCGGAGCGCCTCGGACCCATGATCGGTTTCGCAGTCGCGACAGCGGCCGCCGGCGCTGCGCTCGGGTGGGCCGTGGCCCTCGCCTTAGATGTCTCCATCGCCGGGGCGATCGCCACCGCTAGCGGTCTGCTTTTCGCCGTCGCCTTCCTCGCCGCTCCGCAGCGGGGGTTGTTGGCCCAGGCGCGGAGGCGGTCAGGGCAGAGACTCGACTTTGCGGTTCGGATGCTGCTCGTGCACCTGCTCCACCACGAGGACACGCCCGAAGCGGCCGAGGAGTGTCGCGAGGCGGGGCTCTTTCGTCACCTCGGGTGGCGAGAAGCGTGGACCAGGCGAGTCGTCGGCAAGGCCGAGCAACGGGAGCTGGTGGCCCGCGCCGGTGAGCTCGTGCTGCCCACTGAAGCCGGCCGTCACCTCGCCAACAATGCCGTGATCGGATTCGGTGACTGACGATCTGTCACGGCGAAGCCGGATGGCCTCTCGAGACCAGTCCGGCTACAATGAATCCTCTGGAGGAACGCATGCGCGTCATCGAAGGCAAACTGGATGCGAAAGGTCTGCGGTTCGCCCTCGTGGTGAGCCGATTCAACGAGGCTTTGACCTCGCGCCTCGAGTCCGGGGCCGTGGACTGTCTGCAGCGCCACGGCGCGGCGGACGACGACATCACCATCTACCGGGTGCCCGGTGCGTGGGAGATTCCCTTTGTGGCGAGTCGACTCGCCGGATCGGGAAAAGTCGACGCCGTGGTCTGCCTCGGTGCGTTGGTTCGCGGCGGAACCGCCCACTTCGAGCTGATCGCCGCAGAGGTGGCCAAGGGAATCGCTCAAAGCGCAATGGGATCAGGGGTGCCCATGACCTTCGGGGTGATCACCGCCGAAACCCTCGAGCAGGCCGTGGAGCGCGCCGGAACCAAAATGGGAAACAAGGGCTGGGAGGCCGCACTGGCGGCGGTTGAGATGGCGCGATTGTTCGAGGGGTTTGACGGGTTGCGGTAGTGATCCCCGCCATGATTGAGGTGCACTAGATGGGAATGCGCCGCCATGCCCGCGAACTTGCGTTGCAGTTGCTGTATCAACACGAACACACCGGCGCCGACCTCGACGTCATGCAGAGGGATTTTGACGAATGGACGGGTGCATCCACCGGGGTGCGGGAATTCGCCGACTTTCTGTTGCGTGGGACCCTCAGCAACCTGGAGCAGCTTGACGAGGAGCTCGCGCTTCAGACGGCGCACTGGCGTCTCGAGCGTCTCGCTGCGGTCGACCGAAACATCTTGCGGTTGGCGATGTTCGAGCTGATGCACGAACCCGACACTCCGCCGGCTGTCGTGATCGATGAAGCCATCGAGATCGCCAAGAAGTTCGGTGCCGAGGAGTCCGGACGGTTTGTCAACGGTGTCCTCGACGGTTTCATCAAGAGGCGGGCGGAAGCCCGGTGAAGGCCCTGTTGATCGGACTCGCACTCGTCTCGGCCGTGGCCGTCCATGCCGACGAGGCGGTCTATCTCATGCGGGGGCCGGTCCTTCCCCCGGCGTATGAGGCCAATGGCTACGCCCTCGCGGTCCGCGACAGGGCCGATGGCAGTGTGGAGGTCCACGTGGAGACCTCGCTCAACCCCATCGGCTCTCGAGGGTCCTTTTCCGAGGTCAGGTCCGGCGAGATGCCTTCGGTGCCGAACGGGTTCGAGCTCCCATCAAGGTTGCGTTCTGCCCTGGGTCCGGAGATGGACGCCTGGGAAGCGGCAACCACGGTGCTCGAGTGGGTGTCCGACCGGCTCGTTCTCGTCGACAACGACCAGCACCCGCAGGATGCGGTGTCTGTCTTGAATCGGGGTGGCGGAAGATGCTCCGGGCTCGCCAACGCGACTGCGGCTCTGCTGTTGGCCGCCGGCTTCGAAGCGAGGACCGTGAGTGGACTCCTGATCACCGGACGAGAGGCCATTCCGCACCGATGGGTCGAGTGCCGACTGCCGGGCGCGGGCTGGGTTCCGACGGATCCGACTCTCGGATGGTGGGCCATCACACCCCGCCATGTGGCTTTCAGTGATGCCGTGGACCAGGTGCCCAGGATCGAGATCCTGGAGCCTGCGGTTGGTGAGCTTCGTCGACTGCCGCGGATTGGTAGGACCCTGGTTCGCCCGAACCAGGGTGCCGAGCTCGTCTGCCGTCTGGGAGATTTCAGTGACGATCGCACCGCGGTCGCCCGGTTGTCGAGGGGGTCGGATCGCCGGCAGGCCGTGCTGGGACCCGAGGTCCGTTTCTCCAGTCTGTTGCCCGGACGCTGGCTTCTGGTGATCGAGCTCGAGGGTCGGGTGATCGAAAGACGAGAGTTCAATCTCCGTTCCGGGGTGGTCCACAGTTATGTCGTTACCCTGCCCTCGGTCGAGCTTGAGGAGGTCGGGTCGTGAAACGAATTCTCTCCGGCAGTCTGACCCATCTGGCGCCACCCGCGCTGATGCGCTTGCTTTCGGCGACCGCCACGAGCGGTGTCCTGGAACTGGTGACCGATGAAGGTTCGTTCCGGATGGAGATTGATCACGGCTGGACCGCGGTTCCTCCGACTGATCAACTCGATGCCGCGAGTCGTGTGTTGACGTGCTCTGAAGGTGCATTCCGATTTGAACCTGGGGACGTTTCGCCCGTCGAGGGCCCGTCGTTGAGCCTCGGCGCCTTCGCCGACGCCGTCCGGTCTGGTCTGCGGGATCTCGAGAGCGGCCAGCTGACCGATATCGAGGTCGATCGCCTGGTCTCGGGGGAGATCGTCGAGCTTGCTCAATCGGCGACCCTCCCGAACATCCACCTCCTGCCATCGGAACCGCCGGTCAACCCCCTGGACGACCTGCTGGAAGGCCTTGCCGACCGGGCGCCTGAGGAGCTGCTCTTCGCGCAGGTTGGGGTGGTGGCGCCGGATCCACGGCTCTGGCGCGGTGCCGTGGAGAACGAATGGCGCCGCCGGGGCTGGCAGGTCCGCCAGATCGGCAAGCACGATGACTTCGACCTTGCCGATCTCGATGTGTTGGTCATTCACCAGGCAGTGGGCGTGTCTCGCCGTGGCAACGAGGAACGGTGGCTCGATCTGGTCGCTCGTGCGCAGGAGACGAAGCCGCCGCTTCCGGTGGTGTGGGCCGCACCCCTCGGTGACCCAGCGTGGGTGCATGAGTTGGTGGCCGCCGGCGTGACCTTCCTGCTCCCGGTACCACCGGGCGAGGGCGGCGAGGTTCAGAGCCGTTTCGTGGATGATCTGACCCTGGTGGTCGATCGCCAGTTGATGTCCCTTCGTCCCGACAGCCGGCCGGTCCTTCCGGTAGCCGTGACCGAACTTGTCGATGCGTTGTTGCACGAAGCGGACTCCGAGCAGGCGGTGGGGGTGCTCCTGCAGCTGGCTTCGGCGCATCTTCTCCGGGGAGCGGTCCTCATGGTCGAGGAGACAGCCATCCGATGTCGTGCGGGATTCGGCTACCCCCTCGCTCGGGGAACGCAGGCGTTGCCCCGGGGCCTGGGGATTCTCGAGCGGGTCATCAGATCCAGCAATCCCACGGTCGGCATCGACCCGGCGGCGGGTGGTTCTCATCGACTTGCGGAGGTCCTCGGTCTCGACGAACTACCATCGGCGACGGCGGTCATTCCACTCGGTGTCGGGGTCTCGGTTGCGGGGGTCCTGGTGGCCGATCGTGAGGGCCAGGCGCTCCCCGATCTCTCCGAGTTGGTTGTGCTGGCCGGTCGCCTCGGTGGGGTCGCGCTGCACTCGTAGCTCGTACCTACTCGGAGACCCCGGATGGCGGCAGCCCGGTCCCCGATACGATCTGTTCTTCATCTGCACGGTTTCACTGCTATCTACCATCGCCGAAAACCGGGATCTCTGATTTTCCTCTGGAACTGTGTTCTGAATTGACAAGGTGTTGACTCTTGGATATGGTCGAACCAGGAACAAACCGGCTGGTTCGACTTGAATCGGGCTCGACGACCGGACTTCGGTGTCTCAAAGGTTGCTTTCGTGTCCACTCAGACGGCAGCGAGAGAATATCCATGGTGACTCTGATCATCGAAAATGCAGGCGGCTCCCAGCTGACGTATCAGCTGGAAAAGCAGGCGGTCTCCGTCGGCGCGTCGAGTCGCAACGACATTGTCCTCCGCGATCCCGGGGTCGCCCCGCAACACGTGGTGATCCAGCGCAACGGTGATGTCTTCACTTTCCTGGGCCAGCACCGTCAGGTGGTCGTGCTCAACGGAGAACGACGGTCACGCGGTGTTCTCAAAATCGGCGACAAGATCCGAATCGGGGCCGCGACCATCGTGTTCAAAGGAAGTGACGAAGCCGAGACGGACGTCAGGATGGTGGATGAGGGCCAAAGCGAAGCCGATATCGATTCCACGAAATCGCCCTCGTCGGCAAAGAGAGAGAAGCGACGTTCCGAGATCGTGCTCTTTCGAGAGTCCCATCACCTGAGTGACGCCCGGCAACAACTCGTTGATCTCTTTCGCTCTCGCATGCGATCGGATCTCGTGCCTTCTCTTCGGACCTTTCTGGCCACCGTCTTTGCCGACAGGAAAGCCCTGCTCGCATTGGTCGATGAGGAGGGGAAGTTCGAACCTGTGGTCTCCCAGTGGGAAGGGACTCTTCCGCGGCTCCCGAGCCGCACCTTCGAGGAGCTCGATTCCGTCGGACGGTACGCGGTGCTGCACCTCGAGGGTCAGGTTCTTCTTGTTTTCGCAATCGATCGGGGTTCGCACGAGTCCAATGCCTATGTGCTGGCCGAGTCCACCCCCGAAAATCAGGACGAAGACCGTGAGTTGCTCGGTGAGTTTGCCCGGATGCTGTCCGTGCACTGGGACAGGGTCGAACGGTCGACCTCGTTGTACGGTGAGTGGGCCAACAATACCCGGCAAACGCTGGAAGCCAACCTGCCCGGCACATCACAAGCCGTTCGTATTCTGCGCGACAGCGTCGGAGCCGCGGCTCGGTCGTCGTCACCGGTCATGCTCTGCGGCCCGCCGGGGGTGGGTCGGATGTTCGTTGCGAATTTGATCGCCTCACTCCGTCCGGCGGGAGAGGCTCCGGTGCGGGTGTTTCAGGCTCGGCCCGAAGAGGATGCAGCCCTCCGCGCCGAGCTCTTCGGACCGGTTCAGGTCGAGGACAGAGAGAGTCTGGGAGAGCGCTCCCGAGGTGCGGTGGTGGTCGTGCGTGATGTGCATTTGATGGCGCCAGGGCTGCAGCGGGAACTGGCCGCGGCAGTGACCGGGGACCTCGAGTCCGTCTACGGGCCGACCGTGCGGTGGATCGTGACCACCGGCGAAGACGCCATGGCAATGCTCAATGAAGGCGTCCTCGATATGACCCTTTTTCGGCTCTTTGATCGTCACATCATTCGGATGCCCACCCTCGCCGACCGGCGCGAGGACCTCCCCCTCCTCGTCGTCCGCCTCCTCGAGCGCATCGGCGCGGAGCAGGGGAAGGAAGTCAGAGGAATCGAGCTGGAGACCTTGAATTCAGTACTCGAATATACCTTCGATGGGCAGATGACCGAACTGTTGGGTGAGCTTCGGCGGCTGGTGTCGGCCACTCCGGATGGGGAGATGGTTCGGGGAGTGGTCCCACGTCTGGCCTCATTCGGACGCGGAAGGCCGACCGATGACACCGAATCCATCTACACATCGTTGGTGAACTGCGATGACCTCAAGGACGTGATCCCGGGAGTCGAGCGACTCATCATCGACAGGGTGCTTCGTCGCGTCAAGGGCAACCAGAGCCAGGCCGCGAGGACCTTGAATCTCTCTCGTGGCGCCCTCATCGCCAAGATCAAGGAGTACGAGATCGAGGACTATCGGGCGTTGCGCCGCAAGGGCTAGGAGCGTGTAGCGAATAGAATTGGCGGCGCCTTTCGGGTGTCGTTTGGCCCGAATTTCGGCGGATTCTTGGCCCATACCACCAGTATGAACCCGCGAATCCGACGAAAATCGGCCTCAAACGACCCTCCAAAATCCATCCACCATCTATCCACCACACGCTCCTAGTTCTTCTTTTTCTTCTTCGGTGGGTCGCTCTTCTGCGGTGCGACCGGTCCGAGCAACTGACTCACCATGTCCCAGTTGAATCCGAGCCAGATCAGGAACGGAAAGGAAAAACGCCCGGGGAGATCGGTGAAGTAGCGCCAGAACCCATAGAAATCTCGGGAGAAATCCGAGTAGTTCTGCAGACTCCATTCACCGAGAGACAGGGCGTACAGACACTTGACATGGAAGAAGAGATTCATGGTCTGACTGAGATAGAGAAGGCACCAGCCCATGAAAAATCGCTCGAACTGCCGGCGTGAAAACGGCCGCGGTAGTGCCAGATAGAGCGCGAGCAGGACGATGATGTTGAAGTGCTTCTCAGTCAGGGGGATGGCGGGGATTCCCGAATCGGTTCGGAAGTCGGCGCGATGCACCTCGGCCGAGTGATCTTCGACGACCAGCCGCGTCACTCGAGGGTATTCGAATGACCGAATCAGGAGCTGTGCGAAGCTCGAGATCGCGGTGTCGAGCACCGGGCGCAGGAGGAGCCATACCGCCATGGCCACCAACAGGGTCAGTGGCAGTTTCTTCAGGAAGCTGCGATAGAGCGTGACCGGTTCGCTCATGACCAACTCTCCGATCTTGAAAGAGTCACCGAATCGACACCCGTCGATCAATCCGATTCCCGCTCCGGTAGGGAGGTGAAGAAGTGGGCCCAGGTGATCCAAAGAGTCACGCCTGCCAGGATCACCAGCGACTGCCAGATGAAGATGTGAGATGAGTTGAAGAGCTTCGGCAGGTAGATGCCGATGTAGAAGAGCGAGATGATGCGGACGAGGTTGATGGCCTGAATCGCCAGCAATCCGCCGATCACACCGAGAACCTTGGCTGACCACCGGGCTGGAAAGGCGAGGACGCCTGAGATGAAGATCAGGCTGGTGATCAGTCCGTTGCACCCGTTGTAGATGGTCACCGCAAAACGGGGCGATCGGAGTCGACACCCGTTGATGGTGATGTCCTCACCGAGGAAGCCAAGGACATGGCCGGAAGCTTTGGCAATGAGGGTCGTGTAGGGCACGACAAACGCATCGTTCACCGGTCTCAGGGCAATCACGGTGAAGCTGATGCCAAGAATGCTCAGAAACAAGATGAGAAATCGTGATTCTGGGCGGCGCCAAAGGTTTCGCGGATCCATGCGTTCTGACCTCCAAGCGGGCGTGCCCGGCCCACGCCGCAGCGGTCATGATACCCGAACTGTATCGGGAGCCGCCGGGCCCGGCTTCGTTGGATCGGCCGACAGTCATCGCGACATCGCAGTTCAACGCAGAGGCGCAGAGGCGCAGAGCCATCGCAAGAGAAAGTGGATGGTGCGTTGCCGGGAGGGTGTCTGACCACGTGGGAAGTGCGGAACTTCCGGCGGGCCTCTGAAGGGCAGCCAAGATGGCCGCCCCCACAATTCATAGCATCACGGATTGGGGTGGAGGAGGCGCCAGGTGATGGCTTCTGACCGTTGCGTCAGGGATGCATTGCGAGCAGGGCTTGATGGAGATCGGACCCGGTCCTGAACCTGGCGGTGGGCTCTTTCTCCAAACACCTGAGTATGAACTCCGACAGGCGGGGGTCGAGCTGCGGTTCGAGATCGAGCGGGTCGGGCGGTCGCTGCCTGAGGTGGGCGTCGACGATGCTTCCCTCGTTGAAGGGCGGGCGTCCGGTCGCGAGGTGGAATGCCGTGGCCCCAAATGAGTAAACATCGGTTGCCGGGGTCGGGCGTTTGCCGCGGATCTGCTCCGGCGCCATGTAGTACGGAGTGCCGTAAATCCGCAGATCACGCCCGGAGGTCAGATCGAGCCGGGCGGCGATACCGAAGTCCAGGACTTTGACCTCGAGTTCCGGGGTCAGAAGAACGTTGGCCGGTTTGAGATCTCGATGGATGATCCGGTGCTGGTGGGCGTAGGCGACGGCATCGGCAAGGCGGGTCAAAATCAGGAGAATATTGGCGCTGACGCGGTGATGAGCGCTGCGGACCACCTGGTCGAGGGCTTCGCCGGGGACGAACTCCATGGCGATGAAGTAGCCACCGAATCCGGCTTCGAAATCGAAGATCGTGACAATGCCGGGATGATTGAGGGTAGCGGCTGTCTTGGCTTCGTCCTCGAGCCGCGCAGCCACCTCAGGTGAGGTCTCTCGGAGGACTTTGATGGCCACATCGCGATCGAGGCGTGTGTCTCTCGCTTTGTAGACCACACCCATGCCACCGCGGCCGAGCTCGGTGAGGATCTCGTAGCGATGCGGGCCGGCCGAGGGTGTGAAGGGCTCCGGCGCATCGTCGCCGGTAGTGGCGGCCGGCTTTCCGACTCGTTGGGTGGTGGCAAGCTCTTGGCGCAGCTTTCGAGCCGGTTCGCAAGAAAAGTCGAACTCGAGGATGCGATCGACGATGGTGATGCTCTTGTCGGTACTTCCGGCCTCGAAGAGTAGTCTGGCGAGAGCCACAGCCGGTTCCAGTCTGCCTGGCTGGAGGGCGACGCCGACGACGGCTCGTTGGAGGCAAAAGATCGCGTCGTCCAGTGAATCGTTGGCGCGAGCCCACTCGGCGATGTCGAGGATCACGTCCGGGATGTCGGGAACGGGCCCCGGGTGTTCGCGGAGGATGTGGCACGCCTCTTCCAGCATCTCTGCGCGGTGGAGCTCGATGAGGGCGTCCTGGAGGTAGCCGAGGCGGGCCATGAAGAGGGCCGTCTTGTCGGCCCTGCCAAGACCCCGATAGATCTCCAATGCCCGGACGTCCTCACCTGCTCGCTCGGCACAGCGCGCGGCCGCTTCGAGGTCGCCGGCGAACTCCCACAGATCGCTGGCCTCGGCCCAGCGGTTCAGATCTTCAAGCAAGGGTGCGGCGAGGGTCCATTGTTGGGCACTTCGCGCCAGGTCGACCGCCGCCGAGGGACGGCCGGAAGAAACCAGGAGAGTAACCGCCTTTTCCACCCGACCGGAGGTGGTCAGCACCTGGATCAGCTCTTCCTCCATGTTCAGGTCCGACAGAACCGGCACCAGATCGTCGGTTTCGGATTGGACGAGCTTGCTGAGACGATCGATCTCGGGATCGGCATCCGATCTGTGGTGGCTGGATTGTTGGAGCTGGTCGTAGAGACGCTCGAGATGTTGCACCCGAATCTTGGCCGATCGGTGTGGGTGACCCGCGTCGTTTGCCGAGCGTCCGGCCTCCACCAGATTGTCGGCCTTGAGGAAAGCACTTGCGGCTTGTTCGTGCTCGCCGGCTGCCCGCCACGCATAGCCCACCGCCTGCCATTCACCGAGAACCTCGTTCAGCCGAGCCTCGGTCGCGTGGTCGCCCAGCTGTTTTGCAACCCGCAATACAGGTCGAAATGCCCCGTCAGAGGGCTGAAGTTGCCCCTGTGTCAAAGCCACGTCGGTGATTCGAAGTGCTTGCTTGGGATCGCCGGCTCGAATCCACGCGCCAATGGCCTCGCTCATGTATTCGTTCCGGGCCAGCCACTCCGCGAGCTCGCGGTCGCATTTGATTGCAGACTGCGGGTCGTTCGCTTGGCGGAACGCCTGGCTCGCCTCGCTCAGGTTTCGACCACCGGCAAGCTGGTAGTACTCCCCGGCTTCGGCGTAGCGTTTCAATCGGTTCGCGACCTTGGCGGCCTTCAGCCAAGATTTCCCCTTCTTGAAGTTCGCGAGAGCGCGGTTGAGCTTTTCGTGCTGAAGGTAGATCTCACCGGCGCCCTCGTAGTCTCCGCGTTGCCTGAGGGCCCGCACGAGTTTGTCCGTCGGGCTTCCACCGAAGACAATTCCGAAAGCCCCCCACAGGATGAGCACACCGGAAACGAGATTGGCGGCGATCCTGACAATAGGGAGTCGGAGCCACTGGAGAATCTGCATGGCTCCCGGATCGTTTGCGTGCGGCGCCGCTGCGAGAAGACCGAGATTGAAGATCGCGCCAATGATGAAACCGATGCCGAGTGGTACCAGGTATCGCCTTTGAGAAAAGGGTGTCATCGCGACGAGCATCATCGTCGCCGTCGGAGTCGAGGTTCACCCATCATAAAGGCATTCTACCCTGCCACGGCCTCCGTGTTGTACTGCTTGAGTGGATTGGAGCCCGCCGCACATGGTGCGAAATCGCCATGAACTTGAAATTTTATAAGACTTCGCTCATATTTATACACCATGGCCGTCCTCCGCTGGCGGAGGAAAAGGCCGCGCCACCCGGTGGCGACGGAGGCGAGATTGGCGACTGACTATTACAAGACCCTCGGTGTTCCGCGCTCGGCGGACCCATCGGACATCAAGAAGGCCTACCGCAAGCTTGCAAGAAAGTACCATCCGGATGTCAATCCGGGCAACGATGAGGCCGAGAAGAAATTCAAGGAAATCCAGGAAGCGTATGCCGTGCTGTCGGACTCCAAGAAAAGGAAGCAGTACGACACCTTTGGGACCGTGGATGGCGATCCGACCGCCGGATTTGACCCGTTTCGTCGAGCGCGGGGGCGGACTTCAGGTCAGGGACCTGAAGGGTTTCGCGTCGATTTTGACGGGATGGGCGGGTTCCAGGATCTCGGCGATATCTTCAGCCAGTTCTTCGGTGGGGCGCGCGGTGGTCGGTCGCGGCCGGCGCCTCGACGCGGCGCTGATCAGGAGCTTGCCGTCGAGGTGACTTTTGCCGACGCGGTCCAGGGAACAACCATCAGCTTGCCGGTCCAGCGGCAGCTTCAATGCTCGACCTGCGGCGGGACGGGGACGTCGCAACGGGGCGGCTGCCCGAGCTGTCACGGCGCCGGTGTGGTCATCTCCACCGAGCGGATGCGGGTGAAGGTTCCGGAAGGCGTCGCCGACGGTAACAAGGTTCGAGTCGCCGGTAAGGGAGCCGAGGGCAATCAGGGCGGTTCACCGGGCGATCTCTTCGTACGAGTCACCGTTCGGCCCCACGCTTTCTTTGAACGTGAGGGCGACAATGTTCACACGACCATCCCCATCACTTTCGCTGAGGCCTACCTCGGAGGGGAGGTGGAGGTCGGGACGATTCATGGACCGGTCCGGGCCAAGGTCCCGCCGGGAACCAATTCCGGCCGGACATTCCGCCTGCGCGGCAAAGGCGTGCGCAACACCAAGACCCGTGCCTTCGGCGATCATCTCTACACCGTGGAGATCGTCGTCCCCAAGGTGGTTTCGCCGGCAGGCGAGGAAGCGGCGCGTCGGGTTGGTGAGCTGTATCAGGGGAATCCGCGCGACAGTCTGCCGAGAACGCTGTAAGAAGTTGACAGTCGACAGTTCACGGTTGACAGTCCATCACAGCTGAGCTTTGAGGACCGTCGTGTTCGTGTTCGATTTGCGATTTCGCGAGATCTCAGCGCCTCCCTGCGGAGTTGATGGTCGCCTCACGATCCTGCGGATCCGAACTGTCAACCGCGCTTCTTGCAGAATTAGGGCCTTCGCCTTTTGTAGCGCCGAGCTCCAGCTCGGCGTTCTTGCGAACTTCAAAACGATCGATGCCGAGCTCCAGCTCGGCGCTACAATCCCTGCCAGTGCTCGTATGCCGAATATCGATTATTGCAGGAGGCTGAACCATTAACTGTCGACTGTTGACTATCACCCTCGACCGTTGACTCCGTAGGCGGCTACGCGCTCCACACCCCCGTCTTCCGCATCTTTGCCACCCGCCTCAGGAACATCCTTTTTTTGATTCCCCGCAGATGGTGCACAAGGAGGCGTCCGTCGAGGTGGTCGATCTCGTGACAGATCGCCTGGGCCAGCAATCCCGAGGCCTCGACCTCCAACGGCGCTCCGTCAAGGTCCTGGGCGCGGATGACGAGCTCGCGGGGGCGGAGAACGGTCGTGAAGAGGCCTGGAAACGAGAGGCAGCCTTCCTCGAGGGAAATCTTGCCTGACGTCTCGATGATCTCCGGATTGGCGAGCACGATCTTCTGATCCGGATCCTTCCCTACCGAGAGATCGACCGTGGCCAACCGGAGATTGACCCCGACCTGGGGCGCTGCGAGACCAAGACCGGGCGCCCGCCAACCGGTTTCAAACATATCGTCGACCAGAACCTCGAGCTCCTCGTCAAAGCTCTTAACCGGTGCGTTAACGGCCTCGAGCCGGGGATTGCCGTACACCAGGATTGGTCGAACACTCATACCTGTTCCATCCTCGAGCGAGTCGCCTTCCAGGACTCGCCGATCCGGATCCGTAGTTCGGTCGGATCCACGGTTGTCAGCTTCCCGTCGACCACAACCGGGCGACCGTTCACCAGCACATGGCGCACATCGGCCGCAGTCCCACCGTGAACGATCCGCGAAGCCGGGTCGTCACCGGGAATCGCCGACCAGCTGTCGAGGGAAACCACCGTGAGATCGGCCGCTTTCCCCGGTGAGATGGTCCCGATCGTATCTGCGAGGTCGAGGACGCGTGCGCCCTCGCGGGTGGCCATGGCAAGCGCGTCCCACGCGCTCAGGGCAGTGGGACCGGACCGCAGGCCGTGAAGGGTCGCGGCGAGTGACATTTCATAAAACGCGGAGAGCCGATTGTTGCAGGGTGGTCCGTCTGCGCCGAGACCGACACGCACGCCACGCGATCGAAGCTCGGGAATATCGGCGATCCCGGATCCGAGCTTGAGATTGGCCCCCGGACAGTGACAGATCCGAGTCCGGGTGTCGGCGAGGATCTGGATCTCCGTCGGATGTAGGTGAACGCCGTGCGCAAGGACCACGTCGCGGCCGGTGAGGCCCACCGCATCGAGGTACTCGATGTTGCTCATCCCGGTCTCGGCACGGACGGCGGCCACCTCGTCGGTGTTTTCGGAGGCGTGGGAGTGCAGCAGCCAACCGTGCTTCCGCGCGAGGCCGGCGCACTCCTCGAGCAGGCGGCGCGAGCACGAAAGCGCGAAGCGCGGAGCGACCGCGTAGCGGAGCCGACCGGCAGCACCCCCGTTCCACCTGTTGCCGATGGCTTCGGCGTCCGCGAGGGAAGCGTCGGCTTCCTCAAGCAGAACCGCGGGCGTTCTGTCTCCGATGTCCATGTGAGTCCGCCCCGAGGTCATTCGGATGCCGAGGCGCTCGGCCGATTCGAAAACGCGGTCGTGGTGGTGAGTGGTGCCGAAGTCGAGAACTGTCGTGGTTCCCCCGGTGAGGAGCTCGGCGATGCCGAGCGCGGCCGCGGTCGCGACCCCGTCTCCATCGAGGGACGCCTCGTATGGCAAGGTCCGCTGTTCCAGCCAATCGAGCAGTGTCAACCCGTCTGCCTGGTGACGGAGCAGCGACTGGACGACGTGAACGTGGCACTGGATGAACCCCGGGAGTACGGCGGCCCCTGAAGCGTCGAGCACGCACCGGGCAGAGACCTCATGGGCACCACCCGGACGGATCTCGAGAATCCGGCCGTCGCCTACCAGCACATCGCCGGAAAACCAATGTCGATCTTCCTCCATGGGCACCACGGTGCCGTTGCGGATCAGAAGATCACACTCGGGGTTCATCTCTTCGATGCTCGCATCGGGGGTCGCGAGTGTCAATCGGCTTCGCTGGCCGACTCGTCCTCGGTGGGAAAAAGCGGAAGTGTCGGTTCGAGCCGCGGAAGCAACAGATCCTCGATGAGCTGACCCCAGCCGTCCCGGTCGTCGGGGTCGAGCCGCAGGGGGCGCAGGGCCCGGGCCGCGACCATGCCTTCGAGGAGGAGTTCCACCTGCTCCTGGAAGCCCGCGTCCACCGCCCGGACCCCGTCGTAGGTGGGACGTACCCACAGAGGTACGTGAATCAGGACGTCGTAGCTCTTGAGCCAATAGTCGAGGAAGTTCTCCCAGACCTTCTGCGTACCGGCGGCATGGACCATGTAGCAGTAGTTGTCGAGCACCGATCGGTCGCAAAGGACCGCGTCGTGGACCGCGGCGGCCTCGATCTCCGCCCTCATCTGGCTGTGCAGGATCCACTCCTGGGCCTCGATGGTGGTCTCCTGGTTGATGGGAAGGGGACAGCCTCGAGCCACTTCGCGCACGATCTCCACATCGACGTTGCGCCGTTTCAACCGCGCGGCGAGTTCAAAACAGAGTGTCGTCTTGCCGACGCCATGACTACCGATGAGGGCGATTTTCATTGGAAGCCCATTGTAGCGTGGAGGAACTCGTCAGTTCACAGTCGACAGTCAACAGTTGACAGTTTGGACCGTCGGTCGCCGGGGCGTATGAGTACTTCGTTGAACCGCCATGGGATTCACCGGCATCACATCCCGCCGAATCGAAGTCCGGTGTCCTTGAAGCTGATCTGCGATGAAGACTGTCGACTGTGAACTGTCGACTGCCGACTTGACGCTACCGCTGCGTCGGCTTGCCCGTCGGCCTCAAAGATGACGGCAGACTGTTGGCCGAATCGAGCAGGGTGGCGTGAATCTCGTTCGCGGTCTTCGCTTCGAGCAGCCGCGCCATGCGGCCCGGGTTGCGGACGATCCAGGCCAACCGGGAGAGCCACCTGAGGTGGAGCGCGTCGTTTCTCAGGGCGAGGAGAAAGAACACGTGAGTCGGACCCATGTCCGGCGACCCGAAGACCAGGCCGTCCCGGGATCGGGCCATGGCGATGAACTGTTTTGGAAACTTGTCGGCGGCGCGCCGACGGGCATGGAGGAAAGCGATTCCTTCGGGCACCGCGGTCGGAACAATCCGTTCCCGTGCGGTCAACGCCGCTTCGAGCCATGCCTGGTCCTGCACGAGGCCGAGGTCGGTCACGTGGGTGACCATGGCGTGGATGACGTCGTTGCGGTCTTTCGCCTTCAGGTCGGGGATG